>Ga0181591_10003084_pt1 | contig 14414 bp, 15 predicted proteins | sample 071ome_33_FD_133757 | JGI IMG/M metagenome (GOLD analysis project Ga0181591, IMG submission 133757) | Coastal salt marsh microbial communities from the Groves Creek Marsh, Skidaway Island, Georgia - 071412AT metaG (megahit assembly) | ecosystem: Environmental > Aquatic > Marine > Intertidal...
TATATCGGCAATGCTTTCCCACATAACTATGCAGATGCTTGGGATGATGACCGTGGTATGATGATATTGGACCGTGAGAACGATGCAGAACCAGAGTATGTTAATTGGCCAGACTGCCCAAAGTACAGAACAGTCAAGTTATCACAATTGATTGATGAGAAAGATACACTAATCAAACCAAACATGTACTTGAGAGTAACACTTGATCTTCCTATTTCATACGAAGAAGCAAGTTTTATCAAAGAAACATTTATAAGAGATTATAATTGTAGAGAAATTACACTTATTCCTCAAAAACAAATGGAAGAAATTACAACAGACTTAGATATTGCACAATTTGAAAGTGTAGATCAAATTGTTAGTAATGAAATTGCAGCTCTTGATACAGAAAACTATAGTAAAAAAACACTATTAGACATTTACAACGGACTAGAATACTAATATGATTAAGATTAAAGATCTTACAGTAAAAAACTTTATGAGTGTAGGTAATCAAACCCAAGCTGTTGACTTCAACCGCGAACAGCTCACTCTAGTACTTGGCGAAAACTTAGACCAAGGTGGGGATGATAGTGGTTCACGTAACGGTACAGGCAAAACAACGATAATCAATGCATTGTCTTACGCACTGTACGGTCAAGCACTAACCAACATCAAACGGAATAATCTTATCAACAAGACCAATTCCAAAGGCATGTTGGTCACACTACACTTTGAAAAAGACGGACAGGACTACAGGATTGAACGAGGACGTTCTCCGAATGTTCTTAAGTTTTTTATCAATGATCACGAACAAGAAATGACAGACGAAAGTCAAGGTGATAGTCGAAAAACACAAGAATCTATTAACAATCTTTTAGGTATGTCACATGATATGTTCAAACATATTGTAGCACTTAATACCTATAGTGAACCATTCTTGAGCATGAGGGCAAATGATCAACGTGCTATTATTGAACAGTTGCTCGGTATTACTATTCTAACTGAAAAAGCAGACTCACTAAAAGAACAAATTAGAAATACTAAAGATTCTATTACACAGGAAACTTTAAAAATTAATGCCATTGAAGCATCAAACGAAAAAATACAAACCACAATTAATAATTTAGGAAATAATCAACGAGCCTGGTCTGCAAAAAAGACACAGGACATTAGTAAATTAAAAAATGCAATAGAAGAACTAGAACATTTAGATATTGAAACAGAATTAGAGTTACACGAAAAACTAGCAAATTGGACAGAAATGAACACTGCTATTTTGGCTCTTAATAAAGAAAAAAGCACACTTGAGAGCGCACTATTACGTGCCACAAAGAGTGTAGAAAAAGCAGAAAAAGACATCGCAAATCTTGACGATGCTACGTGCTATACGTGCGGTCAAGCACTGCATGACGACAAAAAAGAAGAAATTTTGTCTAAAAAAACTAAAGAATTGAACGATGCAATAGCTTATCAGACCGAAGTTGCTGGCAAACTGGAAGAAACACTAAAAGGTCTTACAGACATTGGCGAAATTAACGGAAAACCGAAACGTTTTATGATACTGCAAAAGAAGCATATGAGCATAGAAACAACGTAGATAACTTGAAGCAAGCACTGCTAAGTAAAGAGCAAGAAGAAGATCCATACCAATTACAAATTGATGAACTAGTTAAAACAGCATTACAAGAGATTGACTGGAAAACAGTCAATGAACTAACTGATTATAAAGAACATCAAGAATTTTTGTTAAAGTTATTAACAAACAAAGATAGCTTTATTCGTAAAAAGATTATTGATCAGAATCTTGCATATTTGAACAACAGGCTAACATATTATCTCGATAGACTAGGCTTACCACATCAAGTAGTATTCCAAAACGATCTAAATGTTGAAATCACACAGCTAGGACAAGACTTAGACTTTGATAATCTGTCACGTGGCGAACGAAACAGACTTATACTAGGTTTGAGTTTTGCATTCCGTGATGTTTGGGAATCATTATATCAAAACATTAACTTGTTATTCATTGACGAGTTAATAGATTCAGGCATGGATAGTGCAGGCGTTGAAAATTCTCTCGGTATCCTTAAGAAAATGGGTAGAGAACGTGATAAAAATATCTATTTGATCTCACATAAAGATGAATTAGTAGGCAGAGTTAATAATGTTCTTAAAGTTGTTAAAGAAAATGGCTTTACAAGTTATGAAAACGATATTGAAATAGTAGAATGACATGAAAAAAGACATACATGACGAATTAGTTAAGGCATATTTAGATTATTTTTCTATAAATGAAGCGTGGAGTAGAAGACCTTCAGTAAGAAAATACTATGCATTAAGAAAACAAATTAAAACAATCATAGATATAGGCAAAGAACGGCACAAAGAAGTAAGGCAAGAATATTTAGACAGTAAAGAAAAATATAAAAATCCAAATAACAGTCGGCCGAGAAAGAAACTCCATAAGTAATGTATGGATTGGACATATCAGGGTGAAAAAATAGACACTATACCAGATGAATATGAAGGTTTTGTTTATCTGATAACCAATACAACAAACGATCGCAAGTACATAGGCAAAAAACTAGCAAAATTTAAAACAACCAAGCCACCGCTTAAAGGCAAAAAAAATAAAAGACGTGGATACAAAGAATCAGACTGGCGTGACTATTGGGGATCGTCAGACAAATTACAAGCAGACGTAGAAGAACTAGGCGCAGATAAATTTACACGAGAAATTTTATATTTTTGCAGTTCAAGAGCAGAAATGTCTTACTTAGAAGCTAAAGAACAATTTGACAGGCGTGTTTTAGAAACAGAAGAATACTATAACGGTATTATTAATGTACGTGTAGGCGGATCAAAGACTCTCATAGAGGCACTTCAAAACAGAAACAAGGCTATATAAGGACACAGTTGGCGTAAGCCCGTCAAGAATCAGCCGAGGTAATGCTCGTAGCCGGTGGTGTGACGTTGTCCAACAGGCTATATGCTCCTAAAAACCCCTTAGCACTAGGAACGAAGCGGGGGATATAATGTAATTTCGAAATAACATTAACGTGTTTAATGTTAAATTGAAGTAACATTAGATGTCGACGTAGGTTGGGAAAGGTTAGAGCCCAAGGAGCAAGTCAAATACCTACTTCCAAGTCTCGGCTATGCAACTCACATGAAGTTCGAGAAGGTGGAACCTTTTGCGAGGTTCCGTCTGACTAATTAATCTACATGAAATTACAACGTTTTACTTCGTAAAACGCTTAACTTTATAAAAAAACGAAGTGTTTAGTTTGAGCGATTAGCGAAAACTTATATCTACGAAGTAGATATATAAATACTGTATAAGATAAGGTTAAAAAAATGAAAATAAATGATCTTGATGAAAACTTAAATGAATTTATTCCTTTAACTAAAAGAGGACGTGATCTAAAGCGAGCACAAAAAGCTGGTAAAAAAGATATGGTTGCAACTGCTGATAAATTGACAAGAGAATTTGCAGGATATCTTGGAACACAGGGTAAAAAAGTAAATCAAGTAGTTTGGCAAGACATTATAGACTTCTTATCTTACAAAAAAGTTGATACTAGTAAGCTAGATACAACACAAAAGCCAAATCTTAAGAAGATCTTTAGAGATGTTGCACAAAAAGCAATGCAATTGCCTTCTACTGCTCCAGTAAATGCTCCCGCACAATTTAAATCTCAAAGATCTCAGCCAGCAGCAAAGCCTAAGATACCTGCAAATGTTGTTAGTGCAGTAAGTGGTATGTCTGATGAGCAAAAAGTTGCACTAGCACAAGCAATAATGAAAAAATACGGTTAATAAAACGGTAAGTTTGTATTTTTTGTAGTTTCTAAATTTTCTTGTATAATTTTACCTATAATTTCGCGATCTTCAATAGACATCGTATAAGCTTCGTCTACAGATACGCTTCCTCTCATGTACCAACACATTTTATAAAGTTCGTGTTTGATATTTTTCTTGTCTCTGTCGTATTGATCCATAATTCCAAGAATATCATCCATACTACGAGACAAGATACTTATGCGAAAAAATTTGCTTGATCAAATGACACAGGAATTTCCATTTTTTCTGGTGCACCTGCGGCAATATCTTCTTCACTAAATGTAACTTGTAACGGTTCCATTGTAAATGAATTTTTTTGTCCTTCTAAATGTTCTAAGACCATAGAAAATACTTTTTTATCTGCATTATCTATAAATTCTTGGATAAATTTAGGATTATCAACAACTTCTCCGTCTACTGTAATAGATTTAATACTATCTACCATCATATTAACTGTAAGTTGTGTAAGTGTTTGAAAACTTTGGCTGAAAATCTGTAGTTTATCAGCTTCAGACATATTATTACTAGTAGCAGTTCTAAAAATTCGTTGTTCTTCAAATGTTTTCAAACTATTTTCTGTAAATTGTCTATAGGTTAGTGGCTGTAAAGTTACTAACATATCGTCTACTTCAATTTCGTCTACATATTTTGCACCCGAAAACTTCTGTAATACATATCTAAGATCTACACCGAAACTTCTTTCTTCGTTAAGACCTGGAATCACTTGTGTTAGTTCTAAATTTTCTCCAAACGTTGCAATTCTGATAGCAATAAGAACAGTATCTAAATCAATTGAAGGCATCTGCCAAGGATCTTTAATGTTAGGCACACAACTCTTAATTAAATCTACAGTGGCTTGCCCATTCATTAGTGCATCCGGTGTTTTCATTATAAGTTCATCTCTTGCAGTCATAGGAAACACAGGTAATTCACCTGTTTCTGTCATATCTAATGAACCTGCTGGATAGAATTTTCCTTTACTAGGCAATTCTAGATATATTTTAGGTTGTCTAAAATACTTTTTAAGGGGATTTGCACCCGATGGTTCTATTTCCTGCATAATTTTCTCCGGATAAATAATACTGTATAACTATATATACAACATATTTATATGCGCACATAATTGGAAAAATAACTTTTGGCAGAAGAAGCACAAATTACTAATGTCGGCGGCGATGGTGTTGCTAGTGAAGTAACACTTCAAAAGCTCGTTGCGGCTATTGAGAACATGTCTAGGAAAACAGGTAGTGATCCTAAGTCAAATGTTGCTCAAACAATGAATCTTTACGACAAAGCTGTCAAAGATAATTTAAAAACTGTTACAAAAAACAGACAAGCACTAGAAGATCATACCGAAGCAGTAGAAGATAATGCAAGTGCATTGAACAGACTAGGCAAAGGTGCATTAGGATTATTCTCTGCAGGTCTAGACATGGCAATAGATACGATCCTTGGCTTTGCAGGAGAAGTACTAGGAAGTTCAAATCAATTAAGTGACTTTGCCAAACATATACCTATTGCAAGCGGAGCACTTACATTCTTTACAGATCGGCTAGATGCATCTTACGAAACATTTTCAGATCTGAGTAAAGTTGGAGGCAGCTTCGGAGGTGATTTAGGTGATCTAAGGGTAGCTGCTAGAGAATTATACATGGATCTCGGCGAGCTTTCTGGATTTGTTCAACAGAATGCACAGAGACTTGCTGCATTTGGAGGCACAGTTAACGGAGGTGTAGCTGCAACTAGACAATTACAAGCAGCTCTAGGTGAAGATTTAATTCAGCAGTTTGGTAGACTAGGTTTTACTACTGAAGAAATTGCAGATCAGTTAGCATACTACCAATACTTAGACAGAGCCGGTAGAGCAGATGAAACAAGAACTGCACAAGAGCAAGCACTTGCAGCAGCAATGCTTACTGAAAATATGACTATACTTGCAAGACTTACAGGTAAAGACATTAAAACACAGCAAGAACAACTAGCACTAGCACAAGCTGACATAGCATTCCAAATGGAAAGAGCAAGGCTCAGTAGTGATCAACAAGATGCACTTGATGCATTAATGGCTGAAGCAGCAGAAACTATGGGACAAGCAGGTGTTGACGCTATAAAATTAAGTTTCTTAGGTATGCCTGCAATTAGTGATGAACAAAAAGTGTTTCAAACATTGCAAAGACAGTCCTTTGATCTTCTTAACACAGAGCTGAATAAAATATTAACAGGACAGCTCACAGCTGAAACTATGCAAGCAACTAGGGGAGAAAGAATAGCTAATCAATTAGAAGCCCAGCTTGCTTCAGCATCTAGTAATTTAGAAGTTATTAAAGCAGGTGCATCAGGAATAAGCGGTGTTCCTGCAATACTTTCTGAAAATTTAAATATGAGTGCTGATCAGCTTTCTAAATACATAGAACAAAATGCTGATGGCACATTTAGATTTATGAGAGACAAATTTATTGAAGACTTTAATGCAGGTGTTATTGATTCTGCAAATGAAGAACGTGATGCAATAACTTTATTTAGACAAAGTGTCGGTAATGCAAGAACTACGCTAGAAGAACAATTTATCAATCCATTCTTAGATGCAGCAATTACTCCTGCACTTAATTCATTTTCGAGCTGGATGAGTGACTTTACAAACGACGAAACAGGAGAAGGTTCTAAATTTGAAAAAGCAATCGGATTTGTTAGAGAAAAAATGGACGGATTTGTTACTGCTATAGAAGAATGGATAGTAAAATTTACAGAAGATCCGCAAGCTGCTTGGGATGAATTAATTACAAACATAGGAAGACAATTCCGTAGAGCAATTGACATGGCTGTGTTTGGTATTGATACAGGTTCAGCAACAGGTCAACTACAAGACCTATCGGGCGAAGGATTCTTTAATTTATCAGATATTGATGGTAGGCTAGCAGGCACAGAATTATATCAACAACTTGCTAATGCTGCCGGTGTTGCTACGCAATATAGAGAGACTAGAGGCGGAATGGATATGATGTTACCTTTGGATCCTTCAATGGTAACATCAAATGCTATAGAATCGTTACTGGAAAAAAGCAGATCTCAAGGATTGTCAGATCAAGAAACTGAACTTGTACAACGTGTATACGATGCAATGCAAGATCGAAGTTTTGCAAGAGGTACAAAAGGATTCCAAGATTTTGGAAGAGGTTCACTAGCTGTATTACATGGCAAAGAAGCTGTTGTTCCTCAATCAAGTCCTGCAGGACAAGCACTTGACAATATGATGAATCCAAGTTATAATAATGCATCAAATGGTATGCTTCAAGAATTAAATAACACAATGAAAGCAGTTTTACACGTTTTAGAAAGATCTTACGATGTTGATAGACAAGTTGCTAGAGGTGTTAGAGGAATAGGCAGTAACACTATCAGAGGTAGTGTTTTAAGATAACGGAGAATTAGATGAGTTGGAAAAAATATTTTACACCAGTACAGACAGGAGATAATCCTACTGGTAGTTTTTCTCCTTTGAGCAATAGAAAAAGTAACAGTCAAGCAGGACCAGCAAGAACAAATTATTCTTCTTATCTACCTGATGTATATGTAGGATCGCCTAATCGTGTTGAACGTTACGGTCAATATAATACTATGGATTTAGATTCAGAAGTCAATGCAGCACTAGACATACTAGCAGAATTTTGTACTCAAAAACATAAATCTAACGACACACATTTTAAAATTAATTTCAAACAGAAAGCAACAAACTCAGAAACAACAATTATTCAAAAGTATTTGCAACAATGGTGTAGACTGAATAGTTTTGATACAAGAATGTTTCGCATACTTAGAAATGTTTTTAAATATGGAGATCAATTCTTTGTAAGAGATCCAGAAACTAAAAAATGGTTTCATGTTGATCCTGCAAATGTAACTAGTATTATTGTAAATGAAAGCGAAGGTAAAACTCCTGAGCAATACATTATTAAAAACTTTAATATTAATTTTAAAGAAAACGTTTTAACAACACCTTATCAAACAGGATCTAATGTAACAAGTGGTAACCCTCTTTATCAGCCTACAGGCGGAGCAAGAGGTATGGTTGGACAACCTCAAGTAAATCAAAGTGCAAGCAGATTTCAAAGAGAAGAAAATGAAATTACTGTTGATGCAGAACATGTTGTACATCTAAGTTTGTCAGAAGGTTTAGACAACAATTATCCTTTCGGTAATTCATTACTAGAAACTATTTTCAAAGTATACAAGCAAAAGGAATTGCTTGAAGATGCGATTATTATCTATCGTGTCCAACGTGCGCCGGAGCGCAGAGTATTCTACGTTGATGTGGGCAACATGCCTTCACACCTTGCTATGCAGTTTGTGGAGCGTGTTAAGACGGAAATCCATCAAAGAAGGATCCCATCGGCGACAGGTGGCGGCACAAACGTCATAGACAGTTCTTACAATCCACTGTCAATCAACGAAGACTACTTCTTTCCACAAACTGCTGAAGGGCGTGGATCAAAAGTTGAAACACTACCAGGTGGTACTAACCTAGGAGAAATTGATGACCTTAGATATTTTACTAATAAGCTCGTACGTGGTTTACGAATCCCTAGCAGCTACCTACCAACCGGGGCTGATGACAGTGCTGCTCAATACAATGACGGACGAGTCGGCACTGCTTACATCCAAGAATTAAGATTCAACACTTACTGTGAACGTTTACAAAACTTAGTTGCTGAAGACTTTGACACAGAATTCAAAAGATATGTACTAGAAAAAGGCGTAAACATTGATACTTCAATGTTTGATATTAGATTCCAGCCTCCACAAAACTTTGCAGCATACAGACAAAGTGAAATTGATAACGCACGTATTCCAACATTTACACAGATGAGTGCTATACCTTACATTTCAAATCGTTTTGCAATGCAACGCTTCTTAGGACTAACTGCCGAAGAGCTTGCTGAAAATGAACGCTTGTGGCGTGAAGAAAACGACGAGAACTTAGAAACACCACCAACAGACGCAGGTGCTGAAATGCGCAGCGCAGGAATTAGTGGTGCAGGACTTGAATCCGATCTTGGCAGCGCAGAAGATGAACTCGACACAGGTGAAGCACCTGTAGACGGTGGCGCTGGCGAAGGACCAGAAACAGTTACAGATCAGAGTGTAGGAGGCGCAGCAGCGGCACCGGCAACTGACCAAACGGTATAAATAATAATATGATACTACGAGAACTATTTTATTTTGATAAAGAAACAATTGACCCGGTAGACGACAAGTCTTATGAACCGGAAAACGATTCTTCTCCTATTGACATGGATGATACTCGTAAAACAAGATTAACACTACGTCAAATCAATCGGGTTCGCAAAGCTAATGAACTACATACAGAGCAAACAAAGAATGACTTGTTCTTTGTAAGACAAATGTACGGAATTGCTGCTAATGCTGAAGCCGGTGGAGTTTGATGGGCAAAATTGACAAATCTAAATATACAAAACAACAATGGAAAGTAATACAAGCACAGCGCAGAGCTGCCAAGCAACGATCCAGGTTGGAAAAAGAGTATGCAAAGCGTGATGCTTTAATAGCAGAACATGCTAACAAACTTTCTAAAAGAACTCAAGATTCAAAAATTGCATTTGTATTAGGCAATGGTCTAAGCAGAAAGTCTATTGACTTGCATATGCTAAAAGCAGCAGGAAAAATTTACGGATGTAACGCACTCTATAGAGAGTTTGATCCAGATTACCTTGTAGCAGTTGATACAAAAATGATAATTGAAATTCACAAAGCAGGTTATCAACGTGATCACGAAGTTTGGACAAATCCTAATAAAGCATACACAAACTATAGAGGATTTAATTATTTTCAACCAAGCAAAGGTTGGAGTAGTGGACCAACAGCATTATGGCTTGCAAGTCAACACGACAACGACACAATTTATATTTTAGGATTTGACTACAAGGGTTTAGAAGACGGTAAACGCTTTAATAACATTTATGCAGACTCTTTCAATTATAAAAAGTCTGGCGATAGTGCAACATACTTTGGAAATTGGATGCGTCAAACAGTAAATGTTCTTAAAGAAAATACTAAAAAAAGATATATAAGAGTAGTTGATGAAAGAGGATTTATACCTAAAGACTTAGAAAATATTCCTAATTTAGAACATATTTTTGTGCAAGATTTGGAAAAAATCTTGCAAAATCCTGATAAATAAACAAAATGGCTCGTTTTGAGCCTATTTCTACGTACTTTTTCCCGTTTTTGTTAAATATTATATGACAGCCCACGCCTTGTAGGCGTACAAACATTTATAGGAGTTTAAAATGGCAGATCGCAGTAAATTTGAAGAAATGCTCGAGCGTCTTATCAATGAAGATAAGGAAGGCGCTGAAGAGCTATTCCACGAGATTGTGGTAGAAAAATCAAGAGACATTTATGAATCACTACTAGAAGATGAAGCAGAAGTTGACGAGTCAGACGACGAAGAAACAACAGAAGCAGCAGACGAAGAAGTAGATGAGTCAGACGAAGAACTAGACGAAGCAGAAGACGAAGACGATGATGACGACGAAGAAGTTGAAGAAGGCTTTGATCTAGATGAATTTGAAGTTGAAGCTGACCCAATGGACGACATGGGCGGCGATGCAGCAGACGATATGATGGGTGACATCGAAGACGGCGACGAAGAAGGTGGCGACGAAGAAGGCGAAGGCGACATGGAAGACCGTGTTGAAGACCTAGAAGACGCACTAGAAGATCTAAAAGCAGAATTTGAAAAAATGATGGCTGGCGACGAAGGCGGCGACGATGACATGGACATGGACATGGATGACGAAGGCGACGAAGAAAAAGAAGAAATGTTCGCATATGAGTCAGACGAAGAAGTAGATGAAGCTTCTGATGAAGAAGTGGACGAAGCAGCTGATGAAGAAGTAGAAGAGGCAGAAGAAGAAGCCAAAGAAGCTACAGCTAAAACAGCAGGCGAAGAAATGCGCGAATACGTAGAAAAAGTAAGCGCATCAATGGGCGATAACGGTGACAACACAAAATCACCACATGCAAGCCCAAACAAAATGGGAGACGGCACTACTGCTAACATCGTAAAAGGCGGTGAAGAAAAGGGTGGCGACCATGCTGGTCTAGGTGACATGAATGCTAAAGAAGACAACGCAGGGAACAGAAACACTCCAGGCGGTATGTCTGCTAAGAAAGGCACAAAAAATGAGCCGGGCCATGGGGCTGAGAAAAAAGGTAAGCCCGAAAACGCAGCTGACAAGAAGTCAATGATTGGCAGCTAAGTAAGGACTTTATGAATGAGAAACTTACGAGAGCATATGACATTTGACCAAGCAAGAATGGTCGTCGAGTCTGCTAATGAAGGAAAAGACTTGTATATGAAGGGTATTTGTATACAAGGCGGAGTACGCAACGCTAACCAGCGTGTGTATCCTGTAAATGAAATTGGCAGGGCTGTCAAAACTCTCAACGATCAAATCAGCGGAGGTTATTCAGTTCTCGGCGAAGTAGATCATCCAGAAGGACTTAACATAAACTTAGATCGTGTATCACACATGATATCTGAAATGTGGATGGACGATGCAAATGGTTATGGAAAATTAAAAATCTTACCAACCCCAATGGGACAGCTAGTTAAAACAATGCTTGAAAGCGGAGTTAAACTAGGTGTTTCATCTAGGGGCTCTGGTAACGTATCAGAAGACGGTAGCAATACTGTTTCAGATTTTGAAATAATCACCGTGGACGTTGTGGCACAGCCAAGCGCCCCTGGTGCATATCCAACACCAATCTACGAACATTTAATGAATGCTCGAGGAGGATATAAGGCTTACGAACTAGCTCAGGCAACAAAACATGATGACAAGGCACAAAAGTATCTAAAGGAATCGTTGATTAACATAATCAACAAACTCCAGTAAATTAGGAGAAAGTAATGATAGATGCACTGAAAACACTCTTTGAAAATGACGTAGTTTCCGAAGAGATCAGGGCTCAAATTGAAGAGGCATGGGAAGCAAAGGTTCGCGAAAATAAAATGTCTGCGACAGCAGAACTTCGCGAAGAATTTGCTCAGAAGTACGAGCATGACAAGCAAACAATGGTTGATGCTATTGATAAAATGCTTGAAGAGCGTCTAGCTGAGGAAATTTCAGAATTTGCTGATGATCGTAAGCAACTTGCAGAAGCAAAAGCAAAATATGCTATTGCAATGCGTGAAAACTCAGAGCTTCTAAAAGGTTTCGTTGTAGAACAACTACAAAAAGAAATTAAAGAACTACATGCAGATAAACTAGCAATGCAAGAAAACTATGCAAAACTAGAAGAGTTTGTAGTTGACGCCCTATCAAATGAAATTGCAGAATTTTATGAAGATAAAAAAGATTTGGCTGAAACAAAGGTACGCCTTGTACGTGAAGCCAAAACACACTTCGCTAAAGTTAAGAAAAACTTTATCGAAAGAAGTGCTACAGCAGTATCTGAAATGGTTGGTAAACAACTTAAGAGTGAAATTACTTCACTCAAAGAAGATATTGAATCAGCACGTAGAAACGACTTTGGTCGTAAAATATTTGAAGCATTTGCAAATGAGTATAGCATGAGTCACTTAAACGAAAAGAGTGAAACTGCTAAACTTCTAAAAGTTATTGACACTAAAGACAAGCAACTTTCAGAAGCAAAAGCATTTGCTGCAAAAGCGAAAACAATTGCAGAATCAACAAACAAAGAAAAGCAGCGTTTGATTGAAGCAGCAAATCGCAAAGAGATTATGAACGAACTGGTTGCGCCACTAAGCAAAGACCAGCGCGAGATTATGACAGACTTACTGGAAAGTGTACAAACTGATCGCTTACGCAAGCAGTTTGACAAGTATCTTCCATCAGTTATTGACGGCGGGACTCCAGCAAAGCAGAAGGCAGTACTAGCAGAAGGCAAAGAAGTAACAGGCAACCGTGACGAAGTGTCACATACTAACGTTAGTAGTAAACCAGCAGATGATAGCAATGTCTTAGACATTCGTCGTTTAGCTGGCTTAAATTGAGGAGATAATTATGTCAGAACTACTAGAAAGTCGCTGGCAAGATACCAAAAGCGCACTTCTTGAAGGCCTAGCAGGCAATAAGAAAGCAGTTATGGCAGCTACTTTGGAAAATACACGCAAGTATTTGTCAGAGAGTGCTACAGCTGGTGCTACATCTGCCGGTAATGTCGCAACACTTAACCGTGTTATACTACCAGTGATCAGACGTGTGATGCCAACAGTCATCGCAAACGAATTAGTTGGCGTTCAGCCAATGACTGGTCCAGTGGGTCAAATCCACACACTAAGAGTTCGCTATGCGGACACAGCAGGCACAGGCGCAAGTGGCGCAGTTGCAGGCGAAGAGGCTCTAAGCCCATTCAAAATTGCTGAAGCATATTCAGGTAATACTACAAGTGGTAAAGCCGATGCAACAGCAACACTTGAAGGACAAGCTGGTAACAGAATGTCAATTCAAATCTTGAAACAAACTGTCGAAGCAAAGACCAGAAAGCTATCAGCTCGCTGGACTTTTGAGGCAGCTCAAGATGCACAGTCAATGCACGGAATTGACGTTGAAGCTGAAATCATGGCTGCTCTAGCACAAGAAATTACTGCTGAGATTGACCAAGAAGTTCTTGCTTCACTAGATACACTAGCAGGCACAGCCGCTGAAACATATGACCAAGCAGCAGTTTCAGGTACAGCTACTTTCGTTGGTGACGAACACGCAGCACTTGCAGTTCAAATCAACAGAGTTGCTAACTTGATTGCACAGCGTACACGCAGAGGTGCAGGTAACTATGCAGTTGTTAGCCCATTCGCGCTAACAATTCTACAGTCTGCAACAACTTCAGCGTTTGCACGTACAACTGAAGGTACATTCGAAGCACCAACTAATACTAAAATGGTTGGTACATTGAACAATGCAATGAAAGTGTATGTAAATACTTACAGCGCAGACAACGCAGCAGTACTAGTTGGTTACAAGGGTTCAAGCGAGTCAGACGCACCAGCGTTCTACTGCCCATACATCCCACTAATGAGCAGCGGTGTTGTACTAGACCCAGCAACATTCGAACCAGTCGTGAGCTTCATGACACGTTACGGATATGTTGAGCTATCTAACACAGCTTCTTCACTAGGTAACGCAGCTGACTATTTAGGTAAAGTTGCTATCACAAACGGCAACGTATCTTTCAGCTAAGTTTAAACTTAACTAAAACGAAAATAGGCCCTACGGGGCCTATTTTTATGACTAAATAATTATACGTTCATCCTACGGGACGGAAGTAGCATAAGGCGAAGGAACGCACTTTAACCTTTAACGAGGAGAAGTGTTATGAATAGATTCACTTTTTGGTGCTTTCAAAAACTCATCAAACAGCATCATCAAAAAAAAGTTAATTTTTTCTTAGAAAAAATGCAAAAAAGTGGTTGACATTTATTGCAGTGATGTTATTATTAATACTGTAGCAAGACGTTGTTACAAGGGTTGGCGCTAATAATCCTGTTTCTAGAGAGGATAAGCGCACTTGTTAGGGGTAGTGCCCGGCGTAGAGTTTGGAGA
>Ga0181591_10003086_pt1 | contig 14410 bp, 18 predicted proteins | sample 071ome_33_FD_133757 | JGI IMG/M metagenome (GOLD analysis project Ga0181591, IMG submission 133757) | Coastal salt marsh microbial communities from the Groves Creek Marsh, Skidaway Island, Georgia - 071412AT metaG (megahit assembly) | ecosystem: Environmental > Aquatic > Marine > Intertidal...
CCAAGCCCAGATTCGTGAGCAAGATTCTGCTGAATACCGCCGTCAGATGTTGTCTGCTGAAGATTCCAAAACTCAGAAAGCCAATGAACCGCAACCCATTCCCTTTCAAGGTTACGGTTATCGCAGTTTAAATAATTAAGCAAGCCTTTAAGTATCAGAACAACCAAGTTCTCTGCATACGAAGATTCTGATTCGGAATGATTATTGCATAGGGTGAATAATATGGTATTCAAAAGCGATGTGGATAAAACAATCCTTGTAAATGAATGGGAACTACAATTGAGTGAGTTTCTTGCTATTCCTGAATGGGGTGAGGCTTTCGAAAGAGTGTTCCCAAATGAAGATTTGGAAGAACTTGTTGATGAGATTGGTGAATATCAAATCTTTGAAACTATTCTCAAAGAAGATGACAGAATATGGACACTTGATTGGGCTGATAAAGAAGATATTGACAGTCCGATGCGAATTACTCAATGGAAAATAAAAAACAAATCCTTTAAATCTGAAGATGAAGGTTGTCCTTCTTGTGGTGAAGACTTAGAAGATTACGATTCAATTCAATGTTCTGACTGTGGTGAAGATGGTTGCGGAGCCTGTTCTTGTGGCGATTGCGACCGTTGCGACGATTGTTGTCTCTGCAAATGTAGTGTTTGTGGCGACAAAGATATTAGTTCTTACGGAGTGACTCAAACACGACACGGTAATGTCTGTGGTCATTGTTATGATTGGTGTTACGGATGTTCTGGTCGAAAACACCCCGAAGAAATGTATAACCGCCTATACTGCCAAGAGTGTGCTGATACCAAGCCCCATTGTGTCTTGTGTGATGAACTCTCAGAGTATGACGGAGATTTTAATGCTTGTGACCAATGTTCAGACAAGTATTGTGAGGATTGTAGCGAAAACAGTCTAATCGAAATGAAAACTGGTGAAAAACTCTGCACTCAATGGTGTGCTGGTTCAAAATCGGCTGAAACCTTTGGTCCAGAATGTATTACCTGTGCCTCCGACATGAGTGACCAACCTTTGTGGGGTTGTGAATGTTGTGGAATGTTGGTCGGCACCAAAGGTGAACACGAAGGATGCGGCTTTAACGAAGAAGGAGAAGTGATGTGCAACCTTTGTTACACAGGTCAATGTGACTGTTCCGAAACTTTCAATGCAGACGGTATGTATGAGAATGACGATGGTTTGATGGTTTGTAAATACTGCGATTCAACAGAAATGGTTCAAGGTGATTACACGTATTGTCCCAAATGCGACCAAACCAATTTTATTACTCAAGAAAACCTGAATGCGGAAACTTTCGAGGCTATGGGCTGGCATGACCCCCGATGGGCTGGAGACCGTGAAGCCGTTGAATCTAAGTTCTCTGCTATGTATCCTACTTACGAAATAGATGAAACTTCTTTGGATTATCTTATCTATCAAGGCGGAGCCAGCAACAAGTATCACGTTTTCTTCCTTGCTACTGACCCTGCGGGTAATTATCATGCGTTTAATGCTTACGGTCGCATCGGTTACTCGCCTACTTTGCATCACAATGCTGGACCCGGAACGAAAGGTTCAGTCACCCAAGCCATTTCTAAAAAGAAACAGGCTAAATCCAAGAAAGGTTACAAACCTTATGGTGCCGAAGGCGATGAAATCGCTCAAGTGGAACTTCACAATCCGATAGAAACTGGAGCCAAAATGACTTTTGGTTCTATGCTTGCGGTCGTAGGATTCTCAGCCATTGGTGGATTCGTGTTAGGGCTTTTCAGTAGAAACAATGGAGATGAATAACATGAATAGAAACTTGATGATTGGTGCTGGACTTCTGGCCGTGGCTGCGTATTACTTCCGAGACGACCTTAGTGGAGTCTTTGAGGCTCATGTGGACCCTTCCGCAGATGCTAAGGTTGCTCGAAACTTTGGAACTGTGAACTTGGTATCTACCGAGCGAAACATCATGGCTGGACAAGCCGTGGGACAAACTCTCAATTATTCAGGCATGGGCATCACCCCTCAAATGGTTGATTCTCAAAACGGACTCGGACAAGCCTTTGATTTGTCGGCTTATGCGGCTACCATGCGAAGCACCGAACCAGTCTGGGGTCAGAACTATCCCGGCCGAGCCATTGGACAAGACTGACAGGCGAATCTTTAAGTAGTCGTGCCGAGAAAGAATCCTCATGGTTGATTTTGCAGAACTTCGCAATCGTATTCTCAACGGAGAAGACGATATTCCCGAAGAAGTCAAAGAATCCCCTGTTACCGAAGAGTTTCTCCGACCCGCCACAGGATTTCCTATCATGTTTGGTGCTTTGAGTGTCGCTCTTGTAGTAGCCGACAAACTCAAGTTAGAAATGCTCAAAACAGATGAGTATAACTACCGCCCTATCGTGCTTTCAGTCTTTGGATTCTTACCACTTGGTTTCGGTTTAGGAGAATTGATGCGAGGACTCTCTGCCCAAAAACAATTTACTCGTTATGAAAATCTGGTTGAAGCCGCTGAATCAGAAGTTGCTCGACTAACTGAAGACGACGACCAGCAAGAAACTCAAAACAATGCTGCCGAGTCTTGGCAAGCCGAAGCCAATTATCAGGCTCAGAATCTGGCGGCTCTTGGTATTGCCGTTCCCAATTCTACACTTGGCACCGACGTAGGTGTTTATTCTGACGGAATCTTTGGTCAAGAATCGCCCACCATGTTCCGTTCTCCAAGTTATGAAGCCTCAACCTTTGGATGGTGATTTAGATGGAAAAGTTTTACTGTGTAGGATGCAAACAACATTATGAACTCGATGTTCATACCCCTCAACGACAAGCCAGCAAAGGCGGAAGTTTCCGTCATTCGTTAATTTCCGAGTGTCCCAAAGGACACCGTGTCAATAAATTGTGCAAACAAGAAGTGTATGAAACATACTCTTTGGCTGCTGAAGAAGGTTCAACCCCTGTTCAAGACCCTATGGATTTTGGAGAAATGGCTAACTGGCGACCACTTGATGGCACACCCTCACTCAAAAAGCGTAAGCGTGCCGAAAATCAAGATATGATGTGTTGTGGAGAACACATGGAGTTCCATGAAGATTACTTTTATTGCCCTGTTTGTGAAACTTCTATTGAAACCGAGGAGTTTAAGCAAGCCGAAGGCATGACTGTTGGAGTAGGACTCTCTGCCCTTGAACCAACTCCTGATGAACCCGAAAGCGGTGAACCAATGGTTCCAGAAAACAGCCTTATGCCCGAAGGTTCAGGACACGTTATTGGTTCTCAAAGTGTCTCTCACAATTACACACCTTTCCATGCTGAAATGGATGCCGAAACTTTCATCGTTTATCCTGAACTCAAGAATCACCTTGTTGCGATTATGCCCGACAAAGTGTATAACATCAAGGCTTTGGATGATGGCGACTTTGAAATGAGTGTAGCGAATCGCTACATGGATGATGTCATTGAAGCCGTTTCTCAATATCAGATTGAAGAAGCGTCGTCTTCCTCGACCCTTCTGGGACATTCACTTAGCACCGTCGCTGTTACTGTTGCAGTTTTGGGCATCGCAGGTGCATGGTTTTGGAACAAAAGGAAGTGAAACTATGAGTGGTTACAACATAGAGTGCGACCCCGGCGACCTTTACTCTCGTAAATGTTACGTCATTAACCCTAAAACTGGTGCTAAAGAAGAAATCATTGGTTACGACAGCGCAGGGAATCCGTTGTCTAAAGGTGCTACCACAGCGGCTGGCACGGCATGGCAAATCAATTTAACTACACTTAATCAAGACGGCACGGCTTACCAGCCTTACGGTTCTGGTGGAGTTCCTTGGACCCTCGGTGGTGGTCTCGCTGGACTTTTCGGCAACATTATGCCTTCGGGCGGGGCAGACTTACAAGATTGGAAATACATAACTGAGTCGGCTCCGGGTAGTCAGGCTCGTAAAACTTACCAGCAGAGGGTCTGCAACCCTCTGTGGCCTACCTTTGGTTGCCGACAAGCACCTCTTGATTCTGACTTGCTATCCGCCAGCCCCACCGCCGCCGCTTCTCAACCATCCGAAGAGTATCAAGAAAAAAACGTAGGAGATAAAATCGTAAGTTGGTGGAAAAATCTATTGGGAGCGTGAAAGTTTTGCGTCGAACACGTTCTGGACCCACTCACAAGAAACCTATCGTAGCGAAGTTTGCTGCGGAAAAAGTTTCAGAAGACCTTGCGGCTCGTCAAGCATGGCGTAGTCTGTTGATACCTGCTGTGGGTTCGGCCTCATTTTTTGCTTCAGCCGTAGTCGGATTTATTCGAACTTATCGCAAGCACGGATTTCCTAAAAATGCTTTTACTGGCGTTGATTATGCACTTATGGGACTACCTTTTGCTATTATTGGTATGACTCTATTTTATCAAGCCGAAGAAGCCGAGTTAGCCGAAACTGCTGCTTCGGAGGGTTGAAAATGAATTGTCCAGTTTGCGATAGCGTTCTCTCATACTCTGGAATCCCAGATTTGTTTGATTGTAAAACTTGTGAAGTTCGCTGGGTTCAAGAAACTGATGCCGATTCTGGATTTACTTATTTTGATGCTTCTACGGTCAGTAATAAACAACGATGGATTATCAGACCTTCCAGATGGGATGCTGTGGAAGAATTGATGTGGGCGACCAAATCAAGCGACACCGTTATAACTACTGAAAGATGGAAGCGAGTAGATTTTGTAGTTGAGTTTGAAACCGAAGGCAAAAACAAAATGGGCCCTATGAAAAAACTTCTTGAGGATTGTGTTCGTGTTGATGAAACCACATGGAAGTTTGAAATTGATAGTGAAACCCACTTTCGATGGTTTTTTGAAGAAGAATACGGACTTCCAACACTTGAGAATTACACAACTGATGGCGGGGATTTAGAGATAGGGAGGTTCTCTAATCCAAAACATCGAAAAGAATATGATAAGATTGAAGAAGAAGAAGATTACAGTATTAACCCGTATGATATTTTGGATGAGTTGGGTTATGAAATAATAGAGACCAACTGGATAGTCAATGGCGATATTTATATCATCGCTGATAATGTTCCTCTTGAGAACTACCGAGGTTTTGAATCAGAATCCAAAGGTTCTGGCCTTACTCGCAAAGATTTAGTGTTGCTGAGTGCTGGTGCTGTCATAGGTGTTTTCTCAGGAGTCATCGGAGAAGTTTTAGCAGAATTGGTTTTAGACCGCATTCGTAAAACTCCTGAATTAGAAACCACCGAAACCGCAGAGTGATGTTTTAAGTAGAAGCGATTTCATAGAAATTACATGGATGAGGATACTCGGTCTATATTTTGGGAGGGCTATTTGGCCGCCCGTCGAGAACAATTCCTCAAAGAACAAGAAGTTTTACTCGGTAACGAGTTTCGTAGTAACCCTGAGTTTTGGTTAGAAGTAGCCGAAAAAGAGTGGGCTGTGGTGTCTCAAAGATTATCTACGGGTGCTGATGTTTCCCCAGCAGTTCAAGAACTTATGGGTGCTGATTTTTTTGAGGCTCAAATTGTAGTAGTTTCTTCACAAGAGTTTGTTCTGGATGAGTCCGACCCAGATTCATTAGTTTTACCTTTGTATTCTTACGAAGATTTTGTTTTACTTGCTAATCAAGGTATTTTCAGAGAATCTGATTTTATCTTAGACCGTGAACGACGTTGGCAACCCAAAGTGGAACAACTTTTAGCCCGACACGGTTATGAACGAGTAGATGTTATTTGGAGAGGAGGTGGTTCGTATCTCAGATTCGTCAGCAAACAATAAATGGGAAAAACTTTCAGACATGAAGTTCATCACAGTTCGTCACATGATTATGATTATGTTGATTCTGGAAACCATTATTCAGATTCCTTTTATTTGGTTAGCACCCAGTTTAGGTCTTGAACTTTTTACTCCAACTTGGTGGTTACTGCAATTTGCAGGTGTAGTCATGGCAACCAATATCGGCGCAGTTGTTTTAGCCATCATCGCTCAAGATGCGGCCAACAAAATTGGAACCTCACAAAGCGAAGCCTTTACTGTTGAGTTTATGCAAGGTATTGAAACTTTGACTCAAATTATGACCACGTTAGAAACCACCGCTTCCCAAAGAGGTGAAAATCTTTCCAATCAAATTACCGAATTGATTCCGTTATACTACGACCTCGGTTTAAGTTATGTTCGCACTCACACTACTCCGTCGGTGCAACCACCAGTCATCAAAGTTTTGCCACCTGCCGATTATGAATCAGAAGAAGAATTGTTTGATTGAAGCAATTATCCGAGCCTTTTAAGTAGTCGGAAACCAGATTTACAAGTGATATTGATGCGTTGGCACACCGTTTGGAGTTTTATTCTTCTTTTGCTGTTTAGTGGTGCTACATACCTCACTTATTTGGTGCATCGCACCGGTGGTCTGGACCCAGTTTTTATTCTGGAACAAATGACGACTGACCTTGAAACTCTCGGTCCCGCCGCATTTTTGTTAGATTTCATCGTGCTGTATCTGGTTCTTCGTTGGGTTCGCAATCGCCGTCGAAACTTGACCCAACCTAAAACCACGGTTCTATTACCAACCGAAATACCCCCTCCTATGATAGATTTACCTCCGCTTGAGCCAACTTCAGAGCAAGTCTGGCAAGAGATGGCGATGTTGAATGATTACCGAGAGAACCTTTAAGTATCAGAACGGGCATACAACTACTACGGAGTTGTTTTAGAATGGCAAACCAAGACCCACAACCAGAGATTTATACCACCGCACACTCATTTGCAGGTGCAGCAGGGGCTGGAACTTCCAATCAAGTTAGCATTTTTACCAATCAGGCTAACAACGAAGAAGTTCGTCTTTATGCAATCGGAATTGAAATGCTTGATGCCACTACTGGCGCAGCCTTGACCGCAGGTCTTGATTACGATGTCGCCCTTCAAGTCGGACCTAACAATGTTCCTTCCAACGCTTTTTCCGCAGGTTTCATCAATTCCAAGAACGACAAAATGCTGGCTTTCAGCACTCCTGTTCTGGTTCTATTCCAACAACCACTTTCGGTCGTAGTTACGACCAACCAATCCGTCGGTGCTAACGGTAGCATTATCAAAGTAACTCTCGTTGGTGAATTGGCTATTCAAAAGATTGCGGCTCATTCAGGAGTTGTTGGTTATCCTGTCAATAACATGGCTCCACAACAACGCCGACGTTAAACTACAAAGTAGTTTTAAGTAGTCGGACAACCCTACTCTTAGTATGAGCCTTCGCCGTCAAGCCTATGAATGGCGAAACATCGTTCCGACAGGAACCAAAGTCTCAAATACAGGACACCCTATTTTAACTTATGATGCGGCTGGCAACGTCCAAGCCACGGTTCAACAAATTGACCCTGACCGCCCCATAGACATTATGATTGGTGGTATTGGAAACAACCTTGAAGAACCTGCTGAGTTACGAGCCAATCAATTCATTGTTATTGATTCCGTAGCCTGTTGGCCTATCTCTTCTGCTGTCAATCTCCGAATTGGCACAACTCGATACTTTCAAGACCCATCAGGAATCCCCTCGGCAGGTATGACGGGCGCAGCCATGCCGTTTTTACCCTCTGATGCTACTCAGCAATTTACGGGTCATTACAATGTTTTGATACCTCCTATCTACGTTTTACCGGGTCAATCTTGGGGCATAGAATACACCGCTACTGAAACTCTCAACGCAGGTTCTCCTGTTCCCACTTCTGATTCTGAAATTGCTCGTGCTTATGTTCGTTACTTGCTAATTGATGGAGCCGATATGCTGGTCGCTATGAAACTTTTAGAATCCAACATCCCTGTCTCTTCCGAAACTATTCAATGGTATAAGAGAACTTTGATTCGTCACAGTTTGATGGCAGATGTCGCTTCTGAAGAATCACTCGGAGAAGTTTTAGCCGATTTAGAAAGGAGGTTGATTTAATGGGAATCCGCATTCAAAATTATGAATGGACTCTCAAAGGCAACGGTGCTTATGTTGCGACCGATTATCCTCAAGCCTTGATTCAAAACTCAATTTTTGTAGGACCCTATGGTAATCGTATCGAGATACCGCCTTTTGTCAAAGAAACTGAGTTTGTAGTGATTCATCATTTTGGTTGTAGCGATGGTATTTTAGCCAAACCTACTGAATCGGGTGGCTCACTTACTTCTTGGAAACCCAACGGCTTTGTGCAAATCGTTATCAACACTACTGGTTATTATCAAGACCCACAAAATACATTTTCAGGAGGTATTTCTGGTGGTGCTGCACCATATCCTTGGACCATCACAGACGTTCCACCGCACTATGAATTACTTCCTCCTATCTACATATTGCCTGAACAAACATGGGATTTTAGATTTACCATGATGAATGATTTAAGAGATTATTGTGCCAATGCAGGTATCACCGAGATTCCCGAAACCACCATTTTGGCTCAATGTTTCGTTCAGTATTATTTGTTTGATGGTCCTGATGCTCTTATTTGTCACCAACTTTTAGAATTGGGCATTCCTATTACTGTTGATAACGTAGAATGGTATAAAAGATTGTTACTTCGTAGCCGTGGCCTTGATACTCAAACTTGGGAATACTATTTATCAGCCATGCAAGCCTATCGAGACCGAGATGAATACCACGAAAAATACGGTTCACGCACCCGAAAAGCCTAACCGCAGGTCAGGGGAATCTTTAAGTAGTCGGAGCATCACAGAAACTGTATGAGTTACTCTGGTTCTTATGGGGAAAACATTCGGGGAGTCAAGCGACCGTATCGCAAGCAAGCCCTTCAAACAGGCTATTCTCAGAAAGGAGATGCCGTTAATAGCACTCCACAACCTGTTCACACGTATTCAACGGCTACCACACAACAAACTGAAGCCATCCGACCCGGTGTGGACCCACATACTTTCAATAGACCTGTTCGCCCTGCGGTAGAAGCCATTGAAGGAGGGATGCCGATTGCTTCGGCTTTCTTTCCTTGGCACACAGTATCTAAGCCAGAGTCTGCAAACCTTATTCAGCGTCAAAAAGTTGATTTGACTTCTACCAATATCGCTGACGGTGCTTATCTGGATGCCGTAGTTATCAACGTCTCTAACAACGTCACCGGCACAGATTCATGGGTCGGAGGTGCGCCCGCTTCTACTGCTTTCACAGGCACAGCACCGGCTCCACAACTTCCACAACAAGTCGGAACGATTACTTCCACGCCCGGTGCGCCCAGCAATCCTAACCAAGCCAACCGTCGCACAGCCAGCACCAATCCAATTACCAGTCGTGCTGCTGGTGGCACAACTTTTGCACCCTCGGTGGCTAACATCACTTCAGGTTCTAATCAATTCATTTACCGAGTCGCTTCTTTCGGCCATGCTGAAAGCACAGGTGCCAGCACAGGAGTCACTTATCAGATTTGGATAGACGGCAAATTATTCATGGAATGGCCTGATTTCCAATGGTCACCTACTATTCCACAACGAGACCAATGGTTTTTTGAAAATCCTTTAGTGGTGGAACAGCAAATCGTTTATCGTGTCATCAATCAAACTGGTGGTGCTATAAATACTGGCGTAGCCGAAGCCATCTTTTCTGGATGGGTTGAAAACCGTGACTACTACAATGATGTAGGCTACGACCAACTCAAATCTTGATAAGGTGGAATAAACATGGCAACAATCTATTCAGGTTCCGCAGCAGGTCGGTCTGGTCTTGAAATGGTGGAACTTGATGGTAGCCCAGATATTCGAGGAGTTTCCAAAATCAAAGTTTCTAACACCACGCTGACGGATGATGGCAACGGTGAAGTCACTTTGCAGACCGGCGGAGGTGGAGGTGGTTCTGGAACTGTTACTTCTATTTCTGTTTCCGATGGAACTTTCGTAGGTTTAACGGCTACACCTGCTGACCCGATTACGACCACAGGCAACATTACGGCTGACTTATCAGCCACCGGAACTGCTGATGCTACTACATTCCTTCGTGGCGATAACACTTGGGCAACTCCCGCCACCGGTTCATGGACTATCTTTGATGGCACCACTTCTCAAACCATCGCTAACGGCAATACTCTGACTGTTTCTGATGGCTCTGGTATTACTGCCGTCGTTTCTGCGACTGATACGCTGACTTTGGGAACTGATGGAGTGCTTCAAGACCTTGATACTCTCGGTCCTGCTGCTAATGACGGCGAGTTCATTGTCGCTACGGGTTCTGGTGCTTTCCAATACGAATCGGGTGCCACAGCAAGAGCAAGTTTAGGTGTTGCGATTGGAACCAATGTTCAAGCATACGACGCTGATTTAACGGCTATTGCGGGACTTTCTTCCGCAGATGGAAACTTCATTGTTGGTTCTGCAACGGGGTGGGTGGCCGAATCGGGAGCCACCGCCCGAACCAGTTTGGGAATCACAGCGGGTCGTGACAACGGTGGTGGTTCATTTGTTTTATCCACCGGAACCAATACTTTTACGGTTTCAGGTCTTACTTTAACGGGTTCAGAAGTATTTCAAGTCACTCTGGAAAGTAGCCTTACTCCCGGTGACACTATCAATGGGCATTACATCACTAACATTCTGGCTGGAGGTGGACCCGGTAACGATAGTTTTCAAGTGGTAGTAGAAGCCACGATTACTCCGGGGCCAGTATCAATCTGCACGATTCATTATTTGATTATTGGTTAAGGAGGCAAAGATTTGTGGCTACTAAATACACCGGTTCTAACGCAGGTGTAGAAGGCTTGCGAATCCGTGACCAAGACGGTAATCCTAATGTTTCACCAGTTACCGAGATTCGGGTCACCGACGGAACGCTAACTGATGATGGCAACGGCGTAGTTTCTTTACAGACCGGTGGCGGTGGTGGCGGAGGCACATCTTCTGGACCCGCAGGTGCGATTCAACTTTCAGACGGAGCAGGAGGTTTTGCCAACGATACTGATTTTGATTATGATACCACCAATGACCGTATCAATTTAGGTGATTCGGCTCTTGGCACAATTGCTACGGCAGTTCCCGGTTTGGCAACGGTTATTGATTCTTGGCCTATTGCTACTTATCGTTCTTCTCGATACAGCATTCAAATTACCGATACCGTTACTTCTGAATATCAAACTTCTGAGGTTGCAGAATTACATGATGGTTCTAACGTCATTTTTAACGAATACAGCATTTTGTTTTCAGGTCTTAATCCTTTGGGAACTTTTACGGGAAACATTGTAGCGGGCAATTCTCAACTTATTTTTACCCCTGCTTCAGCCAATGCTATGAACATCAAAGTTTTCCGAACACTTATGGAGATTTAATTATGCGATTTACTGGTTCTAATCTGGCAAATTGTTGTGGAGGAGGAGGTTCTGGATTTTCAGATGATTTTTTGATAGAAGTTTCCAAAGGCAACGTCGCTGGACATAGTTTAATTTTCAAATATGGTCGTAATTCTGACGTTGATACTGGTTCTACTCCTGAAGAGGTTTGGACTTACGGTGGAACCTACACTTACAACAACACTCCTTCAATCCAATACATTTCCAGCGATAATGCTTTAGATGTAGGCATGACTATAACGGTAGAAGGATTAGATGAAAACTATCAAGTTCAAACTTTACAAGTTGTTCTCAACGGTCAAACGCCAACTCAAATTGGCACCGGTGAAACTTTTGTCCGAGTTTATCGGGCTTTCAATTCTGGAGCCACCGAGTTCGCAGGTAATGTTTTGATTTATGATGATACCAACGGAGGCGTTGTCGGCGGAGTTCCCACAGTTACTACCAGCATCAAAGTCGAAATCCGGGCTACTGACCAACAAACTTACATGGCTCTTTACACCGTTCCGGCGGGACATACAGCCTTTTTTCTGGGTGGCTCTATCAGTATTACTACGGGTGCTTCAGCAGCCAAATCTGCCGAAGTTGAACTTCGCACTCGCCAATTTGGTGGCGTTTTTAGGTCTGGTGAACTTATCGGAATTGCTTCCACCGGCAGTTCAACCTTTAGTCAAGATTTGCATTCATTAGGTCCTCTTCGATTTCCAGAAAAAACCGACATTCAAGCCAGAGTCCGAAATGTTTCTGCTAACGACACAGGTGTTTCAGCCTATTTCAGTATTCTTTTAGTGAACAACACTCATTTGATTGAATGATTTGGTTTCAAGAACTACACCAAAGTCTTTAAGTATCAGAAGATACTATAATAATTCATGGCCCAAGCACCATTTCGCACCGCAGCCATCACCGCCACCGGTGATATTACTTTTGGAACATTGGGTCAATTGACCATTACGGCTTCTAACGGAAACCTCTCAACAACGGGAACACTCGGCGCAGGAGCCGCAACTGTAACCAGTCTTAATGCTTCTTCTGGAGGCATTACCAATGCAGGTGCAATATCAGGAGCATCTTCTATTGACGGAAGCGGCGACCTTACTATGGGAACCATTACTATGACTGGATTTTCCGTAGCCGCAGATGGTGTTATGGCTGCTTTGACTGGTTCTTCTGTCGGAACCTTGACCTTGGCCGATGGTTCAATTACAGATTCTGGCGGTAGCATCTCATTCGGTTCTGACGACCTTTCCACCACAGGAACTCTGGATGCTGGTGCGGCAACTGTAACTTCACTTGATGCAGGTTCAGGTTCTATCCAAACCACGGGAACGGCTGATTTGGGTGATACCACCGTAGATTCATTGGATGCTTCTTCAGGAGGCATTACTAACGCAGGTGCAGTTTCCGGAGTCACAACTCTCGCCATGAGTGACGTTCTGACCATTGGTGATGTCGTTGGAGGCACATCTTACACTTTCCCAACTCTCCGTGGAACTGCTAACCAAATCCTTAAACTTGATGGTTCGGGCAACTTGACTTTCCAAGACGACGGCGGTGCTGCTGGACCCGGTGGTGCTTCCGGCAACATTCAATTCAACGACGGTTCTGGTGGATTCGCTGGTGATGCGTCACTTAACTGGGACACCACTAACGATATTCTCGAACTCGGAAACGCTGGTAGCATTTACGCTGGTCTCGCCAGCAACACACAACTCGTCGCTGGTGGTGCTTCCGCCTTCTCTATTGATACTTTCTCTCAAACCAATTATGTGGCTGCTAAATACTTGATTACCGCAGAAACGACGGCAGCCGGCAATTATATTCACACAATAGAATTACTCATTTCGGCTGATGGAGCCACCACCAACTTCGTTCCTTTTGCAGATGTCTTTACAAGTTCGCCGTTGTTCACAGTTGATGTAACTGGAACCAGCACAGTTTCAGTTAATGTCACCAACCTTGACGGTGGTAACGACATCAACGTTCAATTCATGCGAACCACGCTGGCTTGAGACTAACCCAAGGGCAGTTTTAAGTAGTCGTGCGATTATAGTTTGCACATGGCTGAAGTCCCATTTCGTTTCAAAGATGCCACGGGTTCAGATGAACTTCGTATCGGCAATTCCAAATTGTTTCTCAACAACACGGCTGTTACGACGACGGCTGCCGACCTTAACCAACTCTCAGGATTAACTCTCGGCACAGCGGCTTCCGCCGATACTGGAGACTTTGCGACAGCGGCTCAAGGACTTTTGGCCGATAGTGCGGTTCAACCGTTCGATAATATCTATGTCGGAACGATAATTACGAATCAAGTCTCTTATGCTAATAATATCCTTTATCCCGATGCAAGCGGCTTATTTGGTGCTATTACCGTTGGAACGGGTCTTTTATGGACAGGCGGAGGAGGAACGCTTGAGTTGGCGAATACCTCCGTTTCCGCAGTGTCTTACACCAATGCAGACATTACCGTTGATGCTCAAGGCAGAATTACGGCGGCTTCAAATGGAAGTGGTGGTGGAGGGGGAATCTCTATTGGTGATGCGGTGGGTTCGGGAACATCGGGTTCAATTTTATTCGTGGATGTAGGGACTAATCTTGCACAAGACAACGGAGAATTGTATTGGGATAATGGGAACAACCGATTGGGCGTTGGAACAAACACGCCAACAAATGCACTCCATGTAAAGACGACTGAGTGGACTGGCGATGGGGCTTATGCCGCACGATTTCAAGCGTATGAAGGAAATGTAGGTGTGACTCGCTACGGTGGTATTCACCTAAGTAACGATAATACAACACCAATAGACGGTGACGACTGGGAAGTAAATCGCTGGCAGATAGGCCAAAGAGATGGAAACCAATTGGATTTTTCATACGGAGAGCCAACAAATACGAACATTCCCGCAAGCGAAACTGACCTAAGAATCACCGCTACGGGTGATGTGGGTATCGGCTTAGGGGCTACCGACCCATCAGCCAAACTCCATGTGAACGGAACAATCCGTCAAACCAATGTCACCAATGCTAATGTCGTGGCTGATGCTAACGGCGATTTGGTAGCAGGTGTTTCAACAGGACAATATCAAAGGTATTACCTTGATGCTTCGATATTAGGG
>Ga0181591_10003087_pt1 | contig 14409 bp, 11 predicted proteins | sample 071ome_33_FD_133757 | JGI IMG/M metagenome (GOLD analysis project Ga0181591, IMG submission 133757) | Coastal salt marsh microbial communities from the Groves Creek Marsh, Skidaway Island, Georgia - 071412AT metaG (megahit assembly) | ecosystem: Environmental > Aquatic > Marine > Intertidal...
CACACGTTTGTGAACGCGTTTGACCGCTTCAAACACATCTTCCGCTGTTGGTACTAATTTTTTCTGCTCTTGAATTTCATGTGCAAACACATTTAGCAGTACTTCAGAGTCACTATTGGTGTTTACATGACGTAAATCTTCTTGATAAACGTCTTGTACTAATTCTTTAGTGTTTGTCAGGTTACCATTATGGGCAAGTACAATGCCGTATGGGCTGTTCACATAGAATGGCTGTGCTTCGGCTGAACTGGAGCTTCCCGCTGTTGGATAGCGAATATGGCCTATCCCCATATTTCCCACTAAACGCTGCATGTGGCGCGTGCGAAATACATCTTTAACCAAACCGTTGTCTTTACGAAGATAAAAGCGACCTGCATCACACGTCACCATACCAGCAGCATCTTGACCACGGTGTTGTAATACCGTTAAAGCATCATACAGCGCCTGATTCACATTGCTTTTAGCAACCAAACCAACAATGCCACACATGGCGTTACCTCTTTAAATACTATTGCTCACTGGGTTGCCCCAGAGTTAGAAGGGTTTCAGCAGCACCTGGCAAAATTTCTTTAGACCAAGTAACCATCAGTTCAAAATGCGGAATAAAAACAGACTCTTTCCACCAAGGGTCTGAACTTAGCGCCGTCATCTGCAAGCCGTAAATGGCAGCTGTAACGAGGATTAAGCCTCTTGCCGTACCAAATACCACTCCAAAGATTCGATCTGTACCTGTGAGGCCAGTCACTTTGACCAGTTCACCCACTAAGTTATTAATCATAGCGCCTACCACTAAGGTAGCCGCAAATAAAATGGCAAATGCCGCTCCATAGCGTGCAGACGGGGTTTCAATCCATTGAACCAATAAAACGTCTAGGTGACCACTGAATATACGAGCGATAACGAAAGCCGCAATCCAGCTAGATAAAGACAGCATTTCCTTCACGAAGCCCCGCTTGATGCTCACCAAAGCGGAAATCATGACTGCGCCTAATATGACCCAATCAATTACGAGCATATTAACCGTCGCTGTGTTGTCGAGAATACGGGGACATAAATACAAACGCCCTTAAATAAAGGGCGCATTCTAACAAAGCCGCTTCCACGCGCAAAGGGATGATCACCCTTCAAAAACAACTATTTGCCCATCAAGCTTAAAGTCTCGCTTAATCTGCTCAAGTTGACCCTTTAATTGTTGCTTTTGTGTACTAGGCCCTACGAATACACGGGTATATTGGCCATCCTTTGAAAGCTGCTCAAATGCTTTATATCCCGCCTTACGCAGCTTGTTTCTCAACGAGATGGCATTTTCTGATTTCGAAAAGCTGCCCACTTGGATATGCCACACAACCGACTGGCCAGTTTTATCCAGTACGGGCTTATCAAAACTCTCAACCTTTAGCGTTTGTGTATCAACCTGCATATCCGACATTGGAATGGTCTTTGGTACTTGTTTCGCCACTGCTTTTGGGTCGGCTGTCGGAATATTTAAGGATTTTGGCAGTGGCATCTCCATGTCCGGCACCGATGTTTCTAAGGGAACACTTTTAGCAAGGTATGAGGCATCATCAGCACTCGGTGAAAGCTGAGGTAAGACAATGATAGCCACCATCGACAACACTCCTGCACCGACGAGTTTACGCTTAATACCTTGTTCCATGCTTACACCATTCTAATCTATTAACGCGGTTGCTCAGCCAACCAAGACTGAGCTTGGGCTGCTGTTACAAAAGAGCCAAAAATCACCACCTGATCGGATGATTGCGTATTTTGCGCTAAATAATCAAGCCCATTATTGATGGCATCAAATGTTGTGACTTGGCACTCATCTAACATAAGTTTGCTAAGTAACTCTTGCGCTGTCTGTCCGCGATATCCGCTGATACCACAAATAACCCACTCTTCCACTTCTGTCATCTCTGCCACAACCGAAGCAGCATCTTTGTCAGCGAGCATAGCTAATAAGCCGATTGTTTTACCACTAGTATCACATTTACTTAGCTCTGCATTTAACAGACTAGCCGCTTGTGGATTATGCCCAACATCAATCATACCTTTAAATGGGAAATCAAATGTTTGTAGTCGTCCAGGCAAATAAGCTGATTCTATTCCAGCATTGATTTGCTCATAAGTCAGATCAGGCTTTATTTTAATAAGTAGCTGGATAGCTGTAGCGGCATTTTCAATAGGCAAACTTGGCAGTGCCAAATCATTAAGTTCAATCGTTTCGCCAGAGCTATTCTTCCCTTTCCAGCTCCAAGATTGTGGGTTTTGAACATAATCAAAATCAACACCCTTTAGGTACAAAGGAGCATTGATTGATTTGGCATGTTTAGGTAAAGATTCAGGGACGTTTCTCTGTCCACAAATTGCTGGTTTTTGTGTTCTATAAACGCCTGCTTTTTCATAGGCTATTTGAGCAATATCGCTGCCCAGCCAATCTTGATGATCTAAACCGATACTAGTTACAGCAGCGCCATCAGCTTCCACAATATTAACCGCATCTAATCGCCCACCCAGTCCGATTTCTAAAACACAAGCATCTAGATAATGCTTTTTAAAAATATAAAGCGCTGATAATGTCCCAAATTCAAAATAGGTTAAGCTAATTTCAGCTCTTGCTTTATCAATAGCCTCAAAGCTTTCTATTATTTCTTCATCACTAACGCACACACCATTTATGCTAACTCTTTCATTGTAGCGATGAAGGTGTGGGCTCATATAACTACCCACTGACAAACCGGCTTGCTGCAAAACAGAACTGGTTATCGTAACGGTAGAGCCTTTTCCATTTGTGCCAGCCACTAATACGGTGATGGGTGTTGGCTTAATAAGATCCAGTCGTTGAGCAACCGTACGAACACGATCCAAACCCATGTCAATTTCTGTAGGGTGATTCGATTCTAAAAAGCTAAGCCATTGCTCTAAATTTTTTTTCGACATATTTAAACTATAAAAAAGAAAAACCCTGAAATGATTCAGGGTTTATTTAGAACGGTTTAGGCATCCATAGCCGAGCGCATTTCAGACATTAAAGCCGCAAGCTTCGACTTAATCACATCTGGTTCGTTTTCATTTTCTTCAATACAACGAACTAATGCACTGCCGACTATTACCGCATCGGAAACTTTTGCAACGGCCGCTGCCGTTTTACCATCTTTTATGCCAAAACCTACACCTAATGGTAAATCGGTTTTAGCTCGAATACGATCAAGATTGGCTTTTACATCGTCTACATCCAGAGCTGCAGAACCTGTTACACCTTTCACAGACACATAGTACAAATAGCCTGAACCGTGTTCACATATAGTGGTTGCTCGAGCATCCGGTGTAGTTGGCGCCATTAAGAAAATCATTTTTAAATCATTTTCTTTAAGACATACAGCCATCTCTTCAGATTCTTCCGGTGGCATATCAACAATTAGCACACCATCCAAACCCGCTTCTTTAGAAGCCTTCGCAAATTTCTCATAACCCATGACTTCAATAGGGTTTAAATAACCCATCAGAACAACGGGTGTTTCAGTATTGGTTTCACGAAAGGTTTTCACCATACTCAAAATATCTTTCAAGCTGGTGTTATGAGCCAGTGCGCGCTCACACGCCAATTGAATAACTGGGCCATCAGCCATTGGATCTGAAAACGGCACACCTAATTCGATGATATCTGCACCATTTTCAACAAGTGTATGCATCAATTCCACAGTTAAAGACGGTTTCGGATCGCCTCCTTCTATAAATGGAATCAGGGCTTTTTTTCCTGCCGCTTTTAAATCGGCAAAACGTTGATCTACTCGATTCATTTTTTTATTCCTTTGAGCCACAAGACGCATTTCGCGCACAAGCGCACTCCTACAATTTTACTGATACAAGCTTTCTAAACTTAAAAACAAAAAACTTTTAACTACATGGAGCGTAAAGTCTTTTGCCTGAGGCGTTATAGAGGAAGATGAGACAAGGCTTGAAACTCATAAAGACGCGCAATTTTAGTAAATGAGCATTCTGAATGAGTTTCGTAACGCCGTATCATCGACGCAAACAGCCTCAGATTTCAATGCCGTCGAGGCCTGCCACCGTATGAATATCTTTATCCCCACGACCTGACAAATTAACGACAATCACTTTATCTTTATCCATAGTGGCAGCCAACTTCATCGCATAGGCAACGGCATGGCTAGACTCTAAAGCTGGCATAATACCTTCCACTTCGGTGAGTGTATGAAAAGCATCCAAGGCTTCTTTATCGGTAGCTGCAACATAATTTACGCGACCAATGTCTTTTAAATATGAATGTTCAGGTCCAACCCCAGGATAATCTAAGCCGGCCGATACAGAGTGGGTTCCCATGATCTGACCATTTTCATCTTCCATAAGGTACGTTCGGTTACCGTGTAGCACACCAGGCTTACCTTTACATAGAGGCGCGGCATGATCATCGCCATCCAAACCGTGACCACCAGCTTCAACACCGTACATTTCTACTGATTCATCTTCGATGAATGGATAGAACATACCAATGGCATTGGAACCACCACCCACACAAGCCACAACAGCATCAGGTAAACGCCCTTCTTGCTCCATACTTTGAAGTTTCGTTTCACGACCAATAATGGACTGGAAATCACGTACAAGCATCGGATAGGGGTGCGGACCAGCGGCTGTACCTATTATGTAAAACGTATCATCAACGTGAGTCACCCAATGACGCATGGCTTCATTCATAGCGTCTTTTAACGTTGCAGTACCTGATGAAACAGGAACCACCTCGGCCCCTAGTAAACGCATGCGATACACATTTAACTTTTGACGCTCAACATCGGTTGAACCCATGAATACCGTACATTTCAACCCCAATCGAGCCGCAACCGTAGCTGTTGCCACACCATGTTGGCCAGCACCCGTTTCAGCAATCACATTAGGCTTACCCGTGTATTTCGCCAATAGTGCCTGACCAATTGTGTTATTTACCTTGTGGGCACCGGTATGATTTAAATCTTCACGCTTAAGGTAAATTTTGGCACCGCCCACCAGGTCAGTTAAACGCTCTGCAAAATACAATGGTGAAGGTCGACCCACATAATGGGCTAGATCTTTATCATATTCTTCTTGGAATGCAGGATCTTTACTTAGGCGCTCATATAACTCAGTTAAGTCATCGAGCGCTGCCATCAATGTTTCAGAAACAAAGCGGCCGCCATATTGACCAAAATGACCAGTTTTTGTTGGTAATTCAGTTACCGCTTTTAAATCAACCGCTGTCTTATCTACTGACACCGTATACCTCACTTAAAAATGCATCGATTTTCGCAGGGTCTTTGATTCCTTTACTTTGCTCTACACCACCACTGACATCCACAGCAAACGGCTGTACTTGTTTAATGGCTGGAGCAACATTTTCAGGGGTTAACCCACCTGCGAGTATTAAAGGTTTTGTTTGTGATTTAGGAATTAAGGACCAATCAAACGATTCGCCTGTTCCCCCTGGCACGCCAGGTTTATAACTGTCTAGAAGGATTGCCAGTGCGTCTGGGAACCGCACGCACGACGCCACCACATCCGACGTTTCCCGGACGCGTTGGGCTTTGATGAATGGGCGCTGGAATTGACTACAGAAGTCATTTTCTTCGTCACCATGAAATTGAATTAGGTCTATTCTAACGCTATTTAACACGTCCTGCACGTATTCGGCATCGGCATTTACAAACAGCGCCACCACAGAGACAAACGCGGGTACAGATGCCGCAATCTCCCTTGCTTGTTTTATACGAACAAACCGAGGACTTGGTTCATAAAACACTAAACCAATGGCATCAGCTCCAGCATCAACGGCGGCTTTAGCATCTTCAACGCGGGTAATGCCGCAGACTTTTACACGAGTTCGTTTCAACATATTACTTCGCCGATGTCATTAATTGATAAAAAGGCGGCCCTTCTCGATAAATGGGTAGTTCTGGGTATTCAGGGTAATCTACATCCACAAAATATAACCCTTCACCAGGGGCTGTCACCCCTGCTTTGGTTCGGTCTTGTGCTTTTAGCACCTGCTCGCACCAATCAACAGGCTTACGCCCTTCTCCTATTGGCAACAGAACACCCGCAATATTACGCACCATGTGATACAAGAAAGCATTGGCACACACCTCTAACAGAACCCAATCACCCATGCGCTTTACACTGATATCTTTCATGGTACGCCTAGGATGATTGGCCTGACAATCTCTGGCCCTAAATGATGTAAAATCATGCTCTCCAATCAGTGCCTGTGCAGCAAGGTGCATTTTGTCTGCATCTAGCTCATGACGCCACCAGGTGACTTGGTCGTGCATCAAGCCGGGTTTAACGGGCTTATTCATAATAAAATATCGATAACGTCTGGCCACCGCACTAAAACGTGCATGAAAATCACTAGATATAGGCTGTACCCAGTTAACACATACGCCATCAGGTAGTTTGGTGTTGATACCCATTTTCCAACCGTGCTCTGAGCGCTTAGCTGGACTATCAAAATGAATCACCTGCGCACTGGCATGTACACCAGCATCGGTACGCCCTGCGCAGACAATAGCCACTTCATGATTAGCCACTTCTGATATGGCTTTTTCAAGAGCATCCTGAATACTCACACCTGGCTGGTGTTTTTGCTTCTGCCAACCTTTAAAGCGTGCGCCGTTGTATTCCACACCGGCTACCCATCTTTGTGTGGGCGATTGATCTGTCATAACTACTACCTAAAAAAACAAAACCCGAATATGTTGCCATAATCGGGTTTTGTTTCGATTTTTAAAAAGTTAAGCCAAGCTGTCCAACAGCTTATTAGCTTCTTCTTTTTGCTGATCACTTCCTTCTTCGAGTACTTCTTGAAGGATTTCACGAGCGCCTTCTTGGTCTTCCATGTCAATATAGGCGCGAGCTAAATCAAGTTTCGTTTCGCTTTCATCCGTACCACTTAAGAAATCCAAATCGTTATCCAAATTTTCTAGATCCAGATCATCTATATCTCCTAACGGAGGAAAATCATCATCGGATCCATCTGATTCTCCTAGCGTTGGCAGCTCTTCTTTATATTCAGCAGCCACCGCCTCAGTTGACTCTAATTCTGATACCGAGGATTCTTCGGTTTCATTAGAAATGGATATATCAAAATCCTCATCCAAGTCCGGAAGCTCTGCATCGCTGCTATCGATCTCTAATGTCGGAAGGTCTATGTCATTGGCATCTAATTCATCCAAGGCAGAATCTTCACCACCCACTTCCTCAGTTAACTCTGGTAACTCAATGTCTTCATCTAAGGATAAACTTTCCTCAAATTCAGGTAAGCCCGAATCATCGGAGTCTGAACTGTCTAGTTCAATTTCAACGTCTTGATTATCTCCATCATCTAATGACAGCTCAGATTCAAGATCACTTAGATCCGAGTCTAAATCGTCAAGTGATAATTCGGCATCTTGAGCCTGCTCTGTAGTATCTAAATCGAACGAAATGCCGTCCTCTTCAGAATTGTCAGTCTCATCATCTAAATCAAACGAAAGGTCATCCAAATCTGATGAAGTATCTGCTTCAGTTAGCTCAGGTAACTCTTCTAGATCATCACTAGAAAGGTCTAAATCAAGAGCATCATCAGGTTCTGAAGGTTCATCTAAGTCGAAGTCTAAATCACTATTCTCAGTGTCTATGGATAACGCATCCAGTTCTGCAAGCCCATCATCTTCAGAGTCCATTAACTCATCTGACGCTAATTCAAGCGACTCCTCAGAGGCATCATCAAGATCCAATGATTCAAAATCAAAATCTGCATCAGAGTCTGTAGCCTCTGGAGTGCCTTCAGTCCCAAAGTCACCTAAATCAAACTCAAGGTCATTGTCGGTAGATGACGCTTCAGTGTCCGCATTATCCGATGATGAATCTTTTGACTCTTTAGGCATGTCTAAATCCAAGTCAGACAGATCTTCAAGAGTTTCTTCATTGGAATCAGATTCAAAATCTAAACTAAAGTCGTCTGAATCCAGTGATAACTCATCTTCTAGACCTTCATTAGAGACATCTGTATCCAGCTCTAGACCATCCAAATCAAATGATAAATCATCTGATTCCTCTAACAATTGATCGTTAGAGTCTAGATTAGCTTCATCTAATAAACTTTCATCTGTTGAATCTAAGTCAAAGTCCATTGAGAAGTCTTCATTCACATCCTCAATGGCTTGAGATTCCATCGAAAGATCTTCGCCTAAATCCCCTTCCCCAGAGATGAATTGACGCTGTTCATCAGCTGCCTCTGTATCACCTAATTCCGTAAGGATTTCGATTAATTTAGTACGATATTCTTGTCTGCTTGGGTTGGACGCCAAGGACTTTTCAAGCAAATCACGAGCCGGTTCTAAACGGTTATATGCAAGATAAACATCAACTTCACCCATCACATCTTCTGGGCTCATTTCTGGTTCTTGAGTTTCTAATGAAGTCTCTCCCGCATTTAATGAAGATTCACTATCCAGGTCGATATCTGTGTCATCAACATCGTCCAAACCTTCAATTTCTGTGTCTAATTGATCACCAAGATCCACATCGGTTAAGTCTTCAGTCAAATTCGAATGAGTAACTTCTTCTGAAGATTCTTCTTGCTGCTTTTCTTTACGCTTGCGAGCGACATTCAAGCCAATTAGAGCCAACAATAAAGCACCTAGACCCGCACCAATAACAGGTGGGTTTTCTAAAACAAACGCAACCGGATCAAACGGCTCTTCAACAGGCTGCTGAACCGGTAATGGTTTAGGTTTTGGTTTTTCTACAGGCTTCGGTTTTTCAGCGGTTTTTTCCGCTTCTGTTTTAGGCTCTTCTGCTGCTTTATTTGGTTCAGTATCAGCCGATGTAAAGTTTAAATCTTCACCTACGTTGGATTTCGGTGCCTCTGCTTTAACTTCTGGTTCTGGCTCAGCTTGTTTTTGCTCAACCTTGCTCGCCATTCCAGATTGTAGAGCCACCATTTGCTCATCTTTTAGGTTAATGAGGCGTTGCAGCGTATTGATTTGATCTTCAAGTGAATCTAATCGAGTGCGTAGTTCTTGATTTTCACGAGTGGCTTTATCCAAGTTTTCTAATGTAATAGAAAGCTCTTTTTCTAAACGAGATTGGTCACCTGCAGTCTTAGTTGCCACTTGACCACTGGCACCCCGTTCATTTTCGGTGGTTGCTTCTCCACCAGCCAATAGCTTAAGTCGAGCACCTTCAACCTTATCATCACGCTGTATAGCGGCATCCTTTCGGGTTGCGTCTAACTGAGCTTTACGCTTGGCCATTGCTTGATTTTGTATGGCTACTTCTGACACCGCTTCATCAAATGAACGGGAAAGCATCTGATCTTCAGTCGGGACACGAAGTACTTGGTTTTTCTTAAGACGGTTTATATTCCCTGCTATGAATGCATCAGGATTTAAATCCTGAATCGCTAGCATGGCTTGCTGTGGTGAAATGTTACGATTCGGACGCGTTTTAACTGCGACTTCCCATAACGTATCGTTAGGGCGAACCTTGTAAGTCTCATCTTTTGGTTTTTGTACTTCAGTGGTTTTTGGCTCAACCAGCTTTTCTGGTTCAGACTGCACCTGTTGATTACTAGGTGCCACCGGAGACACACCTGGAAGTGATTGAGGCTCCTGCTGTGGTTCGTAATAGTCAGTCTCAGACTCAACCGGCTGAACTGGTTCAGCCACTTCCTCAGTGAAAACAGGGGGATCAAGTAACAGCGTATACTCGCGCAACAATCGACCGTTAGGCCAGTCGACTTGAACAAGGAAATTTAAAAATGGTTCAACAACAGCCTTATTTGACGTCACATGTACATAAACGTCACTGCCTTCACGTTCAATTTCGAACTTGAGGTCATTCAAAAAGAATACATACTCAACGCCAGACTTTTCAAATTCGTCTGTCGATGCGAGGTTGGGTTTCATTTCCCAATTTTCCAGCTCACCTGCCTTTAGAAGCTTGATTCGTGCATCTAGTGGCTGGTTTAACGCAGATTCCAGCTCGATATCGCCCATACCTAATGCATGAACGTTCACAGCACTCATCATCGCCCCAGATGCGGCAATTGCAATCGCGAGCTTTCGCAACATAGCAATGTATCCTTATTGTTTTAATACTTTGGGCCGATAGGGTCGTTTTGCCCCATCAAACAATCCATCTTATATGATTGTGTCATTAAGCGAGTAAGTATTAAGTAAAATCAAGTATTTATCAATATTTATAAGGGCTTGCGGGTGTTTTTGGGGGGATTTTTGAGGAGTTTTGACGAGATGATGAAAAAATAATCACCCATACAATTAAAAATTGCATGGGTGATTCACTTTTTAGCGTGTCAAAAGGATTCTCAGCATACGACGTAGAGGCTCAGCAGCCCCCCATAGCAACTGATCACCCACGGTAAAGGCTGAAATATATTCCGGACCCATATTTAGCTTGCGAATACGTCCAACTGGCACACTCAAAGTACCTGTAACTTTTGCAGGTGTTAGCTCTTGCATCGTCACATCGCGATCATTTGGAATCACTTTCACCCAATCGTTATGGGACGCAAGGATTGACTCGATCTCAGATACGGGCAGATCTTTCTTCAATTTGATCGTCAACGCCTGCGAGTGACAGCGCATAGCACCCACACGAACACAGATACCGTCAATTGGTGTCGGCTGAGCAGAAGTACCAAGAATCTTATTTGTCTCAACTTCGGCTTTCCATTCTTCACGGCTTTGACCTGACTCTAGCTGAGAATCAATATATGGAATCAAACTACCAGCAAGAGGAACACCAAACTGATCTGACGGATACGCATCACTGCGAATGAAATCAGCTGTGTTCTTATCAATTTCCAGAATGGCCGATGCAGGATCATCTAATAGATCCTTCACATTATCGCGAACCGCACCCATTTGGTTAATCAATTCACGCATATGCTTCGCACCTGAGCCTGATGCCGCCTGATAGGTCATTGGAGAAATCCATTCGATTAAATCTTTCTCAAATAAACCACCCAACGCCATTAGCATCAAACTTACCGTACAGTTACCACCCACGTAAGTTTTAACGCCAGAATCCAAACCCTTTTCAATAACAGATTGATTAACTGGGTCCAATACTATGATGGCATTGTCATCCATACGTAAAGACGATGCAGCATCGATCCAGTAACCTTCCCAACCTGCTTCACGCAGTTTTGGGTAAACTTCTTTTGTGTAATCGCCACCCTGACAGGTGATAATGGCATCCTGTGCTTTTAACGCTTCGATATCGAATGCATCTTCCAAAAGACCAGCATCTTTACCAGCAAAATCAGGGGCCGGTTGACCTTTTTGAGAAGTAGTGAAGAACACAGGGGTAATAAGATCAAAGTCCCCTTCTTCTTGCATACGCTGCATGAGCACAGAGCCCACCATGCCACGCCAGCCAACTAAACCGACTTTCAATTCAGCACTCATAAAATTAAACCTCCTTCAAAGCAGCAACAACTGCTTGACCCATTTGCTCAGTGGACACTTTTTCCATGCCATCTGAGAAGATATCCGCAGTACGCAAACCTTTATCAAGTACATTACTTACTGCTTGCTCAATGGCATCAGCAGCAGCTACTTCACCTAAGCTGTAACGCAGCATCATTGATGCTGATAAAATGGTCGCAAGCGGATTTGCAATACCCTGCCCAGCAATATCTGGCGCACTACCATGGCAAGGTTCATACATACCTTTGTTGTCTTTATCTAAAGAGGCTGATGGCAACATACCAATAGAACCAGTGAGCATGGCAGCGGCATCTGAAAGAATGTCGCCAAACATATTACCGGTTACCATTACATCAAACTGTTTTGGTGCACGTACTAACTGCATAGCCGCGTTATCTACGTACATGTGCGAAAGTTCAACGTCTGGATAGTTTTTCGCTTCTTGTTCCATGATTTCACGCCATAGAACAGTCACCTCTAAAACGTTCGCCTTATCGACAGAACATAATTTTTTATTACGTTTTTGTGCAGATTCGAATGCCACTTTAGCAATACGGCGAATTTCAGATTCGTTATAAACATAGGTGTTATAACCTTCACGTTCACCATTTTCTAATGTACGAATACCACGTGGCTTACCAAAATAAATACCACCCGTTAATTCACGTACGATTAAAATATCTAAACCCGAAACCACTTCAGGTTTCAAACTAGAGGCATCCGCAAGCTGTGGGTATAGAATAGCTGGGCGCAAATTACCAAATAACTCAAGACCTGAACGCAAGCCTAACAGACCTTTTTCAGGGCGAAGTTCACGATCTTCTAACGCGTCCCACTTAGGGCCACCCACTGCACCTAGTAGAATAGCATCCGCAGCGCGAGCTTTATCCATTGTTACATCTGGCAATGGGGTCCCGAATTCATCATAAGCAGCACCACCCACCAAGGCGTTATCTAGTTCAACATCTAGATTGAATTTTTCTTTGGCTACTTCTAAAACCTTAACCGCTTCAGTTACGATTTCAGGGCCGATACCATCGCCTGGTAATACTAGAATCTTTTTAGTCATTTAAATATCTCTACTGACCTGAATATTTATCATTCAAGCAACTTTTTATTCATTTCGCGTGCAAGCACGCTCCTGCAATTTCTAAATAACGTTAGCGACAACGCTAGAGCGGCCAATCTTTTAACGCCGCTATAGCTAGCAAGCTAGCTATTTAATTATTTAACCTGATCAAACAACCAAGGCGACGACTTACGACGTGCATCTTCGTACGCTTTAATATCATCAGCATCTTGTAGCGTTAAACCAATATCATCCAAACCATTCAACAAGCAGTGCTTGCGGAATGAATCCACTTCAAACTCAATTGCATCACCATTTGGCTTAATGATTTTTTGGTTTTCTAAGTCAACTGTTAATTCATAACCTTCATTGGCTTCAACCTCTTTAAATAAATCATCTACGGTTTTTTCATCCAACACGATGGGTAATAAACCGTTTTTGAAGCTGTTATTAAAGAAGATATCTGCATAGCTTGGTGCAATAATCGTTTGAAAACCAAAGTCTTCTAATGCCCAAGGTGCGTGTTCGCGTGATGAACCACAACCGAAGTTTTCACGAGCCAACAATACAGTAGCGCCTTGGTAACGGGCTTGGTTAAGCACAAAATCAGGATTTAATGGACGACCTGAGTTATCCGAGTCAGGCTTGCCTTCATCCAAGTAACGCAATTCATCAAATAGGTTTGGACCAAAACCACTGCGCTTGATTGATTTCAAGAACTGCTTTGGAATGATCATATCTGTATCAATATTGGCGCGATCCATAGGAGCGACAATGCCAGATTTTTTCTCAAATGCTTTCATGTCATGACTCCTATTATTTAACCAACTCAAACTGACGAACATCCACAAAGTGTCCAGCAATGGCTGCTGCTGCTGCCATGGCAGGGCTAACTAAATGGGTACGTCCTCCGTAACCTTGACGACCTTCAAAGTTACGGTTTGAAGTTGATGCACAATGCTCACCACTGCCTAACTTGTCAGCATTCATAGCTAAACACATTGAACAGCCCGGCTCACGCCATTCAAAACCTGCTTCCACAAAGATTTTATCTAAGCCTTCTTTTTCTGCTTGTTCTTTTACCAAACCAGAACCCGGAACAACCAACGCTTGCTTAACAGAGTCAGCCACTTTATTGCCTTTCGCTACCGCTGCCGCCGCGCGTAAATCTTCAATACGGCTATTGGTACAAGAACCAATAAACACTCGATCCAATTCAATATCGGTAATTGCTTGGCCTGGCTCTAACCCCATGTACTCATAAGCACGTTGGAAACCGCTACGTTCTACATCATCCTTTGCATCTTCTAGCTTAGGTACAAAGCCATCGATGGTAGTAACCATTTCAGGCGACGTTCCCCACGTTACTTGCGGTTTAATGTCTTCTGCTTTGATCTCAACCACTTTATCAAACACGGCATCTTCATCCGATTTAAGATCAGACCAAGCTTCTAATGCTGCATCCCAGTCCGCACCCTTTGGTGCATACGGGCGACCCTTCACGTATTCAGCCGTGATCTCGTCAAACGCAACCATACCCACACGGGCACCCGCTTCGATTGCCATGTTACACATGGTCATGCGCCCTTCCATGCTCATAGAGCGAATGGCACTGCCACCGAACTCCATAGCACAGCCATTACCACCAGCCGTACCGATCACACCGATCACATGAAGCACCACATCTTTACCTGTAATGCCTGCACCTAATTCACCTTCAACATTAATTAAAAGGTTTTTCATTTTGCGCTGAATCAAACACTGAGTGGCTAATACATGCTCAACTTCTGATGTACCAATACCATGAGCTAAAGCAGCAAATGCACCATGAGTTGCCGTGTGAGAGTCACC
>Ga0181591_10003088_pt1 | contig 14409 bp, 14 predicted proteins | sample 071ome_33_FD_133757 | JGI IMG/M metagenome (GOLD analysis project Ga0181591, IMG submission 133757) | Coastal salt marsh microbial communities from the Groves Creek Marsh, Skidaway Island, Georgia - 071412AT metaG (megahit assembly) | ecosystem: Environmental > Aquatic > Marine > Intertidal...
TATGGGAGCCATAAGCGGCCACCCGCCACCACGCCAAACTCCGCACCTGGTTGGTGGATAAATCCTTTTCCGATGGCTAATGGCTTGGAAACGGTAAGGGAGGCTCCCGATGACTCATCCTGTACCCCAAGATTAAAAGTGAATTGATTGGTGCTAACGGTTGTGACCACCACTTCCTGACCGATATACAGATCATAAGGAGATACTCCGCTACGAATAACCAAGGTATCTCCTGGCTCAAGCCCATGCCCAGCCACATCCATCGTAACCACTCCGCTTGCCGCGGTGGCTGTGGTATCAGTATAATAAGCGGGTGCGGTGTATGCACCACTAGCAACCTCTGTGAAATCAGCAAAGTGTGCGATCTCGGTTCCACTAATATTAAACGATGCTACGGTCTGCGAATCCAACATCTCCACGGTTAGGGAGTTTGTGCTGGAGGTCTTTACTTCATAAACGCCATCGGGATCATAATCGTCCCAGCCACCAAGATTCGTAATAGTTATAAAGTCACCCACATTTCTGCCGTGAGCGGTATTTGTGTTTACCGTAATCACCTGACCGCTCTGCGAGACAGACGCGATATCAAGGTAAGTAATACTAGGACTGCACTCCAGCGTACTCTCCTGTCCGCGAAAGATGTACATCTTATTATTAGCCTGGAGCATTCCGCATGGGCGGTTGATCGTTTCCGATCCGGCACCATAGCGAACCTTGAATAATGCTCTGTCTTTTAAGCGAACGATGAAGCATTGCTGATTGGTAGCGGTGAAGATAAAGTCATCGGCCTGTGATGCGGCATCGGTGAAGACCGCTGAACCGTACACCTCATTCACGCCTTCATCATTTACGATGAAGTCAAGCTCGGTTGGATTCGATGCACCAGGAGCGACTATAGTGGTGGAGGCCGCCGAATCGTTTGCGATAGTGAAGTCCTCATTCGCTCCTGTCTGATTAAATATTATCGTCTTCGTAAAAAAGTTTACAGACTCTAAAATGTGTGTGCCATTAGGATCGAGTGAACTGAATCCCATATTATCGACATGAACATCGTTACCTGGATAAAACGCTAAGTTAGGAGTCTCGTTTAGTACGATGATCACTTGGTTGCTCAAGCGTTGAGCGCGAAGGACGGTAAAGGGCAAACGAAGTGAATCACCAGCGGTGATTGATCCAAAGATGGTGGCCAATCCTTTACGAGGTTGCCATGTTCCATCATCACTCATCCGGCCATTCTCGGAAACCGCAACCTCGCCAACCTTTAGCTGATTGGCACGAAGACGACTGTTCATACGCAGAAAGAAGGTGTCCCCTTCTGTCACGAATGGATCGTCTAGTTTGCCGTATGTGCGGTATCTGCTCATGGTGCGGATGTTTTATATGGATGTGAAGATGGTAGGTCTGCGGTGAGTCCCCACTTGTGTGCTAGGTATCCCTCGATCTTATCGGAGTTTGTTTGTGTGACATCTTCCGTAAAGATTACCTCCCCCCAATCGGAGTCTGCGTTGTTCTGATAATCGTTCAGTCTTACTGACATAGCACCCATTGTGGACAAGCCTGATTGAGTAACATTAGTGTTATAATTTGTAGCGTTTAAAGCTAAAGTTGCACGAGTGTTAGGAATATCAAATTCGGCAGACAGCATGACCCATTGGTTTAATAGGTTGGTCGAGTTGCCCGTCATGTTAGTACCTGGGTTCATGTACCAATCACCTGAGAATACACCCGCACCACTCATGTTAAACATGATCATCTGTAGTGTAGGATTGTTCTTAGTGAATGTTACGAGTGCATCGTGATTATCAGACGCTGTAACCTTGACCACAAAGAACCATTTATGTACCGCAGTTGTGCTAAATCCTACACTTGTATAAGAGGTTGCATCCGAGTTATTGTCGAACCTAAGTATATTCTTATTGTTCTGTGCCGTATTGACCGCTGTGAGTGTGCTACCTGATTGAGCGTTAAAGGTGTATCCATTGCCTGACTTATCTGCAATTGCGGTGACATTACCGCTCGATGAAGTAAAGGTCGTTTGATCGTCCATATCGAGCCACAAGCGAGTGGTAATCGATGATGGGTCCCAAGCGGCGTTGGTGGAACCGCTGATCGCGAGTTGCATCTCATCGGCAAACGCTTCACCAATATCAAACATATCGTTTACACCGTTGCTGTTGGTGTCAGAACTGCCGTCAGCGGAAGCACCTACATGGTTCTGCGAAGCACTATGTCCATAGGTTGCGGAATCTACGATTCCCACATAAGCATCTGCGTTAGCAACAGGGGTTAAATCTGTGCCGTATCCAATCTTTGTGATGACTACAGGGAATTGAGATGTGTTAGTTACTCCATAGGAGTTACCAAGTACGCTTCTTACTGCGGCGATAAATGTATTAAGACCACTAACTGAAGCACCGCTCTCGCCTTGCCACCAAATCATACCCTTGAAGTTCCATGAGTATCCAGCGTTGGTCAGCTTAGTGGTGGCATCGGATAGTGCGGAGAGTAATCCACGATAGCAGTCACCTTCTCTTGTTCCTGTGGCGGTGGTGTCCCAATCGGAAAGGTTTGCATCCCCAGCATTCAATTGTGAAGCACCAACAGCGTATTTAAGAATACCTATTGGCTGAGTGGTAAGATTGATTGCATTTGCTCGACTAACGAATCCAAGTTCAGGACCAAAGCTAGGGGAGTTGACTAGATTATTACCGTCTCCTTTTGTACTGCCCGCTACCAACGATGTTGCCCAATTTGAGTAGTTCTGAGTGGATTCAGCGTTAGAAGTTTGAGTGTGCCAAGATGTATAGAACAACCCATCCTGTGTCGCCTGTGCAGAAGTTAAGTCAGATACATCAGCGTGACCGTGGGCATTCGATTGACCCGCTAATATAAATAGATCGATTGTTTGGTTGGTGATTACCGAGTTATCGAAAGTGCGATACCATACGCCGTTATAAAAGTAGGACATCGTGGGCGTACCGCTAATCGTTCCATCGGTAACTAAGGCGTTTGTTCCGGCAGTAGCGGCAAGTGGTAAGTTTGCTTTCGTATAGGTATTAATTGATACCCCGTCTGCTCCATCCGCACCCGCTGGGCCTGTCGCCCCCGTTGGTCCTTGGAATTGTGCTAGGTCATTCCATGCAGTTACGCCGTCACCGATCTTTAGAATCTGATTAGTGGTGTCAAAGCCTGGTTCACCTTCGCTAAGGATAATTGGGTTAGGACTAGTGACTGACCAATTCGCCGCTGTATCCCTACGCAAGAATATGCGCCTCACGCTCATAGGGATGCACTCCCCCCGTCTATATCTGTGGCCTCCGTATATTGTAAAGATGCACGGCCACCGTCAACGATGCCCACGCTTGTGTCCTCCAGCGTAGTTACGCGGGTATCAACTGAGCTTAAAGATGATGCAGTAGCGTACTGCGATCTATCATCTGCCGAAATACTCCCGAAGCCCGTAAGTTGCATCATCGTAAAGCCCCCCGTATTCGGGTCTTTTAATGCAACAGTCTTCATTTCTTGCGGATCTCTTGGTAGAGCTTGATGCTCATATACACGAGGGTCACCAAACCTACTGCGATGCCCAGGAATGAATCGATTGTGGACAAACCAAAGGTAGCGGCTGTGCCTGACATTCCAGCTACTGATACGCGATCAATCATGTTCATTTATCTCCTTGGCGATGGACCAAAATAAAATCCGAGGATGCCCATAAGGGCGGTGTGTCCCATATAGGCGAGATGGCCGGACGAGAGGATGATCGGATCTTGGCTTGCGGGGTAACTGATGATTCCGAAGAACCACTCTGTTCTGCCTTCTCCATGTGCGTTGGTGATGGAGAGGAACTCGGCAGACGGGAAGAGCGTACAGAACAGGACGCAAACGCAAAGAGTGCCAATGCCCATAAAAGCGATAATCCTACGACTAAAAGAAAGAAATTCCCCATTACCTCCTTCAGCCAACTGAGCTTGTAGCTTAATGAAATTTTCATTTGCACGGCTTTCTCGTGCCAATTCAAGCTCGTGTTTTTGCCTACGATTCTCGAAAACGAATCCGAACACACCTTTAAGCATCGCCCCCATAGCAGTAGAGCCACCCCCTGTAAGTAACATAAGAAGTATTTCGCCCATTTCACTAATCGATCCTAGACCGTAAGCGGTCCACTTCTTTCTCTAAGTATTTCAATCGCTCGAACTGCTGATAGTCAGAGGTGATTGGAGCGTCTTGCATTTCCACTAAGTGATCGAGATCATCTTTTGCCTGTTCCGCAAACTTCTCCAAGTGCATCATCCGTGCAGATAGATCGCCAAGAAGTGTGGACTCGTGCGATACTCGACTGACTTGGAGTTCCATTGCCGCCATGCGGTTCGTAAGCTCAGACCAGCACCACACCGCAGTAGCCACGCCTACAATTATCTTTATGGCAAACTGCACATTGACTCGTGCGGACGAGGATTCCGACAAGCCCTCTGACTGCTTAGGTGGCATTAGATCGGTGTATGAGTCCTTGGGCTGTTTCGTGCATCCTATACTTCTATTTCAGTAGACCATTCAGGTCCGTCTAATATAGACATTACTTCTTCGTTGGAATACTGAGTTTCACCTAATAAAAAACTAGGAGTATCGCCCTCAAATCTAGCTAACACTTTAGAATTATCTAAACTATATCTAGTCGTTTCAGACGAATCAACTAGTTGATTAAAATCAAAATTAGATATTTCTGAGGAATTTACTATTACATACTTTCTCATAATCAGGTGGGTATAGTGGATGAAGATGTAGCACCGTTTACAGTTATGTTATTAGAACCAATCGTATCCGTTACTGTGGAACTTGACCCTGAGTCATTATCTCCCATTCTGTACCAATGCTGTAGTGATGAAGAAGATGAGTAATTACCGCTATCTGTAGATAAATCAAAAGACCTTGCGTTTGAAGCTCCGTAAATTTCAGTAATTTCTGAAGCTGATAACTCGGTATTCCATATCCCTATCTCATCAATAATACCGTCAAAATAGTTTGCAGTACCTGCGTTATTTGCCGCAAAAGTATCTATATCAAATGCATAATCTGTTAAACCTGTGGTAGTATTTCCAGCGTTTATATAGGAAGTCATACTAGAACCGTCTGAGGTTATAGCTATGTGATACCAAGTGTTATAACTAAAGGTAGGTGATCCGGTGAGTAGTTGTGCCTGACGGGCATATAAAGCAGAAGTGTTATGAAGATATAACCAATATCCACTACTACCCGCGGCAGAACCTATAATAATATCAGCATTCGATTGGAACTGAATCCACATCGTTATAGTCTTCGCTCCTGTTATACTGATTCTTGAGGAAGTGCTAAGATAGTCATTAGTACCATCAAATTCCAAGGAATAAGCATTAGCAAAAGGTTGAGTGGTTGCCTCGCCAAATAATAAATAAGCGTCTGTTCCTGTGGGGATTAATTTTAAATGTGCGTATTGCCCAGCACTTGTATTTTGTGCGCCCGATCCAGGGTTGTAAGTATTAACCGAAGCTCCCGATCCTGGGTTGACAATTATCTTGCCTGTTGATCCCTGTACTAAAGTGCAACTAAAACCAGCGGTCAACCCACTTGGTACAGTAACATCAATATCAGATGAGTTGGTGAAAATAATTACTTTTTTATTATCTGAGTTACTAAGTGTGCGGGTAGTGGTCGTATCTGATACCGTACTAAAGAATGCAGAACTAAAGTCAGTACTTGCTGAAGTAGCCGCTGTTCCTAAACCTAGATTAGTTCTTGCAGTTGCCGCGTCCCCCAAGTCGCTAAGATTGTTTGCGGATTCTAAGTCACCCTGTGGTGCAACAGCTACCAGGTTTGCTACCGTTACCTTCTTGGTGGTTCCGTTAGGATTACCACTTGTGACTGTATCCGAAATATCGGTGACCGGGATAATGTCGTCTACTGCTGGAGTAGCGAGTGAGTCTAATGAACTAATTCGTTTGTTCGCCATAATTTATTTCCTCTTAATCGAATGCTAAAAATTGCCCAGCCTCCACGAGCAGAAAGTCCTCCGCCTCGGTTTGGATAACGCCGTCAGGGCCGCCATCCCCAGGTACGCCACTCCCTGTATGAGGGCGACTAACGCTGACATTTAGATCGTGGGTGAGCATCTATCGGTTGTACGCGATTACACTCCCGGTCGCCAAGGTCACCTCGTCAAACGCTCCGTAAAGTGCGGTGTTTGCACCAAGCGTGAGCGGGGATGATCCACCCGTGGTGAGATCGGAAATATTATCAATGTTCCCGCTGATCGAGGTGATGGTGGTATCTTCCAATGCTACGATAGAAAACCATCTGCCTGTGTGTGATGCGGTGTCGGAGATAAATTCTCCACCGTTTAGTCCTACTCCTCTATATTCGCTAGTTGCCATAATTAAAATGCTGTTGAGATTGTTGATCCGTAAGTTGTGAATTGAATGAAATTATTCTGTCCTTGCTGGCGTTCGAGCTTATCTAACTCTGCCATAAGGACTGCTTCTGCTTGTTGTTGTGCGACCAAACTTTTGTCAGTCTGTCCATCTGCGACTAAATAATCGCTATATGCCCCCAAAACCGCGTACTCGCTGAATATGTACGGATAATCCGTACTGCTCGATGTGTAGTCGATGAAAGGTTTACGGTGTAACACAAACACGGGCGATGTGGTTGCACGATCTACGAGTACCACCTTACCATACCCACTCGCAGAATACTCCACGCGGTATGGTACTTCTGTGGGACTGCCATGTGCATAAGGGTCTTTCTCGGTAATGCGGAGGATCTCACCAATGTCTGAGCCGTAATCCAAGACACCCATCAAGTTTGCTTTTGCCTCTGCTCCGCTTCCCCCGCCACCGCTAAAGGTGATGGTTGGTGCGGATAAATAACTACCGCCATTCGCGGTTACCGCGATTCCGTTTACCTCGCCATCTGCATTGATGGTGGCAACTGCTGTGGCGCTACCTGATATGGTTACCGTTGGTGCGCTTGTGTATCCACTACCGCCCACCGTTACATCGATGGAGCGTACTTGTACATCAGGCAACTTTGGCTCCAGGCGGATGGTGTCGGGCCATCTTGCGCGTTCCCACGCTAATCGTCCAAAGCGATTAAAGCTACGGACTGCCGCATCCTGTTCTTGCGTCAGGAGGCTGTCCACCCCAACCATGTGCTTTAGGTTGGTGAGTAGCGTACTGACCGCAATTTCCCTCATGCGAAACTCTTTGTGCCGAAGCTCGGTCCGCTAAAGGACTGCTTACTCATTGTTTTAGCTTTGAATGATGGATTATCGCGGAGGAACTCTTTAATGAATGTCTTATCGCCCCAGCAACCACGCTCAGATTGATGCCAGCGAAAATACTCGCGTGCGGGTATGCTTGCTTTGAGTTGTCCAAGACCTTCCATCTTTGCTACTCCCATTTCCTTATTCTCCTTCATCGCCATCTTCTCACGCATGACTGCCTCGTGTTGTTCGAGGTCTACCTCGTAGCGTAAATAGCGATCCAGGTTCTTCATAAACTGAGAACCGTTTCCATCTTTCCACTTTGGTATCAATAAGTCAGGCATGTTGTTTTTATATAGATTAGGGAGAGGCCCGCATCGCAGACCTCTCCCCTCACTAACGGTTAAGATTAATTTACTTTTCCGTGGGCTTTGGGCGACAAGCACGCAAGTCCACAAATAATTTCTGCAAAACCTCTTCTTCCGCCACCTTTGTTCTCAAGCTCGGAGTTGGACTCGGCTTTGAGGGTGTTGACGGCGATGTACTCAGGGTCGATGAGCAAACCAGCATCAGAGTCGATAGTAGCTGATCCTGATGTTCTATTATTAAACAACGTGGGGACCACGGCCACGGTTCCGAAATCTCCCTCATACATATTGACTACGAGGGAAATGGATTTGGACTCAGCGGGTTGAGTGACTTGGAAGTTAAGAGCGGTGGTTGTACCTTCTTGACGGGCGAAATCAGAGATGTCGCGTTTCAAACCAGGGCCAGCAAGTAAGGTAAGCTGTCCACCGGGCATTCCGTTGGCTTCGTACAAGTCTTGAAGCAAACCATTCATGTTGGCTTCGGTGAATGTACCTCCACCAAGGGATACGCTTGCAACGGATTGGAAACCAGCACCCACATCAGCAGGTTGACCACCTTCACCTAACCATTTGAAAAGACCACGAGTCTTGTATGGAGTAGATCCACCAGCATCTTGTTGACGGTCTTGAGATGAACAAAGCGCACTTTCCACATCTCTTTTTAATTCTCGTACTGCCTTACTTTCAGCATAGGAAAATTCGTTATCCACACCAGCTACAGAAACAAGTTCTTGGATATTGGAAACTTGGTAGTTACGGCGGAATACTTGAATGTAGTTTCCAAGTTTAGCACGATTCTCCTGCTTGTTGTTAAAGCTAGTCTCATCAGTACCTTCAACGACTCCAGCAAATGCGGGATCGCTCATGTCGTCTACTTGCCACTCAAAGAAAGTGCCGTTGGCTTTTCCTTTTTTCGCAAGTGAAAGTAAAGGTGTTCTTTCGGGTTCTAAGATTGTGAGGATATCGGAAAGATCTTCGCGATTTCCAGCCACATTGGTTGTTTTGGCCATTGCCATAGTATTGTCCTCCTAAAGGTTTAAGATTTATTTTTAAGTTTTAGATATGCTTGGTAGTCCGCCATTGTTCCGCTTTTGTCGAATTTTGCCTTCGCCGCTTGCAGAGCCTTCTGAGCATTCGCCTGGGGTGTCTTGGGTCTAGCAGTTCCCGCCTCTGTACTTGCGGTGGGTGCTTTGGGTTTTGGCTTAGGTACAGATTTCTGTTTAACCCTTGCTTCAACTGCCTTGTAACCTTCAACAAATAATCCAAGAGTGTAATTTGCGTTTGGAAGATACTGAACCAACGGCCTGTAAAGGGGTGATTCCTTAACTTGCATAAACAACTTATACTCAGGACTCTCAGGATCGCCTAGAAAATCAAAGGTTTGTATTGCCTGTTGATCGTATGTGGTGCGTTCCTGTAACCACTCTTTCCGGGCTTTTACATCATTGCGTAAAATCTTTTTTGCGTTTGCTTTGATTCTACGAAGATCCCCCTTTGAGTACACCTTATCTCCATCCTTGGCCACATACTCGTTGCCATTGTCATCATACTGAACTTCGTTATCGAGATTCTCATCTGCCCACTCTACTAAAGTGTTCAGATTATCGACTTCCTTCTGTAAGGCTTTGTCGTCAGTAATATTATGGAGTGCGTTATCCTTGAGGAACTCAGGCAACTCTGCGGATTGTGTCTGCTGGGCTTGTTCAGCTTGCGCTTGCAACTCAGCATTCTCCGCAAGGAGTGCTTTCTTTTGAGCGGTTAGTCTCCCGAATCGCTTGACCGCAGATGCATTCAGCGCCTTTGCGAGTTCGCGGGACTCCTCTTCGGATAGGTTATCCAGGTCGATGTTAAACTTTGAAAGAACATTGTCCGAAGGTTCTGCGGGCGGCGAAGATTCCTCTTCTTCCTCCACTTCTTCTTCGGCGGACTGATCGATTTCCTCCGTTAAGGCATCAGTAGGCTCCGCAGTTTCTTCAGCGGGTTCTTCTGCCTCTTCGGGCGGCTCAGTTAATTCCTCTTCGGGCTGTTTGCTTTTCAGTAACTGATCAGCAAATTCTGCCATCGAGAGATTCCCCTCGCCTTGCGTTTGACTTTCCACGGTGTTTTGGGAGGACTCCGAGACAACCTCTTCGGTTAATGTTTCCATAGATGTCAAGGCAATAGTAGCCTAGTGTAGCAAAATGTAGCCTTGTGTCTAAACAATGGCAATAAAAAAGCCCTTGCGGCCTACCCCTAAACCGCAAGAGCTATGCGCTTTTGAATAACAAAATTAAAGATTATAGAAGTTATCTAACTCCTCATCGATTGCTTCGAGCTTGCCTGTTAAATGGAAGACAAGATTCGGATTTACAAGGTTATCGCGGTTCTGCAATTGACGGATTGTGTCCTCCCGCATCTGCTCGCGGATCTCGATATACTTCTTAAAGTTGGGTTCGTTCTTTAAGGAATGCAAAGCATTCATCGCTTCTTGTGGATCGACCTCGTGGTACTTCTTTCGTTTCACTTTCTCTTGCGTGCTGTCTTTGCGGCTTTCTTAAATGCTTTCGCGGTAGGCGCACCCTTGCTTCCGGGTTTGCGCATGCGTTCTTTGGAACCCGCTTTGATGCGTTTTCGTTTAGCATGTATGTTTTTGTAAAGACTCATATTACCATTTTTTGCATGACCAATAACCAGCGGTTAGTTTAGACTTCTTTTCATCGCACTTATGTCGCGCTCGGAAGGATTTACGCCGTGCGGGAATGTTCTTCTTAATGGCCATGTTGGGGTCGCCAAAACGAACAAGACGAACTTTGTCCCCTTCTTTCGCGAGTACGGCAAACTTCTTAGATTTACCAGGGGTGCGCTTTGGCTTATTATAACCACTAAATCGCTCATTGCGATAAGTTATGCTCATGCCGCACTTGCTGTTTGTCCGAATTGTGTGGGCATAGCACCCAGCCTACCAATATTAGCATTAACCTTCTGCTGAATAGCGAACTGACGTTGTTGCACATATCCTTGGATACGCTCCTGTAGTGCTTGGTCTTGCTGTGCCTTCTGCTGAATATCGGGCTGTTGTAACCATTGCTGAAATACTTGGAGCTTCATCTCGTGAGCATCGTTCTCTCGAACATTAGGCGGTACACCCGCCACTAGCTCTGCGATAGTTTGACGCTCTTCCTCCATCGCTTTTTGCGATGCAGTCTCTCGTGGTAAGATTATCTTCTCTGCCGCACCGGGTAATACCTGACCGATTGCCATAGCAAGGAGTTGCTCGGTATCCACCACGCCATTCTTGTCCATCGTGCCAGCGATCTCTCCAATCGTCTTTACCCGTTCAAGCATTTGCTCAGGGTCTTGGGTGGCCACATCAAACTGCATATAAAAATCAAATCTCTCTCCCGCTCTTCCCTTCGCATACTTCTGCATATCCTGTACGCCTGTTACGCGGAAGTATTCCTCATCGGGACCATACTGCTGATATAGACCATAGACTTGGTCCATCACATATTTCATATGGTGCAGTACGCGGTTGATGATGTTTTGCTGTTTGATCTGTGACTCAACAGGATCAATATTTGGAGCGTTATTACCAAAGTAGCGGTCAAACATCTCTTGCATTAAACGCCGAACCTCAATTGATCCGGAATCAAAACGCGGGGTGGCTGCAAATCGTATTTCCCCAGGTGTACGATAAGGTACACGAACGCCCGGACCCCAGCGTGATGGGGATCTCCCAAGAGGATGTTCTATCGGCGGGAGCGTTGAGATGCTTTGCCTGTCGATGCTCGCGTCCGTTTCGACTTTGACGACTTGCTGGAACGCTTCGCCGACTTCCGGGATGGAGCGGGAGGCGTAGAGTCTTTTCGAGGTTTTCTCAAAGGTACTAACGACAAAAGGGTATCCGCCATGAGCGTAATCCATGAGCGTATGTTTCGCATATAAGTCAGGAACTTCATTACAAAATACGGTGCAGTAAATGCCTGGGATGTTGTCTTCATCCAATAGGCGTTGGTAGCAGTACACGATGCGGATGGTTTCATCATCATCGCGGAGGATCTCGTCCTCCAAACTTAGGTTATTGGTATAGACATCGTTCTCGCCAACCGTGGCATTCTCGATTGCTTTATCCACAAACTCCTCATCCCATCCCTCGGAAGCAATCTTTGAGCGAAGTTGCTCAGGTGTCATGTTTAGTACATGAAACACATAAGGGGCTTCCTGTGGGTCGATGGTGTAGTTTGGCCAAAAGATATCTTCATCGGGAGCAAGCGCTTTAATGCGTGGACGGTTAATCACTTTACGCACTACAGGCACGGTGGTTTCACCATCCTTGCGTAACTCCTTGAGCATGCCACGAGCTTTTTTCTTACTTACTCCAAATTGCTCGGACATGGCGGCGGATAACTCCTCATCCATAGAACCGTCTTGTATCGCCTCAGCGATTTGCGGTAACGCCATTGCAATTTCGTCTAACTTGATCGCCTGTTGTTGCTTTTGGTCTTGGCTCTCGTAGTAAACATAATGCACCATCATTCCCTTCTCGAAGAGATGATTCAGTCCGAGTTCCACTTGATCGTAGAAATCATCCATCTTGGTGTTAACCAACCAGCGTACAAACATGGATATCACATTTGCACGGGCAATATCGCTCGACTCCACGGGAGTTGCCACGATGTGTGCTTGGCGTACCGCGTTTAGCGACATAGCCACACACTTATTTATTTGGTTATCCACCATACGGATCTCTTGATCCGAAGCCCCCGCCCAGGGAAATACCTCTCCTGTCTCCGGGTTGGCAGAATATTTTTTAAAGTCATTGGACTTCCCCGCCCATATACAATTGCGTACATCATAGTCGCGTTGTCTGCGATCTATCCATTCGCCCAAGTCTGACTGAGTTTCGCGGTATGTATCCCGCAAATAATTAATATCAGGTTCCTTGGATACGAACAAGAGTTCGGGATCAGAGGAGTTATGCATGCTTGTAGCAGATTGTAGTTGTTTGTGCTTGACCCGTCAATCTAATACCCACCGCCTCCTGTACATTGGAGACTGCCATTAGTAATGTGTTCTGCACCAGCTACTAATAAGTACCGAATACAATCGATCTGATCCTTGAAATGTTCTGCCCTACTCTGCCCACTATACTCCAAGAGAGAAGTGATTGTATTGTCGCATCTATCTGATATATAGAGCTTTGGGCGATTACGAGGAGTCATAGGCTCAGAATCATCCCATGCCAATGCGTCATTTATCTTTGCGATACCCGCCTCGATATCCACGCCTGGAGCGGGACGAAACACAAAGTCCAAGTTTGCCATTTGGTTAATGATGTTACTCTCTCCCTCCTTTGTTCGCACCGTGGCGGCTCCCATGCGGGGGTCCACAATACGCTCAAATATATCCTCACCATCCTCCAAGTCCTCGAAGTGGTTACGGTAATCCTCGTATCCCCAACCTAGTGGACGCTGGGCGGGACCAGGCTTACCCACACTCTTACCTAATGCATTGACATGCGGTAATGCCCATTGCCCCATCGTAGTGTCGGGGAACTCGCGGTATATGTATATCCGCCCATCCGGCATGACTGCCGCCCATATCGCCACCCACGGCTTGCTTCCGCCCGGATCGCATACGAAGTACCGCGTGCATGGTAAGGAAGGGTCGGCGATGAAGGGGATTTTTTCGTGTGGTATTACATTGGTTTCCCTGTTGAATTTCGGGAATCTCCCCTCCATCGCCTTGGATGGTATGCCGAACAAACGAGCGAGCTTGGTTTCGAGTGGTTGCCTCGAATAGGTGCGGATCAATTCCTGACCATCAATAAATGGATTCTCTTGAGTCCAAAAGTAATAGATACGGCAGTCAGGCCAATTGTGACATATCTGCTCAGTAGGTAATTCCCTGTCGAGGATTTCGCTGTAGCGGGACTTCACCGTCTCCGCTCCCTTGAGTAAGCTATTGATCAAAGGTGTCCAGCCTTGAAGAGTTGTGAAAGTCAAAATCAGCCGTCCGTGGAAGTCCACCGTGCGGCCGAGCAATGTATTAAAGATACCCTCAGGTACTTCTTCATCAAGATGAATTGCATGAGCAGACCAACCCTCGAATATCTGAGGATCTGCCATATACTGCCGATAATTATTAAAGTATATCGTACTTCCACGCTCCGCACCTGGAGTGGTGGGCGGTAAGATCGCTTTCGCAGAATTAAATCCGTTCTTCTGCGTGTACTGCAAACTATGATTATCGCTCTTCTTCTTTGTCCGCTTGTAGCGTGCTGGTAAACTTTGCCAAATATACTTCTGCGCATCCGATATACTCCGTTCCTCCGTAACATGCATCGAACGAATCTCAGCTTCGGGGATTGATTGTGCTAGGTGTACCAGCATACGAGACGCGAAAATGGACTTGGACGAACGATTGCCTCCGAGACAGACATGGATCTTCGTATCCTTCCAATTCTCCATCACCCTACGCCAACCGGGTAATGTCCATCCCCATTGGATAGGGTCTTCCTTTTCCGACTGAGGTTGGTCAATCAGTAGGCGACTAAGCATCTCCGCACGCTCAGGGGGTAACGCATCAATTTGCTCCTCGGTTAACGCACATGCTAACTCGCCCTTGTCAAACTTCAGATCGCTCGTCCACGGGATTCCGAAGTTCGCGTCTATCTCATCGGCGTAGGTTATCTTAGGCATTAAATCCCTCCACTACTTTACATTGCTCCGGGTAAACCCGAAATACAGGCTCTATATCCTGTGAATCGCGAGTGGCGGTTGTGCGGCCACCCCACTCAAATTTATAATCCTTACTGAAGTCCCA
>Ga0181591_10003098_pt1 | contig 14394 bp, 13 predicted proteins | sample 071ome_33_FD_133757 | JGI IMG/M metagenome (GOLD analysis project Ga0181591, IMG submission 133757) | Coastal salt marsh microbial communities from the Groves Creek Marsh, Skidaway Island, Georgia - 071412AT metaG (megahit assembly) | ecosystem: Environmental > Aquatic > Marine > Intertidal...
GGGGAGTGGTCCGACTCCTTCGCCGATGGTGGTCAAGGCGCCTTCCCTGACGCTTTGCGCGCCTGGTGGTCGAAGATCGACGAGGTCAGAAGGTCGCGAGAAGATCGATCACCACGATGAGATCGATCTCGGCCGGCAATCCGATGTCGGATTGTCCTTCGGCGCCCCAGGCATCCGCGAACGGCACCTGCAGTTGGCGGCGACCGCCTACCTTCATGCCCTGAATTCCTGCGACGAGACCGGGCAGGGTTCCCCCTTCACTCAGTTCGAAACTGAGTGGTTGCGGCGACGCCCAGGTACTCGTGATCTGGGCGGCAGTGTCGGCTCGGAACGCCACAAGGTGCAGAACCGCCTTGGCTCCTGCTTCAGCTGCCGCTCCGTCGCCGACGATCAGGTCGGTGATCACGAGTTCGCTCACATTGTCGGCCGCCGAGATGTCGACTGATGGTTCGTCGGCAGCATCGGTGGCTGGCACCACAGCGATCATGTCGACCACGAATGACAATGCCGAGTTGGGTGGGATCGCCGCCCCCATCTCACGATCGCCGTAGGCGAGGTCGGCCGGAATGTCGAGCTGTCGACGGCCTCCGGCTTGCATCCCGATCAGTCCTTGATCCCAGCCTTTGATCACCATGCCCATTCCGAGGGTCACGTCGAAGGGATCGCTGCCGTAGTTGCCGTCGAAACGACTGCCGTCAGCACTGAGAACACCCACGTAGTTGACGAACACCGTGTCGCCGTCAGAGGCAGCCGGACCGTCGCCCACAATGACGTCGGTGATCACGAGTTCGGTCGGGGTCGAAGCCGGCAGAACCACGTCGGGTTCGTCGGTGTCCATGATCGGATCTTCGACGAGAGTCAGTTCGTCGCCTTCACTCGCATCGGCATCGGACGACGAGTCGTCACCACCGCACGCAGCGAGAACGAGTGTGAGTGCGGCGAGGGTGGCGAATGAGCGACGAAACGACATTCTGGCGACACTAGCGGTGGGTCGCTGCCCATTGTGCTTCGGCCTCACCGAGCTCGGTCGACGGTGGCGCACCGACGAAAGGCCAGAGTTCCTCGGCGATTCGTCGGTAGTTGCCACGAGCGCCCAGTTCGCCGAGGATTGCGTACAGACCGAGATTGATCCGTTGAATGAACACGAAGGCCTTGGGAACGGTTGCGTACTGGGCGATCGGACTCGATCGGTCGAAGGTGTGTCGGACGATTCCACTCGCGTACGTTGGAGTCCAGACGATGTCGCGATCAGCCGAGACCGGTTCGTAGAAGCGTCCGAAGTATTCGCCGACGTCGTCGGTTGACACGGGTGCATCGAGTTTCAACATGCCCGAGTCCTCGAGAACGGTTCTGAACTTCGGAACGTCTCGCTCGTAGGCGGCCGAGCTCACCATGGCGATGAACGTTCTCATCTCGTCGTCGGAGAAGTGCTTCACCAGACCGAAATCGAGAAACGTGACTGATCCATCTTCGTGGAACAAGTAGTTGCCTGGATGGGGGTCGCCGTTGAACTTGTGCATGCCGTAGAGACTTCGGAACACGAACCGAAAGAGCGTCTCGCCGACTCGGTCGCGGTACTCCTGGCTCTGCTCGGCGACCCACGACCACGAATGTCCGGCCACCAGCTCGGTGGTGAGAACTCGTGCCGTCGACAGATCTGAGTAGACGCGCGGCACCTTGATGAAAGGGTGGCCGGCGAACCACTCGGCGAAGATCGACTGATTACGCGCTTCTTGCGTGTAGTCGAGTTCCTCACGGATGCGCGACTTCACCTCGTCGACCATCTCGGACGGATCGAGACCGCTGAATCCCTGTTGAAGAAGAAAGCCCAGCAGGTCGGCATTCTTCAGATCGGACTCGATCGCCTGATCGACGCCCGGGTACTGCACCTTGACCGCGACGGCCCGTTCGACACCGTCGATGAGCACGACTGCGCGGTGCACCTGTCCGATCGAGGCGGCAGCGATGGGGTCGGGATCCCACTCGACGAACAACTGGTCGGGCGAGCCGCCAAGTTCGCGCTCGATCACCTCGGCCGCCAGTTGCGACGCCATCGGCGGAGCGCTCGATTGAAGTTGTGAGAGGGCGGCTCGAAGTGGAGCCGGTAGACCTTCGTCGAGGTAACTCGCCATCTGGCCGAGCTTCATGAGGGCGCCCTTCATGTCGCCGAGTCGCTCGCTCACGTGCTGGGCCGACTTCAATTCGGTCTGGCGATCGATTTCGACCCGACGTTCGGCCGACGCGAACACCTTGCGCGCCGACGCCGACGCATAGGTCGCTCCGACTTTCATTCCGAGGCGGGCGAGATCTCCGTTGCGAGCAGCGAAGGTTCCTCGCCGAATAGCCGATGTCGATACCCCAGGTCGGTGGCGACGACGCATGGCTCGTCGGGCCAGTGTCACGAGGACACCGCCGATCGCAACGATCGAGAGTCGACGCACGAATCTCATGCAGTGGTCGACATCTGGTCGGACGAGCCGGCCCGCCGACGTACCGAGTGCACACCCTCGACGATGAACTGCGCCATGCGGTCGGCGTGGGCGACGATCGCGTCGTGTTCGGCGTCGATACGAACCGCTTCGGCGTCGGGAATTCGAGTGAAGAGATCGAGTTGGCGGTACGTGGGAATCACCGGATCGCGCAGCGTGACCACGTGTGAGGTGGGAACGTCGATCTCGTGCAGCCAGTCACCCGCCGAGAACGAACCGATGGCGTGGCCGGCCTCCAACACCATCCGCCAGTCGTGTAACTCGACCTGGCTCATGGCCCACGGTCCCCACTTCTCGGCCTTGCGACGTAGGAACACTCGCTCGGTGAGCCACTCCTTCGTGCTCTCGGGCGTGAGTCGAGCCAAGGCTCCAAGTCCGGTGAGGCCGAGGAAGCTCATACGTTCGGCGCGACTGTGCGAAAAACTGCCAGCAGTTGCGCACAGCACCAGTCCGTCGACGATCGGGCGATGCCGTCGCCACAGCAGCAATGCGACCGGGCCACCCATCGAGTAGCCAACTGGGATCACCGATTCGAGCCCGAGTTCGTCGACGAGGCAGGCGGCATCGTCGGCGCAGTCGGCCAGACGGAACGGTTTGCGGGTGCGAATCCCGAGTCCGTGACCACGGTGGTCCATGGCCACTACGCGAAAATGTCGTCCGAGTGCTTCGTAGACACCGAACCAGTTGAGATCGGCCGTTGCGGTCCAGCCGTGCAGCAAGAGAACCGTGGGTGCATCGGGGGTCGGGGCGGGCAACTCGCGGACGAATGTCGTTCCCCGTCCGGGAAGATCGATCGTCCGGCCCGGCGGTAGCGGGGGAATGCCGTACAGGTCGCTCACGTCGCTATCACCGACGGTCAGGGAAGTTCGACGCTGATGACGACCACCGAAAGTTCGTGTCCGTTCGGTGTCGTGTAGGAGCACGTTTCGTTCACGGACTTACCGGTGATGGCCTGACCCAGGGCCGACTCGGGCGTCATGGTGGCCGCACCCTCGAATTGTTCTTCGTGGGATCCGAGGTAGTAGGTCTCGGGCTCGTCGCCGTCGATCGACAGAGTGACGAGCTTGCCCGGGCCGACCACGTCGCCGTCATCGGCTTCAACGATCTCGAAGTGCTCGAGAATCGATTCGAGGTGGCGGATTCGACCCTCCATGTGGCCCTGCTCGTCCTTGGCGGCGTGATAATCGCCGTTCTCGGACAAATCTCCGAGTTCGCGAGCGCGCTCGATCTTCTCGGCGACTTCGATCCGTCCACGCGTGGTGAGGTCGGCATGCTCGGCTTGTAGGCGCTCGAGCGCGGTACGAGTGAGGTGATGGACCTTGGCCATGATGCACAGGGTAACGGTGGTTCCAGTGGGCCGAGATGGCGGAACCCGACGAATGTCACGGGCTTCGCCCTACGCTGGGGACCCGTGACAGGCACAGACACACAGACACACAAGGTCGCCGTGATCGGCGGTGACGGCATCGGACCCGAAGTGACAGCGGTCGCTCTCGACGTGGTTCGCGCCGCCGGAGTCGACGTGGCCACCACCGACTTCGACCTTGGTGGTGCCCGCTATCTACGCGACGGCGAGATTCTCTCGGACGAGACTCTGAACAGTCTTCGAGCGTTCGATGCGATCCTTCTCGGTGCCGTCGGCACCCCTGATGTGCCGCCGGGTGTCATCGAGCGCGGCCTGTTGCTGAAAATGCGCTTCGAACTCGACCTCTACGTGAACCAGCGTCCGTTCGTCGGAACGGCCCCCGGTCATTCGCACCCACACGATTTCGTAGTCATCCGTGAGAACACCGAAGGTCCATATGTGGGTGAAGGCGGTGTTCTGCGTCGGGGCACACCACATGAGGTTGCGACTCAAGGAAGTGTGAACACCCGTATGGGTGTCGAGCGTTGCATTCGCTACGCCTTCGAACTGGCGTCGACGCGCGATCGAAAGCACGTCACTCTGGTGCACAAGACCAATGTGCTGACTTTCGCTGGCAATCTTTGGGAACGCACGTTCAACGAGGTGGCTGCCGAGTATCCCCAGGTGGGGACGGCGTACAACCATGTCGATGCCGCCTGCATCTATTTCGTTCAGGATCCGCATCGCTACGACGTGATCGTCACCGACAACTTGTTCGGCGACATCCTCACCGACCTCGGTGGTGCAGTGTCCGGCGGTATCGGCCTGGCGTCATCGGCCAATCTCAATCCGGCTCGAACCGGCCCGAGCATGTTCGAGCCGGTGCACGGTTCGGCGCCCGACATCGTGGGCACCGGCAAGGCCAATCCCACAGCAGCCATTTTGTCGGCGGCGCTCATGCTCGATTTTCTCGGTGAGTCGGCGGCTGCCGATCGCATTCGCACCGCCTGCGCCGAACCGGTGTCGGGCTCGACCACCGAGATCGGCCGGGCCATCGCCGCTCGAATCTCAGTCTGACCTCGAAGCTCGCTCAACTAATCTCGCCTTCACGCCCGCGAAACGGAGACCAAGATGCCCACGCTGATCCCGACACCGAAGATCTGGATGAACGGTGAACTCGTCGATTGGGACAAGGCGCAGATACATGTGCTCACGCACACGCTCCACTACGGCTCCGGCGTGTTCGAGGGAATTCGCGCCTACGAGACCGAACGGGGTCCGGCGATCTTTCGTCTCACCGAGCACATCGAGCGCCTGTTCCGCAGTGCGCACATTCTCGGCATGAAAATTCCCTACACGGTCGACGAAATCATTCAGGCGACGAAGGACACGGTCGCGTCCACCGGGCTCGCCTCGTGCTACGTGCGTCCACTTGCGTACTACGGATACGGAGAGATGGGTCTCAACACCTTGCCGTGCAAAGTCGACGTGGCCATCGCGTGTTGGCCGTGGGGTGCGTATCTCGGCGATGATGCCCTCACCAAGGGCGTCCGCATGAAGATCTCGTCGTGGACCCGCCACGATCACAACACCATGCCCCCGGCGGCCAAGACCGTCGGCAACTACGTGAACTCGTCACTGGCCAAGGTCGAAGCCCTCAATGCCGGCTACGACGAGGCGATCATGCTCGCCCCCAACGGACTCGTGGCCGAATGCACCGGAGAGAACATCTTTTGCAGTCGAAACGGTGTTGTGCTCACTCCGCCCTTGTCGGCTGGGGCACTCGAGGGCATCACGCAGAACACCGTCATGACATTGGCCGCCGATCTCGGTATCGACATGCGCGTCGACAACATCGCTCGTAGCGATCTGTACATCGCCGACGAACTCTTCGTCTGCGGAACTGCGGCCGAAGTGAGTGCTGTTCGTTCGGTCGATGACCGCGACATCCCGAGCCCGGGACCGGTCACCACGACGATCGGTCAGTTGTATGGGCGCGTCGTACGCGGCCAGGAGAGCAAGTACCTCTCCTGGTGCGAACTCGCGAAGTAAGCGCTCCCCGTAACAACTGGCACCAAAACACCGCGGGACGCGGCGGTCAGGAGCGAAGGTCGCGGCGTCGGGCTGCCAGGCCAGCCAGGCACTCGAAGGCCAGGCGATGGGCCACGTTGACGGTGAGTTCGCTCACGTCGTAGGCCGGGGCCACTTCCACGACGTCGATACCCACGACCGAATGACGACGGCAGATCTCACGAACCATGCGCAGCAGATCGGCGGCCACGATGCCGCCGGGTTCGGGAGTTCCGGTCCCTGGTGCAAACGACGGATCGAGAGCGTCGACGTCGATCGACACGTACAAGTGATCGGCCATCGACAACGCGTGCGAGATCGCATCGGCCATCACGGCCTGAAAGCCTCGTTCCCAGATCTGCTGCATCGTGAACCATCGCATCCCCTGCGAGGCCATCCAGTCGAAGACATCCTTGGGTGGCCAGTAGCCGCGTAAACCCACCTGCACGAAATGTGTGCCAGGTACTGCACCGCTCTCGACGAGACGCCGCATCGGAGTTCCGTGACTCGCGAGATTGCCGTCGACGCGATCGGCCGTGTCGGCATGTGCGTCGAAATGGACGATTCCGACATTGCCATGTCCGTATTGGTCGGCAACTGCCGTGGCGGCGGGCCAGGTGATCGAGTGGTCACCGCCCAAGACGATCGGCACGATGCGCCGAGAGGCGACCTCGCTCACTCGCTTCTTGATGTTCGCGTGGCTGGTTTCGGTGTCGCCGTGCGGACAATGGGCGTCGCCGTAGTCGACGACTTCGAGTTGGTCGAAGATCTCGACGTCGAGGTCCATGTGGTAGGTGCCGGGCTCATACGCAAGTGAACGGATGGCCCGCGGACCGAAACGAGCACCTGGTCGATTCGAGGTTGCCAGGTCGAACGGTGCACCGACGACGGCTACATCGGGCTGCCAAGCATCGAGCTGTTCGGGGTCGGTGAGAAATGGACGTTGCCCGAACGTCGACAGACCACCGAACACGTAGCCGAGATCGAGTTGTTCGCGCATACCGGGGGAGAGGTCACGACGAGGTTCGGTCATGTCGTCAACCTAAACGAACTTGTGTGCGAACGTGCGAGAGCCCCGGGCCGTGCTGCCGTCGTCGGCGCTCACCCGGGGCTCCCAGGTCGGAGGCATCCACCGGTTCGCGGCATCAGGTTGTTACCTTGCGTCCGCTCACTTGCTCGCCCGTCGGAGTTGCCCCCGGCGGGCGAGTTCCATGTCAGGCCGTCGCAGTCACCTGCGTGAGCCGTAGTGGAGCCCCCTCCCCGAATCGCTCGAACCCGGTGTCCCTAGTCGGGCAGATGGAACCTCCCCCTACCTGGCGGTGGACAACCTGGCCGAACGAATCGGTGGGGAGACTGTGATGCAAGAAAAGGACCAGGTCAAGGGGAATTTCGGGGTTCCACAGGGTTATCCACCGAATTTGTCGACCATCCACAGTTCGCATCGGTCCACCCACAGGTCGTCCACATGTCGTCCACAAGTCCGAGGACTGGGCGTCGTTGGTTGACGGTCGAGGCCCCAGCCGGTTGACTATTGACGTGATGAACGTCTGCACCACCTCGACCATCATCATTATCCGGTAGCGCACGGGTTCTCCCGTGCGCCGACGCCGCCCTCCGGGCGGCGTTTTTGTTTACCGACACGACCCCGACGCACTCCCCGACACCCACACGAACGACACACGAAACGGACAACACATGAGCGACATGATCGAAGTGTTCGACACCACGCTGCGCGACGGCCTCCAGGTCGAAGGCGTATCGGCGTCAGTCGAAGACAAGTTGCGAATCGCCGAGCAACTCGACCACCTCGGAGTCCACTACATCGAGGGAGGTTGGCCGGGTGCCAATCCGAAGGACATCGAGTTCTTCGAGCGCGCCGCACGCGATCTGCGATTCGAGTCGAGCACCCTCGTCGCCTTCGGTTCGACGAGGCGCCCTCGAGGGAAGGTCGACGACGACGCGACGCTGCGTCATCTCATCGACGCCGGTACGAGTGCCGTCTGCATCGTGGCCAAGAGCTGGGACTATCACGTCCTCAACGCTTTGCAGACGACGCTCGAGGAAGGAGAGGCGATGATCGCCGACTCCGTCGAATACTTGGTGGGCAACGGACGTCGTGTCCTGGTCGACATGGAGCACTTCTTCGACGGGTTCAAGCGCAATCAGGAGTTCGCCCTCCGCGCCATCGAAGCGGCAGTGGTCAAGGGAGCGAGCCATCTCGTTCTTTGCGACACGAACGGCGGCAGTCTTCCGCACGAAGTGCAAGAAATCGTCACCGCGGTGAAGAGCCACGTGGGTGACGACGCCACGATCGGCATCCATTGCCACGACGACACCGGCTGCGCGGTCGCCAACTCCATGGCGGCAGTGTTGGCCGGCGCCCGACACGTCCAGGGAACCTTGAACGGTCTCGGCGAGCGCACCGGCAACACCAATCTCACGACCGTGATTCCGAATCTTCAATTGAAGTTGGGTTACGACTGCCTGCCGGAGGGTCGTCTCGAACGTCTCACGGCGGTGAGCAATCACGTCGCCGAAGTTCTCAACCGCCCGATGAACCCTCAGGCGCCCTACGTCGGCAATTCGGCGTTCGCCCACAAGGCCGGACTGCACGTGAGCGCGATCGCCCGTGCCAAGGATGCCTACGAACACGTCGACCCCGAATTGGTGGGCAACGGCACTCGCTTCGTGGTGAGTGAGATGGCCGGCCGGGCCACGATCACCATGAAGGCCGACGAACTCGGTCTCGAGATGGACGGACCCGCCGTCAATCAGGTGATCGACGACTTGAAGCGTCTCGAGCACGAGGGCTACCACTTCGAGGCGGCTGACGCCTCGCTCGAACTGCTCATGCGTCGAGCCACCGGTTGGCACCAGGATTTCTTCCGAGTCGAGAGCATGCGGGTCATCACCGACGAGACCATGGCCGGTGACTTCACCACGGAGGCAACCGTCAAGGTGTGGGTCGGATCCGACGGGTCGGCGACGCGCCATGTGCACACCGCAGAGGGGAACGGCCCGGTCAACGCGATCGACAAAGCCTTGCGCGCCGCAGTGCTCGACGCCTATCCGCAACTCGAGCGCATCCACTTGACCGACTACAAGGTTCGAATCCTCGACGGCGCGACGGCCACCGGAGCCGTGACACGTGTGTTGCTCGACGCAACCGACGGTGAACGATCATGGACCACGATCGGGGTCAGCGGCAACATCATCGAAGCGTCGTGGCGGGCTCTCGAAGAGTCGTTGGTCTACGGCCTTTTGCACACGCCGGCCTGACTCGTCGACCTGGTCAGCACTACGCTTCGCTCATGTCCGCCCCCCGCTTCGCCCCCACACCCGTGATCGACGATGTTCGTGCCTATGCGTCACCCGACGTCGTTCCGGCCGCGTGGTCGCCCGACCGTCCCGCCGATCTCGACGCCGGTCAACCGTCGGGGGAGCGTCTTGGACATCAAGGTCCCGATCAGGGGTACGGGCTCACTTTGGCCCGGCGTTTCCGCGAGCGTCTGCACGTCGGTGAACTGAACGTCGACGACGCTGTACGCGGTTGTCTGACCATTGCTCTTCGACGGGCGTCGATGTTCGGTCGCGCGCCGGTGATTCACGATCTGACGGTGGCCTTCACCATGTGGGGCTTCCTCGACCCGAATCCTCCGGCTGATCTGGTGGCGAGGCGAGTCGAATTGTTCGAGGGTGTTGGACACGTGCACCATTACAAAGAAGCTCGTGCGATCGTCGATCTGGTTCCCGACGCGACCCTGCGGAGTACACCAGCGCAGGTTGAGGCCGGTTATCCGGGTGCGTGGCGCGAACTCACAGGTGCGTGACGTCGATCGCTCGCATGGCGTATTACCGGCCGGTCACTTAGCCTGTCGAGCGTGACCGACTACCGAGCCCCACTCGCCGATATCGACTTCGTTCTCAATCGAGTCTGCGGACTCGACCGACTTCTCGAGATGCCGGGCTATACCTCGGCCGATTCGTCGATGGTGCGAGATCTGCTCGCCGAGGCGGCTCGCTTCATGGAGGAAAAGTTGGCGCCGCTCAATCGAGTGGGCGACACCTTCGGCGTGAAGCGCCACGACGACGGAACCATCACGACCGCTCCCGGGTTCCGCGAGGCCTATCAGGCCTACGTGAACGCCGGGTGGGGAGCGGTTCCGTTCGACGAAGGTTTCGGTGGTGGTGGCTTCCCGTGGATGGTGGGCATCGCCATCCAGGAAATGATGACGGCGGCCAACATGGCATTTTCGATGTGCCCGCTCCTCACCCAGGGGGCGATCGACGCCATCGCTCACCATGGCAGCGAAGAGCAGAAGATGACTTACCTGCCCAAGATGATCACCGGCGAGTGGACGGGCACGATGAACCTCACCGAACCCGACGCCGGAAGCGACGTGGGTGCCGTCCGGACGAAAGCGGTTCGCCAGGACGACGGTTCGTACCTCATCTCCGGCACCAAGATCTACATCTCGTTCGGCGAGCACGACATGGCCGACAACATCGTGCATCTCGTTCTCGCCCGAACGCCTGATGCGCCCCCCGGAACGAAGGGGATCTCGTGCTTCATCGTGCCGAAGTTCCTCCTCGAGGCCGATGGATCCCTCGGTCGCCGTAACGACATCACCTGTGTATCGGTCGAGCACAAGATGGGCATCCACGCCAGCCCGACCTGTGTGCTGTCCTACGGCGACGAAGGAGGTGCGATCGGTTACCTCATCGGTGAAGAGAATCGCGGCATGCAATACATGTTCACGATGATGAATCAGGCGCGTCTGTCGGTCGGACTGCAGGGTCTCTCACTCGGCGATCGCGCCTATCAGCAGGCTCTGCAATACGCGCGCGATCGACGTCAGGGTCGGGCTCCGGGAGCACCGGCGGGCGAGGCTTCGCCGATCATCGACCACCCCGACGTGAAGCGCATGCTCCTCACGATGAAGACCACACTCGAAGCGCTCCGTCGTCTCACTTACTGGAACGCGGCTTGTCTCGATGTGGCCAGTCACCACCCCGATGCCGCCGAGCGTGAATGGGCGGCTGATCTTGCGGCGTTGCTCACGCCGTTGTCGAAGGGCTGGGGGACCGACATGAGCATCGAACTCACCGGCCTGGCCGTGCAGATCCATGGCGGCATGGGATTCGTCGAGGAGACTGGTGTGGCACAGCACTACCGCGACGCGCGCATCACCACGATCTACGAAGGAACGAACGGAATTCAGGCCATCGACTTGGTGGGTCGCAAGATCGGTCTGCGCGGTGGTGCGGTGATCGATCGTCACCTCGAAGCCATCGACGACGTGTGCCAACGACTCGACTCTCATTCCGATCTTGCAGCGACGGCATCGGCGCTTCGCGCTTCGGTGGCGGCGACGCGTTCGGCCACCACATGGTTGGCCGAGCACGGTTCGGATCCGGTGGCCATGCTGTCGGGCGCCACGCCGTATCTCCGTCTGCTCAGTACCGTGACCGGTGGTTTCCTGCTTGCTGAATCGGCATTGATTGCTCGAGATCAAGACCTGGGAGACGATGTGATCGCCGAGCGGGTGGCCTCGGCTCGTTTCTTCTGCGAGCAACTGATGCCGGCGGCAGACGGTTTGGTGGGAGCAGTCACCGGGGATCCCACGCTTCTCATGACCTCGATCTAGACCGATTCAGCGACTCGCATCGTGGGCTGTCAGCCGGGCGGATCGACAGCGTGTGCGGTCAACGCCGCCAGATCGCAGAACTCGAGAGCCGAGACGTGGGTGGACGACAGGACCACCCGTGGCGCACGACCGGCTTCGAAGGCTTCTTGCCATCGTGACGCGCACAGGCACCACTGATCGCCGTCTCGAAGACCCGGGAACCCGTATTGCGGCATCGGAGTACTGAGGTCGTTGCCGACACTGGCGCTGAATGCGAGGAACTCGTCGGTCAAGATGGCACACACGACGTGCATGCCGGGATCGTCGCCTCGTGACTCGCAGCACCCGGTCCGGTAGTAACCGGTCATGGGATCGAACGAGCACGGTTGCAACTCACCGCCGAGGACGTTGATTTGCGTCATGTGACGGCGACGTCGAAGAGCTGTCCGACGGCGTACGTGACACCGCAGGCCACGAGGAGGATCACGATCTGTCGCACTGCCGTTCGAGCCGCGCCTCGTTCGGCGGTCAGGCCGATGGCGCCACCGACGAAACCGGCGGCCACCACACCGATGGCAACCGACCAGATTTTGGGTCCGGTCCCACCGCCGACGAACCACGGGATCACGGGCAAAAGAGCCCCGAAGAGGAAGCAGACGAGGGACAGTGCGGCAGCTTTGAACGGTGACGGCAGCGAACCCGGATCGACACCCAGCTCTTCGCGAGCGTGCACGGCGAGAGCGGCGTCGGGTCGGCGCATGACGTCAGCGGCTGCGGCCCGAGCTCGATCGGGCTCGATGCCATGGCTTTCGTAGATCTTGGCCAGCTCGTTGGTCTCGGCTGCGGTGTTGACACGAAGTTCGCGCTTTTCGATCTCGAGTTCGCGTGTGATGAGTTCGTTCTGAGCCGACACCGATACCCATTCACCGGCCGCCATGCTGGCTCCTCCGGCGATCGCCCCAGCCAAACCGGCGAGACGAACGACCGTCGAGTCGACTCCACTGCCGGCGAAACCGATGACGAGTGACACGTTCGACACGAGACCATCACTGATTCCGAACACCGCCGCTCGGGCGAGACCACCTGAGACGCTCCGATGCCCGTCGTGCTGCTCTCCGCCCGAGGTGTACGCGTGTCTTCCCACAAGGCGACCCTACCGCCCACTCCGGCGACGGGTAGCGTTACCGACGCATGTCGTCCGGCACGAACACGTCAGGTGCACCGCGCTACCGATTCGCGCCGTCGCCCACCGGTTTCTTCCACGTGGGAGGAGCGAGGACCGCTCTGTACAACTGGGCTCTCGCGAAGCGCTCGGGTGGAACATTCGTCCTGCGCATCGAAGACACCGACGAGGCTCGTAATCGACCCGAGTGGACGCAGGGGATCATCGACGCCCTGGCCTGGATCGGTATACGTCGTGAAGATCCTGCATTCGAAGGCCCGTATTTCCAGAGCGAGTACGCCGATGCCCATGTAGCGGCCGCTGAACAGCTGTTCCGCAGCGGCCATGCGTACTACTGCGATCTCACGAGCGAACAAATCCAAGAACGCGCCAAGGCGTCGGGCAAGCCCGGATACGACGGTTACTCACGGGATCGCGGTCTCGAGCCCGGTCCGGGGAGAGTGCTCCGGTTCCGTGTGCCAGAAGGTGTCACCGTGGTCGACGATCTCGTTCGTGGACGCGTCGAGTTCCAGAACGACACGATCGAAGACTTCGTTCTTCTCCGCGGCAATGGCTCGCCCATGTTCTTGTTGGCCAATGTGGTGGACGACGCATCCATGCGCATCACTCATGTGGTGCGAGCCGAAGAGCACCTGCCGAACGCTCCCAAACAGCAGCTGCTTTGGGAGGCCCTCGGCCACACGCCTCCGACGTGGGCCCATGTACCGGTGCTCGTGAACGAACAGCGTAAGAAGCTGTCGAAGCGGCGCGACAAGGTGGCGCTCGAGCAATATCGCGACGAGGGTTATCTCGCCGATGCGATGATCAACTATCTGATGACGCTCGGCTGGGCACCGCAGGGCGACACCGAGATCGTTCCGTGGTCGCGAATTCAGGACGAGTTCCGTCTCGAGGACGTGAATCACTCTCCCGCGTTTTTCGATCTGAAGAAGTTGGCGGCGTTCAACGGTGAATATGTTCGCGCCATGTCGGTCGACGACTTCGTCGAAGCGTGCCGTCCATGGTTGAACGGTGATGACACGCCGTGGTCAACCGAGCAATTCGACGAGACGACGTTCCGGGCCATGGCCGAACTCGTGCAGACACGCATCGTCACCCTCGCCGACGTGCCGTCTCTCGTCGACTTCATGTTCCTCGATGCTCCCATCTTCGACGAGGCGGCTTGGACGAAGACTTTCGGCTCGTCGGAAGCCGTTGCCATGCTCGAAGCGGCGCGAGCCTCGTTCGAGACGGTCGATTGGACATCGGACTCGTTGAAGTCGACCACGGAAGAATGTGGTGCGACCCTCGGATTGAAGTTGGGCAAGGCTCAGGCCCCGGTGCGTGTGGCCGTCACGGGGCGCACGGTCGGACCGCCCCTCTTCGAAGCACTCGAACTTCTGGGTCGCGACGCGGTGTTGGCTCGTATCGACGCGGCCCGACGACGACTCGGCTGAACTGATCGCGCATGACCGACGCTCCCGATCCCGTCATTTTGAAGAAGGAACGCTTGTTCCTGACGAGATGGTGGAGACGTGGACACGGCTGGCGTGCTCTCGTCGTGCTACTCGCCGTGGCGGTGACCATGTTCGCGTACTTCGCGTTCACGCTCTTGCAGGTGTGGAGTGCCGGACGTTCCGATCACGAACGACCGGTCGACGCGATCGTCGTCATGGGCGCCGCCCAGTACGACGGCCGACC
>Ga0181591_10003109_pt1 | contig 14369 bp, 23 predicted proteins | sample 071ome_33_FD_133757 | JGI IMG/M metagenome (GOLD analysis project Ga0181591, IMG submission 133757) | Coastal salt marsh microbial communities from the Groves Creek Marsh, Skidaway Island, Georgia - 071412AT metaG (megahit assembly) | ecosystem: Environmental > Aquatic > Marine > Intertidal...
ACACCTTCTTTGTCAAAGATTTCAGTTTTCTTTAAAACCTCGACATCATCTACCAGTCCAAGTTTATACGCATCAAGATACATATTGTATTCAGATACCTTGTTGCTAGGTAAAGTTGAACCTGATATAACTCGAATGTCATGTTGACCAAGTTGAATATCATTCTTCATAGTCGCTATTTCATTCGATTTATCATCATACAATCTCATATTAACTGAAAATTCAGTAATATCATTATTTGGTTGTACAATTCTAAATGTTTTTGCAAATTTATAGTGGTCTTTTGCAAGGTTATAAACAACTTGACCTACCATAGATAAACTTGCTTCAATATCTCTTAATTTTGATTTACCTCTAGATTCTCCCATTTCTGATAAAAGCATTGTACCTCTAACAGATTCTGGAGCACCTTCTCTGAACCCTTGCAATAATTCAGGTATACCAAAATTTAAATCTATATACTTTTCTACCCTATCAATTAAATAATAAAACTCACTTGTTAAAGGAGCTGGCTGTGGGTAATGTGGCTCACCAAACTCTGGGTTGTATTCAATAACCGCATTTGGATTAGCCCAATCTTTTTCTAACTGACTAACACTATCAACACTACCCTCTGGAATTAAAAGTTTTAATCCAGCAGCAGATTGAGCGTGTGACAAGGTTAGAGAAAATAACTTATTTAAAAGTCTTTGTGAATCCTTAACCTTGTTCACATCTGATTTTGGATAGGGAGTATTAGTCCAAATGTTTGTAAATGGAACAATTGGATATATATCAGTATTAAGAATACGCTCATAAAGTAAAGTATCTCCAATGCTACTGCATTGAGCAATTCTTGTTTGCATAATTTCTTCTATTTGTATAGCACCCTTTTCTACAGCTAAGACAAACTCTTCGTCTTCTACCATAATTCCATAAACATCAGGGTCTATAATTTTTTCACTTCCATCTATTGTATTAAACAACCTGTAGAAAGGTACTTTCATTTTGTAAAATCTATCAAGTATTTGATATTTTTGATTTACATTATAATCTAAATCTTTTGCTTCAGCAGGAGTAAGTACATTGTTAGTATTTTTCAAGTTAGATGTTGGATAATCTTCTCCATACAAAGAATTTACTCCAACTTCTATATCATCAATGTATTCTTCCATTTGAGGATATAGGTCTAAAACTTGCTGCCTGGTTAAAAACGTAGACAATATCATTCCTGACGCATCGTTAAAAAATCTATCTCTTGATGCTGGGTCTACATATACTCTAAAAGGGTCTACGTGCGTATACTTAACTTCACCTCTACCATAGTCTGCTTCAGGGTCTACATATACATACATATATCCCAGTCCAGTAACAGCATAATCGTGCACTACTTGTTTAAAAGTGCTGTCTCCATTTGAAATGTCCCAAACATATTCTAATATTGTTTTCCAAATATTAGCTAGTTTGTTATCAGAATCTTCTCTTGCTATAGCAGAGAACCTTGCAGGTCTTGATGTAAGCAATGATTTTAATTTATCAACGGCAGCATATACTCTATCTATAACAAAATCAGCCTGACCTACAGATTGTAGTGCATCTGATTCGTCAGTGCTATAGTGATTTCCTAGAGTAAAGTCTACCGCATTTCTTGCTTCAGCGTCCCATTGTTCTCTTGCGTCTCTCCAACGCCTAAATAATTCTTTGGTAATCTGAGGCTTAGATTTATTTTCGTCGTAATTAGCCATAAACTCCCATTTTAGTTTTTAGTCTAAAAATAAAGAATTTTATGCATTAAAGTCAAGTAAAAAGTTATATTTTTTGACCAGTAACCCAGTTTATGACTTTTTTAGCCCTACTTTCTTCGATTTTGGTTATTTTGTCTTCTAGTTTATCTGCGTCAATTGCAGAACTTTTTGGCGGTTTTGCTGTAGTGACAGCATACCAAAGTCCGTCAAGAAGGTCATCATTCCTACCTTTTGGAAACTCAAACATCTCATCTACTAGATTTGCATGTTCTTTTTTAATAAACATCTTTCTTCGATTAACGATAGGACAAAGCAATGCCTCTAACCTATCTTCTTTTTTGATACCAGAAGGAGGTCTTACTCCTTGAGATAATCCTGGTGCTAGTTTTCTATCTTTACCAACAAGTTGATTTACATAATCTTTTACCAATCCTTGAGCACCAACCTTTTCTACATTAACTCTTCTTACAGGATGATACTTCTTTGCCATATCAACAATAGTCTTAGGCATATCATATAATGGAGAATGTTCTCTATAGTAATCAACAATATATACATTTCTATCACTATCAATAGCAATAACCATAATTACTTGATAGTCGCTTCTTGCATTTGCTTCGTATGCTAAGTCAACTCCTATATATACATTTACAGGAATAGCAGACTCATCTACCATCATATAGTTAAATCCGTTTCTTTCTACAAGATTTCCTCTATAATAATTAAGTCTATCTATATGAAACTTTGCACTATCTAAGTCTCTAGCTTCATTTAAGTACTCCTGTGCAAACTTATGGACTAGTCCCATTTCTGTAAATCTTCTTTTAATATCCATAAGCTTTTCTCTTGTGAAATAGCTAGGCCATAGAGGCACATTGTCTACTATAGCCTTTTTATAAAGTACATTCCAAGCAGATTTTCTATCTTCCTTTTGAGCTTGAAGATATCCATCGTACACTCCCTGTAGGAATGAATCGTAGTGGACTATCGTACCAATAAGCCATATTGAACCTTCGTTTTCTTTGGAGTTTTCCAAAGCGGGTTCTACTGTTGACATTACCCATTCTTTAATCTCTCTTCTTCTTTCTGGTGTTTTAGTATTTAATTCTGATTCAAAGTCATCAAGAATAATATTTGTATATCTTAAACCTAATTGTGAACGACCACGCAAACGTTGAGATGTACCTTTTGCAATAATTCTATCTCCTCTTGCAGTAGTAAATTCTTTTTCTGTCCACTTACCACCTTTTAAATCTCCGAAGTAATATTGTAAAGCAGGGTTTATATCTATATGATTTTGTATATATTTAATATGGTCTATTGCCTGAGATTGCTCTTCAGACACCCAAGCTATAAATTGTTTTTTTTCTGGTGGAGCAAAGTATAGTTGATGAAGTAAAGCTGTTTTAGCTAGAGTTGACTTTGCATGACCTCTAGGAAGTATAATACAAACTCTCTTATCTTCTCCCAAAAGAATGTTGCTTAGCTCATATTGATATGGAGCAGGAGTTGATTTCATAAAATCTTCTGGTAAAAACATTTGACCAAAAGTTACAATATCTTTCTTTGCTAGCTCTAAAGCTTTTTCTTTTGCAGAAAGGTCAGGAGGTATGATATTAAAATTTTCTGGCTTCTTCGTATTCTTTTTCATAAACTCTGTCCATCATCAAAAGCGTTTTAGGTGAAAGCCAATCACCATCAGGGACTTCTGTAAACATACTAGAGCTTTGCCACAGCAAAGGACCAGCTACATATATCCAACACTTTTCTTTTTCTTTTGTATCGTCAAGAATAACATTTGCTGTTGTTCTAATATATAAACCATCTTTAGTAGATTCATACATGTCATACATAACAAGCTCTTCTTCTGTTACATCTAAAACCTCTACCACAGCACCTTTCCCTCTATTATTCTTTATTAAAGCTGGAAAAGACTTGGTTCCAGGAAATACTAAGCTAAACCCTTCTACTACACCAGTATCTTCAAAACCTCTTCTCAAAGTACCATAAACTGCTAACCTCATGAATGACCTACCTGAGTTGGTATTCCTAGGTCTGTAATACCAAAATTACAGTTATATACCGTTAAGCAGTTGAAGCATTTTACGTGCGTAGTATCTTCTTTATCTTTGCTATATAAATAAATTCCAGTCTTACTTAGCCTGTAATGACATATATAACAACGCTTATTTTTCGTTATCTTTTTTAACTTCTGCCAATTTTTTGTGCTGAGACCCTTGAATTGCATTTAGTTGCTCCTGTGTAAAACCTTGAAACAATGTTAAAGACTCTGTAGTCTTTTCTGTATCCATCATTCCAGATATTTTCATTAAAGTTGTTATTGCAGTAATTTTATCTCTATCAGAGGAACCGCCTTTATCTATGATATTTCTCATTTCTTCTAATAGATATGTAGGAGTAATATCTGCTTCATTTAGGTATTTATCTATTTCTTCTCTAATCAATTTTTTTACCCTATCGGTTTTTAACAGCAGTTTTGCTTGTGATTTAGCATATTTTTCATTTTTACTAGGAAATGCTTTCATGTAAGCTTCTACTACATCATCTCCTTTTGCAACATACTTACCAAACAAAAACTCTTTATCTGTTGCTTGTTTTCTTTCTTTTTTTCTAACAGAAGGTGATTTACCATCTGTAGAGAACGTATGCATATTGGTTTTCATATCTCCTTCCATTCTTACTCTAGGACTACAGATAAAAGAACCCATAATAGTTCTAATAAATGTAGTTTCTTTTTTTCTATCGTGTTTTTTTAAAACTCCTAGATGTAGAACTTGACATACTTGACCATCATCAGTAACTACCCAATCACCTATATTTGAGTGACGCCAATCTGTCAACAAAGAAACACTTTCGTGATGCTTTCTAAACTCGTTGACGTCATCATACAAATAATGAGTAACTCCCTTTACAGTACGTTCTCTCATAATTTAACTATTTTTCCTCTTTATCGTCAACATCTTTTTCAAGTTCGTCGATAACGAAGCGAATGTAGTTATTAGCAAGGAATCTTAGTTCGTTAGATTGTTGGTCTAACCTCATTAACTGACCAGCAAGCTCATTAGCTCTATTGTACTGAGCTTGTGCTTCTTCAGATAAATCAGAATATAAGAACTCGATTTCTTTACCATCATTCATTATTTTTAGCTTTTCTTCTTTCTTAGCCATGTTTCCTCCTGATTATAATGGTCTTACCATTGGTGGTGCATATTCTTCTAACTTACGATGTAGTTTTTCTAATATTACTACATCTGCTACATTATGGTCGTAAACGTATTTCATTGCTTTTTCATCGCCCCATCTAGCTTTTTGCCACATTTCTGGTTTTACTCTGGTTTTACCAGCAATACCAAAAAATTCTGTAGCTGCTTGTAATGATGAACGATGTAGCTTTAATTTAGATTTTACTACATAATACAGGTCTTTGTGTGACTTTTGCTTGTATAGTGGAAAGAATGTCTTATGATATAGTGCACGTGTTCTAATAAACGGAATATCAAAACGAGTACCATAATATGTAAATATTACATCATATTTGTTCATTTCTTCTACTAAAAGCTCTACAATTCGAGCATCTTGCTTTTCAGACATCAACTCTTCTTTTGTAATTTTAGCTCCAGCAACGTTCTTATCACCTCTACCTTTAATACACCAAGACAACATAACATCGATATTAGCACTAAATCCAGTAGATTCAATATCTAGGTATCCGATAGTCATCTCATGTCCAGTTGTATATCTGGTAGGTTTTCTTAATCCTAAGGATTCTATTTTACGAGATACTGCTTTATATGTTCTATTATATCCAGCAATACGTATTTCTTGATACAGAACAAATGCAGACTTAGCAGTACGTTCATACTGGTCTAAGATTCTGATTTCATCTTCTGTCCATTTTACTCCAGGCATTATTTACCCCATTTGTTTTGTTTGACTATCATTGCCATCACTGCATATACTGCAATATCTATAAAAGCATCTTCTATTGGTTCATTCTTTGCTTTCATATTGTGGTTTGTTGACAAGTTGATTAGTCTGTTTATCTTATCATTCATCCTTACAATGATACCAAATAAGGATTGATTGACTTCTTTTTCGTTTTTCAACATGGTACCTAATGCTATATTGCCAGGACCATAATCAAATTGCTTTTCACAGAATGTTCTATACATCTTGTTTAAAAGAACTTGAAATTCTTGCTCAGTTTGCGGGTATACTTCTTTTATGAAGTCTATTGCATTATTTTTTTTTGGCATCTTTTGGAAAATCCTCCATATCTTTTACATCTTCTAATTCACGTATTAACTTATCCCAGTTAAGGTTTTGACGTATTTTTTCTAATTCGTCTAGTTCTTGCTGTAATCGCTGCACTAATGCAGTATTACCTTGCTCTTTTGCTTTTAAGATTGCTTTTTTGATGTCTTCCATAAGAAATCTCCTACTCCTAGCTGAAATAATCCGTTTGATATAGCATCAATTAAGCCTTCTTTGTGTTCTAGCCCGTAATTGTAGAATATAGCGTGTAATACCTCATGTACTAACGTTTCTTTCTTTCTAGATTCATGAATACTATCATTTATCAATATAACATTTTCTTTTACCAAATGTCTACCATATAATTCTTTACTACTATCTTCATGTTCTAACGGTAATTCAATAACTTTGTACTCATGACCTCCAATAGTCAATTCTAGTGCTTTTTTTATGTTTTTTTTACTCATAATACTCCCATTTTGTTAATTGTGTATGCAAATTAAGTAAATATTCCTACACAAGTCAAATATTTTTTAAAAAAATCGCACGACGTGGTAATGCTCTAGTTTCTAATGCTCTATAAATCGCTAGAAATACAAAAATATAAAAAAACCTTGACTCAAGTAAGACAAACAGGGTAACTTTAACAGTCCGAAGGACGAAAAAAAACACTAATGCTCGTTGCTCTTGAATAACTTAGAATATTAAATCTATTTCCTACATAATGCTCGGTGTTCTAGAGAGGGTCTTAGCGCAAAATTTTTTTCCAAAATTTTTCTAGTCGTCGAATTTTACCACCTCACCAGTTTTACCCCCGAAATTCCAACTTAGTTGAAAAAATTGCAGGATTTTGTGTGTGCCTTTTGTTTTCCAAGTACCCGCCCGGTCTTTTTCTATATTGGAAATTACAAAAAAGGTTGAAAATTTGGATTTTGGTTATATATGTTAAAAATATAATTAGACCGACCAGTCGGTTTGTGCGTACTGTGCGCACTTATACAACTTTTTTTTATTTTTTTTCTTTTTTTACTTGCATCTTTCATTTATACTATGTAAACTATGGTATGTTATTTGACAATTTAAACAAACCGAAAGGACAAAACATAATGACTAAGAAAGACTATGAAGCAATAGCAAACTGTTTCCACCCGTTCACATCAAAAGCGGATGGGATACCAATGATTGGCTCTGCTACTGCTTTCGCAGCGTTGTTAATTGATTATATGGAAAGTGATAACAAGCGATTTGATAGAACAAAGTTCTTGAAACACGCAGGTTTTACACTTGAACAATGCGAAGATATCAGTGAAATGATAGACTGGAAAGATGAAGATAGAGAGTAATAACAACAACGGCGGGGGCTATGATGCCCCTGCCACAACGAAAGGAAATAAAATGGGTTTATTAGTAATATATGCAGTGTTTGTAACACTTTACGCAATTGGTATGACAATTGAATATGCGAATCTTCACGGATTCAGAAGAGGATATGATGAAGGTTATTCCGATGCTAAGGAAGTTGAACATTGCGGACATGGTCAATGTTGTCAATAAACAAAGATACCCTGGGGCTAACGCCCTGGGGTATTTTTTTTGTATATAAAACATTAGCGTACGCGCTCGAGCTAGAACGCCAGGGAAAACGCTGTAAGAGTGTTTTCATATTATATAATTTACATACATTACAGCTCGACTCTCGTTCCTCGAGCGAGCTGTACCCCCCAGGATACCTGGACGAAAAATTTTGACATAAAAAAATAAAGCCCGAATAGCTAGTATTCGGGCTTAGAATCCCCCGGGGTTTCCTAGGCCCCGGAGGTGTTGAGGTATAAAAAGAGCTTAAGTTAATCTTTTAGACGAGATTTTGGTTTCCAACCTTGGAAGAACATCAACTTCTTCTGTGGTGTCGTTTCCTTCTTCGTCTAACTCTTGACTTTTTAGCCTTTTCTTATAGCTAAAAACGTCTGGGTATTTCTCTATTAATTCATTTCCTTCTTCGATACGATAAACTGCTTTATCTTGAACGATTTCTTTAATAGTTTCCATATCCTTTTGAACTTCTTTGTCGTTGGATTGCAAAGCGTGGGTTGTCGCATTACCAACTATACGACCTTCATTTGTGGAACTTTCCTTAACTTCAATATCAAATTGAGCTAATTCTTCCGGCTTTAAGCGCTTTGCCATTAAAGCCTGTAGTTCCGGTGATACTTTGTTTTTCATAATACTAAATTATGTCTAAATATCCGGAATTCCTAATACTTTTTAAGAATATTGAAAGATTTTTTTCTATGAACAAATTTTCGTCAAAATGCCTCAGCTGGACTCGAGCTCAAGAGCTAGACTCTTCAAGTCTAGCTCTATACCCCCGTCAAAAAAAGTTGCTCCTGTCGTTTGTTTTTAAACTTTTTTATCGGTAAATTAAGCTATGCCAGAATTACGCCCAGACGATATTTCAACCCGACGATTTTTGGGCAATCGTCAGAAAGGAAATAATATAATGAATACCGAAAAAAGAGAAATGACAGATAGATGTCCTTGTTGTAAGCAATGGTGGACAAGAGAAGTTGACGTTCCTGTTGCACAAGACGGAATGGAATTCCTCATAATACATAAAGCGTCTAATAATAAGTACGACTTAACCATTAACTATTTCGACGTACCAGAAGTATATGGCTTAAATGGACAGACAGACGTATACCCAGACATTAGTCTACGTGAAGTATATATCTGCATTGAGATGTTTGCCAAAAAGTATATGAAAGACAATACAGTTCTTCGTGTCGCTAGTAATTTCATGGACACTTATGAGATTAAAGACAGAAGAGTTGCATTGACGTCTAACAACATTACGTCTGCACTCAAGACATTGAAGAAGCTAACTCGTCAGAATAGAAGAAATAGACAAGTAGAGAGATAAGACGAATGAAAGAATACGACAAGAATTTTATTATTGGCTATATTATAAATAAAAATGCTGGACTCGTCGAAGTCGCAAACTTCTATGCAGATTATGTATGGAGATTCCCGACAAAAGAAGAGTTAGCCGAACTAATGGAATTAGTCAAAAAGTATAGAAAGGTATTATAAAAATGATTAATCAAGAACAAGAAAACGCCAAATTTGTTATACGTTGTTATAGACAATTATATCGTCTAGGACGTCTTAATGGCTCAGGCGTTGAAAGACATAACGAACTAGTCAAAGAATATAGAAAGAAATTTACAGATAGTAGACTTAAAACTATTAAAATGACAAAAAGAATTAGAAAGAACATTAAAACCAATGCCAATAAATGGTTTATGAAACGCCGATATGAAAACTTCAATGGACACGAAGTAAACGTCTTTTGTGGTTTGTATGCGCCAACTCATAACACGTCTGATAGAACAATGAAATATGTTCGTATGGCAGGGACAAAATAATGGTAGCGACAAGTAGTAATCAATACAGACAAAATAGTCGACGCGTCTGGGTGCAACTCCTTTCTGCGCCGATTACTATTTGTCGCAAAGACTTTGCCTGTTTAAGACAGGGTATATTAACGAAAATAGGAGATTAGACTATGTGTGGTATTTATGGAATAGCTAAGTCGCCGACGCCCTATACTGGGAGACAATTAAAGGTTGTCAAAAAGGTATTGCGTGATATTGCAATAGATAGCGAGACTCGTGGTAGTCATTCGTCTGGTATTGCAAAAGTCGGTGCTAACACTAGGATATATAAATCACTATTGCCGTCTAGCAAATTCGTAGACACGAAAGAGTATAATCAGTCAGTCAAGTCATTGAAAGACGAAAGTTATATTCTTCTCGGACATACACGATATGCGACAGAGGGAGCAATAGTCAAATCAAACGCACACCCATTTAGAGTCGGCGATGTCGTCGGTGCGCATAATGGTTGCGTTTACAATATTGAAGAGATGCAAGGCAAACTAGACAAACAATGTCCAGTAGACAGCCAGCTTATCTTCAAAGCAATAAATGACAAAGACAATATACAAGAAGCAGTTCAAGATTTTGACAGCGACTTTGCATTGTCGTTTGTGAAGAAGAATCCAATGGTACTGCATTTGTGTAGAGAATCAAATCGTCCATTATGTATAGCGTATGTTCCCGAGTATAAGACATTGTTTTATGCTAGCGAAAGTGCGTTCATTGAAGACGCTTTGTTCAATGCAGGTATCAAAAATGTAGATGTCTATAGTTTAAACAAAAATACTTTGTATAGTTTTGACGTATCAAAGTTTGATGACATTAAAACTAATGTAGAGAAATCTTTGTTTGACTATACTTCAAGAGTCTACCAATGGAAGTTAAACAGCTATCCAAAATCGACGCCTATAACTTATAGTTGGTCAAGCACGTCGAATCAAACAGAGTTAGAGTTTGATGACGATGTTGACGATTGGCAAAATGATTGGAAAAATCAAGAGTCAATCGAGTTGGCACAAATGACGGGAACACACCCGAACTCATGGTTTTACGAGAAAAAGGAAGATGCTTGGTTTCATGTAAATCCTGACACTGGTGAAATATCGTCAGAAGAAACTATGTTTGATAGATTGTGGGGCGACGATACTTGGATAAAAGAAGAAAGCGAGATAGACAATGCCTCCTGAATCAAGACAATCAGTAGAACAAGAGATGAATGAATCACTATGCCATTGTGCAGATTGTGGCGAAAAAGAATCAGTATCGTCACATTATAATTACACAAATAGTGATGAAGAGCCAGTCTGCGATACTTGTAGCGACAATTATACAGAATGTTATAATTGTGAAATGACGATTCATATCGATGACGCAGAATATGGACACGGCGACTCTTATTGTTCAGATTGCTTCAATGAAAATTTCACTCATTGTGATAGTTGTGGCGACACTATTCATGTCGACGATAGTAATTGGAGTGAAAGCAATGAAGGATATGTCTGTGAGTCTTGTTATGAAGAAGAGAACTATTCGACACCTAATTGGGAAGTTATGTCCAAAGAATATGTCGAAACTAGAACTTCTTTCGTCAATCCTAAGTGGGACAAATACGAAAAAGATACTTTTAATTTGATTGAGTCAAAAAGAAGTATTGGTGTCGAAATTGAAACTAACTTCAACGACGATTATAGTTTCTCAGAAATTGCAGACGACTTAAGAATAAGTGTTGGCGCGACAAGAGATGCAGACGTTGAAGATTGGTATGAGTTAGGCAAACTTCGTATGACAAGTGATACCAGTACGACGAATCACAGGCACCAATATGGAGGTGAAGTAGTGATGAATCCAAGACGTGGAGACATATTAGTTCAAGATGTCGATTCAATATGTAAGACACTCCAAGATAATTGGGGAGCTTATGCAAGTGTCAAAACTGGTCTACATTTGCACGTAGACGTTCAAGATTACGATTGGCTACATGCAAGTGTTTTGACGTTCTTTACAAAAATGATGGAACCTCATATATATACTTGGCTTCCAAAGTCGAGATATTATGGTTCGGGACATCAACGTTGGGCGCGTCCAGTTAGTCAATCTGTCAATGATTTCTATTACATTTCAGATAGAGATTCTTTCGTAGAATTCTATTATGACAATGGTGGTTATACTGACGAAAAGTATAACGACAAAAGATATCATGGATTGAATTGGCATTGTCATTTCCAATCTAATCAAGGCGTCGAGCTTAGATATCATTCAGGAACACTACAAACTGACAAGATAAAACATTGGACAATCTTTTGGACAAAAGTCATAGACAAGTGTTATGACATTGCACAAGAGCTTGCTTACGATGGTAGTCCATCTCAGTTTGGAAGTACGACATTATACAATTCATTAGTCGTACCTCCACGCATTGTCTCAAAGTGTGGTAGAATCCTTGAAAAATATAGTGATATTTACGTTGGGTTTGACGGACTTCAAGATAGACATATTGGAAAGTCTAGCGACAAGTCAATACAGAAGAGATTCTGAGATGTTAAGACGATACATTGGACTAGAGAAAAAAGATAGTCCATATCAATTACAACCGATGGTTGATTATATCAGACAAAGACATAATCAAGCAGTGATGTCGGTTGATAATATCTTTGATGTATTTGATATACCGACTGAAACTAGGGATTACTTTATGAACAGAAAAAGACAACTGCAAAATGCTATGTTGCCTGATACTGCAAGACAATTTTATGATGATGTCTTTCGCAACATTACTTCTGTCATAGAGTATAATGACAAAACTATGATGTTTGAATATAAAGATATATTCCAGCAGTCATTTCCATTAGTCACTAATTTTGGAATGCCTACTCATTATAGAGATGTCAACTATGATATGATTAGTCAGTATGCATAAACGACAAAGCAAAGACACCCGACGATTTTTGTCGGGTGTCGCTTGTTTTTTTATTATTTTTTTACTAAATTACATATGTAAAGCTCGAATACAGAGCTCGAATAAAAAGAATTATATTAAGCTTGCAGGTAGTTAAAGAGGTTATTGCAATACAACTTTTGGTCTGGCGACGCTACCTGCAATACAACAATGGGAGATAAAATGAACGATACTATAAGTAAGAAAAGCGACCCTGCTTTCATCAAAATATATATTCCAGTCGCTCACGACGAAGAGACTGAGATAGATGTATGGGACGTAGATTTTGCTTACAACGAGTTTGCTAATGCTATCAAAGAGTTTGAAAATGACAATGATATGCGTTATGACGCTTGGAATGATAAGCAAAGAGACTATATGAATGACCAAAGATGAGTTATTTGCAATTCATATCAGAAGAAAAGGGCAAGTCGTCCAAAGGTTTATGGGAGCCTACAATAATTTGTAAGTGTGGTAATAAACATAAGGGCGACGAGCCAAGTATTAATATTGAAGAATGTGAACAATGTGAGGGAAATATGGTTGACCACAAAGAAGGTGTTATAGAAATGATAGATACAGACGATATGATGGTATGTGGATATTGTGGTATTGAAGAGTTTTATATGGAAGATTGCGACTGCTCTGAAGAAGTTGTCACTTACTCTGAATTTAAGGAAAGTGTAGCAGAAGAGACTATGGGCAATAGAGATGAATACGATAGAATATTAGACGGAGGTAGGTGTTAATGAGAAAAGATAAGAGTTGGTCTATAAAAGACGAAGGTCATCTTAATAGGAATAATATTATATTTACTGAAAAGATGAGAAGATTCATAAAAGACTTAGATAGAGTTAATCAAAATCTAGGATACTATGTACTTAACCAGGAGGACAAATGGGTAAAGATAGAGAAAATAGAAGTAAAAGAGCAATAAGATTGCAAAGAGACATACTTAAATCTACGTCTATGTTACATAGTCTAGGATATAGAATTGAAACTAGATACATACAAGGCGCAGGTTGGCATAGTGAAATCGTTGATAATAATACTGGCGAAAATCACGAACTAGACGAACATAGTGAACCTATAAATGGAGGAAACAATGAGTAAAGGTTATGAGCAGTTTAAAAGAGTAGATAAAGAATTAGACGCACTTCTTCTTTATCTAGAGAAATTAGAAGAAGACTACGCAAAAGCAATAAACGACGTAGATGAAAACTTTAAGCAGTATAAAAGATATCAAAAGGCATATAACATATTGTGTAATTATTTTGATTATATACCTCAAGATGATAAAGATGCGGTGGATAAAGAACTTATGAAACTTGACCTATAAAGTTTTAAAGTTTTATTTGACTCAAGTAAGAATATTATGGTAGATTGCACTATGAAAAATAGATATCAAACTTCTTTCGTTGTAGACAAAAAACTTTGGATAAAGTTTAAGTCTAAGACGTTAAAAGAAGGTGTGTCAATTAAAGATAAACTACATAGTTTGATGACAGATTATGTAAATAACAAGGAGACGACGAATGCCCGCAATTGGTTTTCTTTACCCCGATGGAAGTAAAGTATCATTTGAAGACGTGAAGAAGGGCGACGTCGATATTGTTAAAATGGGTATGTCATTACCTACTTTAATTGAAATGTCGAAAGAAAGAGACCCTAATAGAAAGCCGTCTACCACTGAGTTGTTAAATGGAGCTTGTGAATCCTATCTTAAAAGGACTAAAGAATATTATATAGACCCTCAAGATAGAGCATTTTCTCTAGCAGGAACAATGCATCACGCTCGACTCGAGCAACACGAAGACGACAGACATTTGTTAGAAGAAAAGCTAGAAGAGTTTGACATAACTGGTATAGCCGACTTGTATGACAAGGAGACTAAAACATTGCTAGACTATAAGAACACTGGCTCTTACAAATGCGCTCAACTATTAGGGATGACATATAACTTAATTCCAGACCCGTCTGGAGCTAGATACAAATCAAGCG
>Ga0181591_10003138_pt1 | contig 14302 bp, 19 predicted proteins | sample 071ome_33_FD_133757 | JGI IMG/M metagenome (GOLD analysis project Ga0181591, IMG submission 133757) | Coastal salt marsh microbial communities from the Groves Creek Marsh, Skidaway Island, Georgia - 071412AT metaG (megahit assembly) | ecosystem: Environmental > Aquatic > Marine > Intertidal...
AATAGCTGAAACAGAGATATTACTTTGGTCAAGTGTAAATACTCGGAGTTCATCACTGACATTCTCAGCTTCCCATGTTCTACCTGAGGGTAAGTTTATCTGGGCTACTAAGCCATTAACAATCTCAGCAACTGTTGCATCACCATCAGATGTGTAGCTAAAGTCGTTACCATTAATCTCAATCGTGTACAACGTATTATTAAGTACGGATGATACTGAGTAAGTAACCTCTTTACACGATGCAGGAGCTAATGATAATGAGAAAGCTGTCTCGAACTGATCGAGAGATGAGGGATTTGCAATCAGAGTGCCTTGAGGAATCACTGTTCCATCAGCACCCGTGAAGTATTGGTCCCCTGATGTTCTAGCTGCATCCAAGCGAGTAAGACCAATAAGGGCTACCAACCTGTCGAGGGATTCCCCCTCAGCTTTTGCTATATCAAAACTATCATAGATAGCTTGTAGTAGAGCTTCCTCATCAGCTATCTCTGCACCAATAATGGCAACGAGCTGACCTAAGAGTGTATCATTATCAAACACAAGAGATGTGTTCAAATTAGTTATTAAGCTATCCTGAATATCTGCTTCAACTTCAGGAAAACGTCTTATGGTTAAGCCTTCTTCAGTGATGGCCATTAAGTAACCTCCAAACCTTCTAGAGTAATAACTTCGCCACTATCTGTAATAGCAGAAAAGCTTATGGTATAAACCCTAGTCCCAGCGTTAAGCGAGGATTCGAATTCTGTTATTGTTCGGATACCATCTGTCCCGGCTATGATCTCAACCACAGCTGCATCTAGCATCCCTTGTGTTCCCTTGCTGAAAAGTAATTCTCTAGGAACCCCGAAGTTAATATCTCTGAACCACTCTCCTGAGATGGTGCTCAAAGATATTTGTAATTTCTGTCTAGTAGACTCTTGAACTGTCCCCAGTAAGGGGATCTGACCATTCTCGATGATTAGATCACCTGAATCGTCTAAAGCGATATCTGTCATGCTATTCCTCCTACAAAGGGTGTAGTAACAGGTGGAGGGCCGGGGGCAAATTCTGACCAACTAACAACAATACCTGAGATAGCTGTCTCAATAGCTGAAGCTATATCAGATGCCTTGCTATCGATATCACCACCTACATTATTAAATACTGCTGTCAGTGATGTTGTCAGGGCTGGCCCAACGGTTGAAGCTGTAATAGTGATCGGTGGAACTACCTCATCTAGGGTTGTTGGATCCCCCGGGCTCCCTGTGGCAATTCCCCCAGCTCCGTAGTAACCCATTATAGCTGTACCCCACTGAGCTGCAGCTGCTGAGGCACTTCCTGAGGTAGGGAGTTCAAAGCTGGACCCTGATACGGAGGAGGTGTATACAACTGCACCATCTCCATATTCAGCTGGTTGGAGGTAATTATTAATAGCTGTAGCTATAAGGTTTGCCGATGTAGAGGCATCCTCACTATTAGCTATGGCAGTCTTAATGTCTGCCTCTAAGGCTGTCCCTAGAGCCATCTAAGCCTCCTAATTAGTCTTTGAATAGGTTGATAAGGTTGTTGGGGGCATCGGGCTTATAGGAGGCCCTGAAGGCCCTACACCCGTTGGGTGAGTATGCCCATCAAAGTATGTCTTAAAAGCATCCCCGAGGACTAACGCCTCAGCTGCACCTTCCCCTATCTCAACAGCGGATGCTGCATTGATCACAATCTTACCGTCCTTTTGGATCTTGATTTCTGATTCAGTCTCACCAATACCATTCCTTAGAGATAAGTTCTCAGTGTCAACCTCCGGAGAGTTGACCGAAGTGAATAACCCGGGCAGGGCTACAGCGTCTGAGATGCTGTGCTTTCTACGACTAAAGGGGGTCTGAGCATTCATACCATCCGAGGCTAAGAACTCCTCTATGCTCCTCATAGAGAAGACTAGGAGGACTGTATCGCCCGGGGCTAATGGGAAGCTAACCATAGCTCCTCCACCAGCTGGGAAGATCACAGGGACCTCTGGAAGGATGGGAGTCTCATAGGCAGACCCATCACTCTCTACTCGGTTAACTAAAGGTTTAGCATCAATAACTACTTGGGTTCCAACCTTACCAACTTTCTCAACCTTAGCTGGCATAGCTGTGTAAAGGTTAGTCATCAGGTTAGCAAATGTGGCCTTGATAACATCTTCAAAACTTAATTTCATTATGGTATCCTCTGACACTCAATCTCTGTATCCCAAGCATCACCTCTGAAGTTCAACTTATGGGAAACTGATTGAATCTTGTAGTCACCTTGGTAGCTTCCAAACTTAACCTTAAGAGTTGTATTGGTTGTGATGTTACCGTTCAGGAATGTTGTGAGTTTAATACCTTGTGGTTTAGATGCCTTAGAGAATGTAGAGGTTGAACTCTTATCATAATTCTGGCTAATAACACCTTTCACATTGGTTTCGATAATATCCACGGACTCGATTAATCCATTTTGTTCCTTGGGGTGAACGTTTAGTTTCCCCAATGTTATATACCACCCGTAATCTATCTCATTACATACTGCAGATAGTGAGGCGGATAGTGACCCTTCTCTGATGAGTGCTCTTGTTATTGCCTTTGATGTTCTCTCGTTCTTGGTGAAGTCACCCTGAACAAGACCTTTTGAAACAAATTGGGAAATTAAATCTGAGAGGATATTCTCATAGGTTGTGTTCTTAGGGTAGGTCTTAAAGTACTTAGCATTCTTTAAGATATTGGCTCCATCACTACACACCATAGTGGTTACGTAGTCAGGGCCAATCCTTTCTGTGTAGACCTTAACGACTTGCCCTGTATAGATAGCAGGGAGGGCTCATCTTTTTGATACCCAGCTCTAAGAATAACTGAGGATTCAGCTGTGATGAAGTTAATATTTGTGTCACTAAGGTTAAAGATCTTGATGACAGCTGGTTGAGAGTTCTTACCAGCTGGTGCGATATTATAGTCTATCGATGCCGCGATCTGAAGATCAGTCAAGGTGATAGCCCCTGCAGGGACTGTTGAGTAATCTGAATAACCTGAATCAGATCCTCCCCCAACAACAACATCTGAGCTATCATTCTGAGTTAAAGAACTCGGAGCAGGGGGAGCAGTATCTGTGTTCTGTGTAGACTTCAAAAGGTTAGCCGGACTACCAATTACCAATTCATATTTATTAATGAAAGCATTAGCCATTTTTAAAGTCCTAGTTGTTCAATCTCTTCTAGTGTTAAGTAGAGGAGTTCATAATCTTTCCCAATTCCAAAGTTATCTCTCCCCACTGGGTCAGAGGTCTCTCTTAACCTAGCGCAGAAGAGTTCCCCATCGGGAAAGTCCTGTAAGCAATACCTACCTGTCAGATCATAATTCTCCATAACTTTGACGCTATTAATGACATCGCTACCAGAAAGACTAATATCAATATACCAACGCTTGGACCTTTCATTATATGAAACCTCGAAGATATAGTTTCTACCGGAGAGAGATACTGTCTGCCGACTCCATGGGGTGTTGGGAATAAATATACTTACCGCCATACTATCCTCCTATAAGGCTTGCGCCTTCTGATATTTGACGTTGACTCCATTCAAGCAAGTCCTCTTGCTTAAGCTCTTGGGTTGTCCCTGCACCATTTTGAAGATTACTAGCGTCATTCTGAAAGTTAGGGGATGCAGTAGGTTGTGCAGTGACTTGTGCTTGGTCAGCAAACTCAACCTTAGTAGCTGAGAGATCTACGAATAGATCCCCACTACCTGCTCCCGCTCTCTTATTTATCTGTAGAGATGTTACGATACAGTTCTGCAGAGGAGTGATCAAGTTCTTAGGTTCCCCAAAACCTCCGAAGGTTGGAGCTTGGAACGTTGTGATCGTAACAGGTGTTGCATTGTCCTTAATATCTTGGAGATTAGCTATGTAGTTCTCAGGTGCGGTTACAAACTCGGAGTTAGAGCCTTTAGCTTTCACCCTTGTAAGGATACCTGATAGAGTAACCGTATCTTGATTCTGGATAACATGGTCAGTAGTCGATCTTCCACTTTCTATTGGGTTATTAGTAAGTGTGCTTGAGGATGTGTACTGAACACTGGTCGTAGCATCAAGTTGGAAGATAAAGCCTGTTACTGAGTCAGTGATGAATGTAGCCATTACTGTACAGCCTCCATTGAAGGGATTCGTTTATTTTGGATAGCGGTCTCTACCACACGGGTAGCTGCCTCCTCATCCAATCCATTAGCATTCACTTCGATATTAACTTGACCTATTGTGCCTGTACGTCTGCTCTTCCTTGATCTCTGTCTAGACATGGCCTCTCTAGCGGCTTGGGCTCCAGTTATTCTCAACCTAGCTGCAGCTTCCTCATTACCAAACAGGGCTCTGATATTATCTACAACACTTCCTATGAAGTCACTTAACCCTCGCATAAAGTTAGGGAAGTTCTCTTGAAGAGACTTATTGATAACATCTCCGATTGCTCTACCAATATTAAATGAGAATGCAAGTAGGAAAGCCTTTAAGAAGAACTTACCAAAAGCTGATCCTGCTTTTGTACCACCACTTGTGAATAAACCTAGAAGGGTCTTACCCGCAAACAAAGTCCCAATAGATGTACCTATTGCCAATAGACCTTTAAGAGGGCCATCTTCCATCCCCGAGAGTTTGTTTAACCCTCTCTCTAGGAGACCGAAAGGTAACACCACCACACCCGCTAAGATCTTGAAGAGACCTATCAAGGTTCTCGTCATCCTTCCCAGTAAGCTTAGGTTTTTGGTTCCTTCCTCACCTTGTTTGGAAACCTCTTCCATTGAGGAGGTGATCGTATCAAGTAGAATACCAAAAGGTCTTAGTAACTGAGCAAGTGCTCGAATAGCAATACCTAATCCTGTAAGTGCAGCTCCTGCTACTCTACCTAGCCCTCTGAACGTTGGGGCCATCTGATCAACAGTTGCCCTAAGGTCATTGAAGAAGGACGCTAATCCTTCACCAAGTCCTGATTCAAAAGCATCAAAGATGTTTAACTGGACTGTTGATATCAACCTACGTAGTGCAACACCTGAGGTATCTAATGCAGCTGTTAGGGCTCCACCCTCTCTGGCTGCTATACGAAGCTGTTTAGCAAACTTAGGTAAGAACTCATTAGAGACAACCTCACCATTCTCAAGCATTTTAGTTAGCTCTTGAACAGTAACACCCATAGCCTTAGAAGCTGTGGACATAGCGATCGGCAATCTATCACCTAATTGCTGTTTAAGTTCTTCCGATGATACCGTACCTTTAGATAGGATCTGTGTGAATGCTCTGAATACACCGAATGTATCTTCAGCTGTTAGACCGAAAGCTGTTGAAGCCTCAGCACCAGCAAGGAAGATCTCTTTTGTAGTGTCAGCCGATAGGCCTGCATCCTTGGCAGCTACCGCCAATTGTTGCTAACCTTCAGCACCAGACCTAAGATCCCTGCCAAGAGTGATCGAGACATCTTTAATAAATTCAAAATCTTTAGCCGCTTGTTCAGTAGAACCAGAGGCTGCTAGTAAAGACGCTTGGATAGATTCGAAACCAATACCTGTACGCCCAGCTGCTCCGGCTGTACCTATAGCAGCAAAGACTGAAAGATAACTGCGCGCTAGATTTCTTGCAGAATCCCTTGCAGCATTCATAGCAAAGGTTTGAGCTTTAAATGCTCTAGCCGCTCTATTACTTTGTTGTACAGTTGAAGTTAGTTGATCATTTACCAATCTCAACTGATTAGTTATCTTAGAGAAGTCTCCAGCTGTAGAAGCCTTATTTATCGACTTAGAGAGCTGATTAAATTGTTGTTGGAATTGCTTAAGTTGTGCTTTCGACTCAGGAGTTCCAAGAGAGCTTAATCCTCTGCTAGCCTTTCTACGGGCAATCTCCAAGGAAGTTGCTACCCGGTTTCTCCTGATTTGAATTCTTTCTGCAGCTTTGGCTGCCCTCTCTTCCTGACGTAGTTGGTCAGCAAAGAAAGTTTTAGAGGCTTTCATCCTAGCTTGCTGGGTGCGTTGGGCTTTGGCCCCAATACGCCCCATTTTAGCTTCTATGTTAGAAAGTCCCTTATCGACCTCTCTAGAGTCAAAGCCAAGCTGTAGGATAAAATCCTTAATAGTCATTGCCATTATCTGCTTCCTTTATCAAGAGCTTTCATCTTCTCCTCGTGATCCTTATTAGTTGCCGTATCAATTGCTTCCATACTATCTATGTATTCTTTATATTCAAGAAGCTCTGGCAATGTCATTTCATATTTAAGGGAGCGAATAGTCTCTTTGTTGTTTTTACTTCGGTAGACCGTATAGATGTACCAATCTAATGAGGTGAGTGAACAAGTCTTCTCTATTTGTCTGAGGACTCTTCCGGATCTTGAGTTGGGGTCTTGAGGCTCTCCATCAGACTCATTAAACGGGTCTGAAAACCGCTCTCTGTAAAAAAACTTTCGAAGTCCTCCTTAAGGGCAAACTCAACTAATTGGATCATACTTCCATAGTTACCTCGGAAGTGAGTATCAAAATTAATTTTCTTACCATCAACTTCAACATTTCCGATGAGGGCTGAAATCAACTCAGCAACATCAACCTTGTCAAGTTGTGTAGATAGGAGGGTAGCTAAATCAGAGAACGTTTTAGGTGCTCCATGAAGTAACTCATCGTGACGAAGACCATCAAAGCTTGCACCGATAGATGGAGCCAAAAGCTTGCTGATCTCTAAAGACATTTTTAGACCAATCGTTGCAGGTAGGAGATGGAGTGTATAGGTTACACCATTAATCTCTTTAGTTGCGATACCCGCTTGTTTATTTATATCGTTTATATTGAAAGACATGTTCTCTCCTTAAGATGGGGCTATGCCCCCATCAATTAAATATTAGCTTCAACAAAGTTGTTAACTTCATCTACGATACCAGCCGTAGCTTCACCAACACCTTTAGGTACTGCAGTAAACACCATATTCTCAACGAAGAATGTGAAGGTACGGGAATTATTAGAGGTCCCTAGAGTTCCTTCACCAATCGATTGTAGGTGGGCGTTATTAGATAGTACCAAGGTTGCACCTGATGGATCAGAGATCACAAGAGGTAGGCGGATAGGTGTGTCGCTTGCACGTTGTGCAGCATAAACACCAGCTAGGCGCTTAGCACCTGCAGAGGTATCCATCAAATCAAAAGCTACTGTACCAGTCTGGTCTGGACTGATAGATAGGGCAACCTCTCCATCAGCTCCTACAGTAGGTGCTGAGAAGTCGGAATTGTAGGTGATAGTTATAAAGCTATCCTCTGCGTAGCCATCAATAGGAAGGCCACCGAAGTTACTTACAACTTGTCTACTTGAGTATGTTACGTGTGCCATGTATTTCTCCTATTAACCTTCAGAGATTGTTAGAACGCCGTTGAACACAGCTTCATGGATAGCACCAGCAAGGAAAGCAGTGAACTGAACATTACGTAGTACACGAGCTTGTTTATCAGCTGCTGGGATCTCTGTGATCAATGGTGGGTTGGTTACATAAGACTCTAAGAAGTTAGAATCAACGAATGGTTGAAGTGCTGCAGATAGTGCAGAATCAATCTGAGAGATACCAGAGGCTGTGTAAGGGATCTTACCACCTTGCTGGTTGATAATCAGACTAGAGATTCTCTCACCGATACGTGCAGTCATTGTATCACGACCACGGATGGTATCAATCCACTCTCCACTTTCAACTTTACCCGGGCGAGTTACTGGAACTCCACCAACAAGGGCAACCATATTGTATCCATAAGATAAAACATTAGTTTGCTGGGTCGATGTTAGTTTGTTACCTGTACGTGTGTCTTTAGACTCAGCGAACAAGCTTAATTGATTACCTGCCCAAGTTACAGCATTCTCATCCGGAGCATACGGAGCATTAACACCGATCCACTGAACCTCAGGGAAGTTTTCTGAATCTTCATGCCACAGAGTGATTGTACGGTCCTTGGTAGGGGTGCTACTCGCAGGAGCGTCAAGGATAGCTGTATCTGAAGAGGCTTGGAAGAACAAGCGGTCCATAGCTTCAACTGCTGTAGATAGTTCCCCACGGAATACTGAATCTTCTTCTGCAGCGACAAAGTAGAAGTCTTCATCTTCTTCAAGGATTGCATTAAGAGCATCAGCCCCTGTCTCAGTGCTTGTGTAGGTATCCGCTAGATTTTCTAGGCCAGTGATAGAGAATACATCTGAAGAGGTATTACCCGAAATCTCCAGAGTTGCTGCTGCACCAACACCAACCACTGTTGCTGTGATGTGATCTGTTACCTCTGTGACAGCGTCAATGTCAGCTTTAAGTGCAGTTGCAATCTCTTCAGCTGTGTCAGCAAGTAGTGCTGTATAATTAGCGGTTACAGAATCATTATCATTAACTGTTACAGTAACTTCATAAACGGTATTCTCTGCTACGTTCTCAGGTGTCAGGATAGCATCTGAATCCCTACGACCAACCTTGAAGAGTGGCCCTGAAGGGGTGTTAGAGAAGAAAGCGAGTGCTGCTAGGTACGGGTCAGATGTCGTACTGAAATCAGCCGCTACATCCTGCACACTTGCATAGGACCTTACACGGCTTAGGTAAGCACTGTGTGAGGCAATAAACATCGGTGTGCCAAAACCAGCTCTACTTACAGCTGTTGTCTGTAGGCTGATGTTGACTGTGGCTACTGGATTTAAAGCCATTATGTCTCCTAATTAATTATTTCCACTCATAGGGAGCGGGTTAGTGTCTTCATCACTCCTAAACACATCACCAGTGTATTCAACACCTTTGATATCTGTAGAGGTGATATCTTTAACATCTGTAATTGCACATGTCAGATTGAATGAACTACTCTCGCTATATGAGGTTGAAAGCAGTTGTGGAATTTCAATTATGCCATCGGTTACTCTTACCTGACCTGAGGTCTCAGATCTAACTCTCTCAAGGATAACGTCTGTACTAAAGAAAAATTCTAGATCCTCTGCTATCGCCTTGGAGTTACCTCCGAATACGGTATAGTTAATAAGGATCTCTTTAACATTCTCATACCTGATGGTATTATCATCAGGCATAGACTGTTCAATTAGATACCCACCGGGTCTTCCTGTTGTCAGGATGTCCACAGTGATATACGGGAAATCTGGTTTAGGTCCGGGCTTTGTTTTGGGACCAGTTTGCCTAGAACGGATAACGGAAGGGTAAGAACCTGATGTACTTAACTCTGACCCAACAGTGTCACGAGCGATACCAATAAACGTTCTATAAATTTGATCGTAATCTATCATTGGTCATCATTCTCATTCTTATCTTTGCGAACTAAAACAACCTCATAGTGATCGATTGAAAGTGTGGTCTCAGTCCAAGGATCCGATTCGACTGTCACATATACATAGCCGTCAATGGTTGTCTCGTAAGCTTGTGTGTTTTCAAGATGGTTTGTTGTGAAGATAGGGGACCTAGGGAAGAACACTCTAGCGTCTGTAGATGAAACACCCGCAGGTAGAACATCTCTTTTGGTTCCTAATCTAAATGGTTGAAGTGATCCTTCGACATCAAACTCATGCTCGAACCCATCAACGTAAAGACCATCTTCATCGTAGAAGCCCTCTTCGAACTTCTTAAAGGTGAGTGTCTTAGCTTTTAATAATCTCACTTCTTAATCTCCTCATCGATAGAGTTTCTGTAAGCTAGGTTGTCCCTAAGCTCGCCAGAGTCCACCAGAGGCTCATCACGACCTTTAATTCGGATAGTGGTAGGTCTATTAGATGCAAGGGCTGAAGTATCCCCAAATAGGCTCTGAAGCTCTTTCTGGTAGTACTTACCGATGGTATCTAATAGGAGCTTAGCATCAGCCCTGCCAGCTAAGTTACTTGACCAATTACGGATAGCACTTTTAACTCTTGAGGATTTTTGGGGCTTAGCTCCGAAGGCTGTGATCTGGAAAACAGGTTTCTTAGGGATGTCATCAGTCCCAAACTCATGGATAGCCATTAATGCGGGGAACGAAAGGCCAGAGGTGTGTTGCCCCTGACCTGCGAAGTAACCTATCTGTACATTCTCTTGGTGAATGTCTTTGACAGATTTCCTGATCTTATTAAAAGTTCTCCCCTTCTTAACTACCTTAGCTTTTATCACGGGGATTACCTCTTAGGTTATGCTACATTGTAATTGGGATACTTGCATATTATTAGTATTCTCCTCGTTGGAGATCCACAACTCAAACTCATCGTTAGGTTGGATGTTAGTATTAGCAAGAATAGTTACAGGAACCTCTCTCGTGGTAACCTCTAGTATTTGAGAGGCCCCTGCCAGAGGAGATCCATTCTTGTAGACCGTTAACTTGATCAACCTGTTACCAGACCCACTAGAACGTTTAACACTCGCTGAGTAGGTAACCGTACCATCAAAGAACTTATTACCGACATACCTAAGTGTATTATTACCCGGCATAGTGAAGCGTTGGATATTCTCACCTGCAACTGTCGTCCCGAGAACTTTAGTTGGAATACTTACACCGGAGAAGGTTGTCTCCACGGTGTTATTTTCCATGTATAGAGAGCCTATAGCTGCACTATCAGGAACATTATTATTAAGCCCCCAATTCCAACGGGCATCCTTGTAGGAAATATTATTAATGGTTGGGAGGTTTCCACCGAAGGTTGTATTCGATTGTATTACCCCCTGCCCACCAAGTGCTATGTTTCCACTGCTTGGCAATCCATCAATAAGGACAAGTCCCGGAGAAGCTTGAATGAAGTTGTGATCTATTGACATAGCTCCGAAAACTGATGTTCCAAGATCAACCACAGTCCCTGTAGTAGTGCTCTCTAGGATGTTCCCAGTTATTCGCATAGCCTCATTAGCTGTGCCCTCGAAAGAAGCACCTGTGGCCATATTCCTTAGAGCATTTTTATCGAAGTTGACGATCAATAGGTCTTGGAATCTACCAATAGCTGGTGAGTTGGTTAGAACACACTCCGAGAGGAAGAAGCTATTAGTTCCCTCATTCCCAGCGGTATCCTCTAAGTCAAAGATGTTCCCACCGATATTAACAAACGTACAATTATTACCTATAAATCCTGCATCTCTACCACGGATAAGAGCTGTAGCATTATTGGTGATCAGGATATCGAGTTCTGGGTTAAGACCATATACGTTGTTTGAACCTGTAAGCTCGATACGGTCGGTAACTAAGTCAATCGTTCCGTTGATCTCGTAATCTGTATTATCAACTAAGGTAATCACTCCACCTATCGGGAGGGGGAAATCACCCTTCGTCTTAACAAGAACTTTATTACTTCTTTGGGGAGCTGGCTCTGGGATTTCTGCTGCTGCAGGTACAAGGCGGCTTGTTGTTAGACTTGCACATGAGGCGTTATTCCAAGTCCCTATAGTAGGAACACCTTGGGCAATCCCCCCTGAGTTATTACCAGCTGAATCCCTATAGATCTCAACAGTAACAACTTGACCAACTGTCAAAGGAACAACTACGTCAAACTGCATCGGGATGATTACATTAGCATCATCTAGTTCAACTAGGACGGAGGATGCTGGCTGAAACCCATCTACAAGTAATCTTCCGTATAAGAACGAGACCCCAGCCGATCCTGTTCTACCCGCTTGTAGTGTTATTGTGAAGTAATACGTTCCGTCCTCGTTACAGGTTATGTTGCCTGCTGCGTCTATCTGTAACGGATCATTAACACCGCCCTGAGCAACACCAAACTCTACTTGAATAGGTGTGTCAAGTACTACTGGGTTTTGTGAAGCTGCTGTGCTTCTTCCTGTGAAGATAACTTCTCGTATAGCTGTTGAGTCAGAACCATTACCTGACCCACCAGTATCTGGAGGTAAGATAGGCATTATGTATTGTCCTGTACGCTTAGAGGGGCATCGGTGTGTCTCAGAGACTTAGCCCATACGGTGTTCTCACCTGCAGTCACGATCTTAACAGATGTACTATTAGGAGAGATGCTTAATATCTCCCCATTACGGGATGTTGGAGATGGCTCAGTGGCTGAGATTTGTAGTAGAATAGGTGATGTAGATTTATTTGAGATAACTAAGGCTGTACCTACAGCCAAACCCGTCAGGGTATTGACATCAGAGAAAGTAGTATTGCTTAGCTTGATGTCTGGTAAAGTATCGCTCATTATTCCTCCAAAAGGAAAGAACTATTATAGGAATAAATCAGATGGGCACGTACAATCACTAACAGTGAATTTCTTACTTGGGTTAATCTTCACACCAATAGCTTTACTAGGGCTATACCCCCCGCCCGGTAAAAGAGGGCAGATATCTGCTAAAGACTTTATATAATCATCCCAAGCTACTCTACTGAGTTCGCCGTAATTCTCTTTCTCTACGCCGCCAACCTTTTCTCTCTTTATGTTCTGTTCGTCAACTGCATACTTCGACTTGTTGAGTAGTGCAACTGATTTCAATGTTTTACAAAGAGCCTCACTGTAATAGATATCGTCATCAGCTGGGATTTGATAATCAACAACATTGTCAATGATCATCATCATCTCAGTATCAGTGAGGACGTTACCATCAGGAAGGAAGACCTTAGCATCGGCTAGAAGTTGTGCTCTATCTATTACTGCCATAATGGCTCCTTATTAGAATTCTTTTTAAACAAAAATGCCGCCCCGGAGGGCGGCTGTTAGTTCACTAACTCTTAAGCAGTAGTTAGGTGACGAACTAGCTGTGGGTTCACCATCATTGGTAGAACATTCTTCTCAGTCCATAGAGTAACACCGTTACGGTCATCTTCTTTAGACCAACCGTATGCAGTTTGTGCAGTAGTGTTAACGTACTGACGAGTCTGAGCTGGAGCAAATACTTGCTTCATGAATGTCTCAGCACCAACTGGGATCATGTAAGCATCAGCATCAGCGATCAACTTAGTACCAGCGATAGAGGCACTGTAACGGATGTAGCGTAGACCATCGTGGGAATCGAAGTACTGGTAGTTGAAACGACCAGAACCAGAACCGAAGCTAGACTCAGGAACACCCATAGATGCTAGGTCTAGACCACCACGCATTTCACGGTTCAGTGTTAGTGAGCCAGCTCCACCTTGTTGCTTCTCAACTAGAAGACGTTGGTTGAAGAAGTCTTTACCGCAAAGAACAACAGGCATAGACATTGTGTTCATTGTCTTCTCAACATCTTGCTCTAGGAAGTCAAGCTGTTCAGCGAATGATTGGAAGTGATCAATAGTGTTATTGTCAAGATCCATGTTGATCTTAGCAGGACGTGCACTACCAACGATGTCAGTGTAGAAGTTATCCTCTGGCATTGGACCACCACGGGTGATGTTCGTATCAGTTGTCAGCAATTGAGCAAAAGATAGTTCATCGAACAGCTGCCATGCTTTCTGACTCTTAGCATTCATCTGAGAAACAAGGTATGCTTCATCCATCAACTGGTCAGGAGAGCCCGGGATTCTACGGTTAGCGTAGTCTTTTGGAGCTACGTTAGAACGGATACCGAAGCTACCTACCTCATAGATTAACTGACGAGGCTTGTCTTTTTGAAGGTCTTTACCGAACTCATCATAACGCTTACCATCAGGTAACTGAACAGTGTGCTCTAACTCATCATACTTGAAAGTGCTTGTCTCAAGCATAACTTGGTTAGTAGTACCACCCAATAGGGCAGTCAAAAGACCGGGAGCAACTTCTTGGCGCTCAACAATAGGGGTAACGTCTTGCAACTCAAAAGAGTTCTCATTTGAATGGCTAAGAGCCTTATCAAACTCTACGTTGCTTTGATTAATCTTAACAGTCATATATCTTCACTCCCTGTATTAAGATGTGTAAGTTGGGCTAACAACTTCAGCGTTGTCGATAACCATGATGCCAACTGCTTCAAGAGCTTTCTCATAGTTTGCTTGGTTTGGTGCGCTAAGGGTAGCTAGGGTGAAGTCGATACCATCACGAACAACACCTGTATTATTAGCGCCACGGAATAGAACAGTTACGTCCTCAGTTGCTAGGTCAACATCTTTGTTGTTGAAACCAGCACCAAAAGCAGTACCAACGATGATAGCTACAAAGCCATCGTTAGGAAGGCCTGAGCCACTTCCACCTAGTTCAGCGATATTGGTATCTGCTACGATCTGCCATTCACCGGCTGTCTCGTTGTAGATCAAAGGGATACCCATAGGCTCTACAGTAGTAGCTGCAATAGCTGGGGTGATAGTTGTAAAGTTGTATTGCATTGCATTAGAGTTCTCAAAGGTATTTACACCTTTAACAACATCTGTGAAATATTTGCGACCAGTATCATTAACAGGCATTATTTAGCTCCTTTCTGTAGGT
>Ga0181591_10003141_pt1 | contig 14296 bp, 20 predicted proteins | sample 071ome_33_FD_133757 | JGI IMG/M metagenome (GOLD analysis project Ga0181591, IMG submission 133757) | Coastal salt marsh microbial communities from the Groves Creek Marsh, Skidaway Island, Georgia - 071412AT metaG (megahit assembly) | ecosystem: Environmental > Aquatic > Marine > Intertidal...
AAAAATCCAGACGATCACCACTATCAATAACATTGCTTAAGACCGCTGAACGTTCGCAACCAGCCAACAATGCAAGTATTTGTGCACCAGAAGCTGTGGCATCTAGTGAGATAGGATATTTAATAGGCTGCCCACGTTCTGCTTTACGGTAAGCTTCAACACCAGCAAAAAACAATGCTGGTTCTTCTGCTTCTAATACCATTTGTTCAAGCTTAGGTTCATTTTCAGCGAACCATTCTAATCGACTGTCCCATGTCTCTTTGTCGAGGCCAAAGTTAGAAGCAATGTCGATCTTGATATATTCAAGAGGTGTAAATTCTTGCATTAGTTAAATCCCCAATCAATTTTAACGTGGACATAGACATCCATACGGTTTGAGTTTGTTTGAGATTCAGCAGAATGCTTTGAAGTTTCATCATCCATTAAAGTTTTGGTGCTGATTTCAAGATATTCTGCTATTGCTTGTATTGCAGAAGCTGGAGGTTCTTTAACAATACCTCTTTCATATTTAGAAAGAAGAGATTGATTAACCTTTGTTGCTCTAGCTAATGTAAACTGGGAGACATTCATTTTCCTACGAATATCTACAAGTTTTTTACCGTTAAATTTCATTGGTTCAGCCTTTCTTCATGAGCGAACTGAACACAAGCTTTGTTCCAGTCATTGCCTTGATAGTTAACGTGATAACCTTGGCAGTAGGTTCTGCCGCGTTTGTCGTATTTATGGGTCAGCCAAAATTGATTAGAATACATGGTGATAAGTTCCATGACTTCATAAGCGCCTTTGGTGTATTTTAGATAGTTTTTGCGCCGTCTGTCATAGTCTTCACGAGACTCTCCATCTTTAGGCGCTGAGATATTTTTCCATTGGTTCTGTATAAATGCGACAACATTTTCATTGATACTTAGCGTTTGTTGATTGACACGATTAATGTGATCTAAACAGATGTCATTGTTATGGTGGTTGTCTTGCAGAATTAGTGACCCATCAATAGTGACATAGCCTGTTTGTCTGTTGTTTGTGACATGAACAGGTGGCTCTATCATTGGCAATGGATATTGGAATCGTTCTAATTTGCTTTTTGAATCATCATCAAGTTCATAAGCAACAATAAGATCATCACGTTCTGTATCATAACCAATTAAATTACATTTAAGCATGTAAGCAATGTAATTGGCTGTGGTTTGATATGGGTTTTCTTCTGATTTAAAGTGGCGAGAAAGAATACCAACAATAGTGCTGATTTTAGTACGTTTTCTAACAGCCATTTCAGATAGTACATCAATACCAAACATCAGTGGTATTTCTAATCTATCTAAAATGTTGTTAAAGCCCGCGTTGATAAACTTTTGACGTATAAAGTTTTTAGATTGGTACTTAGAATAGCGAAGTTCTAAGTCTTTTTGGAGATCATATTCTTCGTTAAGTTTGTATTCCATAGCACTATCCTTCTTTTAGGTTGGATTTAGAAAGAATATGGGATTTGTGAAATGTATAGGATTTAGGTTTTAGACCCGTACATTACATGCCCAAACCTCGCGCCGGAGGCGCTATACATCCTAAAGAAAACCTAAAGTGTGAGACTATCGACGTCCAAATAAAGAATAAAAATAAAAGCCCCATCCTGATTACTCAGGACAGGGCATAAAATTAGGCGAAGATCTCGCTTATATCGATGACGGCAGCAGGAGTATTCTCTAGCTTTACATCAGTGCTTTTACGTTTACGCAATTCAAGCTGCAGATTAACTGTTATAGCTTCACCTGCAGGCAGTTCATCAGCTTTTTGCTGAAGTGCGCTAAGCAAAGTATTACCCGCTTCGATGCTGTGATTAAGCTTAGGTGACGTTGTCATAGGCTTAGGCTCTTGCGTATCGATAGGAATACCGAATGGCAAAGATGCAAATACAGTCTCACCGTCAGCGCCTTTAATTGGCATACCAACATTTAAGTAAACTTCGCTTTGTTTACGTGCAGCTGGTACTGGAACTACATTAGAAGCAAAAGCTGCATTTAAAGCTTCAGCCATGTTTTCTGATATTTTCTGGCTCATTTTCTTTCCTCTTTTAAGCACAAATTAAGGCATTATTGCCCACAAAAAACGTTTTAGAGAATCAGTAACAATAATCTTATTAGGCTTACTGCTAGTAAGTTGAGTCAAGATTAAATGTATACTGATGGTATGTTATCAGGTCAGCAAAGCTACCCAAATAAACACAGTAAAAAACGCACAGAATAGTGATATACCTCCAAGCCAATCTTCAGCTGTAGGTATTTTAAGCAGAGCTATGATACGTTTCATAATTCTGGCTCCGTGATTTTAGTTCGAGCTAACTCCATAATAGTATCGAAGAGTTCGAGCTTATATATTTCTATGTGATCAAAGATAGGTTTGGGGTCCATATCACAATCAATCATAGAGTTGACTTGATAACGAAGAACGTCAAAGTTTGGATAGATCTTAAAGGCTTCATCAACAATAGCACGTGGGTACTTTTGTATCATGCCTTTTATTTCTTTACTTAGACGATGTTGGATCAGCTTACGTTTCATCTCAGACATCATAAGCATCCATTATTTGATGAAGTTGTAGTCCAGTATTTCTTTGAATGGACTCAAGTTCTGATTCAAACGTGATGTGATCATTATCAAAATTTTCAAGAGGCTCTGATTCTAACTCTTGAAGATAATGAAGCGTATTCGCTATCTTACGTGCTGCTTCATTTATTTCTAAAGCAGTTAGTTGTTTTAGTCCCATGAACTTACTCCTTTACACAGAAGGCATAGCAGCGTGCTACAGCCCAAATCTCCGCACGGAGTGCGTCCATACCTATGGGAATAGATAAGTGATTGAGCAGGGCTTAGAATAGCTGTGAGAAGTGTTACGGTATTTTATGTGTAAGGTAGAAGCTAAACAATGATTAGGGATAAGCTAAGCAATGAAATGAGATACCCTTATATCTCTATCCTCTATCTACCCCTGTGTTAATGTGTTTAAAAAATAAAAGACCTAACCCCTTACGGGATTAGGCCAGTTCCTTAAGCTTTACGTAGTTCTTCAAGGGTCTTGGAATGACGATCCTTGATTTGCTTGAAGAGTTTAGCGAGCTTAGGATTGCTCTCGAGTTCATCAGACATGCGCAATTGATCTTTAGCGATGTTGATTGCTCTTTGATTGACGTAGTTTTCTCTACGTTCCATACGGTTGATTGCTGCGTCTTCAATTGCAGAATCTCTCCATTCAGATGTAGATGTTAATAGTACGTCAAGCGAATGATCGATTGCAGTTACTGACTTGTCTAAGGTTCCGAAAGCCGTAGTGACTGAGTCGAAGATAGATGAGCCAGCTGCATCTGCTGAGTTCAAGATGTTTGCCATGGTATATACTCCTTAATCATAGCATAGTTAACGGATAGGTAGCTACTCCTACCCGGGTCTCGTCACGGTAGTGACTGTGTTAATAGGGGGGGGGCGTATTTCATTTTTACAATTTCATACTTATAACACTGAACCCAGAAACCTATGAGAAAATTTCTAATATGCGATCTCTTCAGACACTTTAGGTTGTATTTTATATGACCCAAAGCAAAGCAAATGATTTGACTTGACAACGCCTATATATAATGAGTATAAGTGTATAATACTCCTTTATAAGCTACATTGGTTAACTATAATACAAACCCCGGCTGCCGCCTCGCGGCTTCGCCGGGGTTTGTTAATAATAAGAGAATAATAGTTATTATACTCCCAACCCCTGAAGAGAGAACTAAAAGAGAACATAAAACCAAACAACTTGCGTAAAAGTTGTGTGTTTTTGTTGGTTCTAAAAAGAACTAAATAATGCCTAGTTGACGAATCAAGAAAAGGGATTCACAAATCAGTATAATCATGGGTATATATTAGAGGTCATCATAAAGGTAGACTTCGTACAATGCTTACAACTGAAGATTTACTTACTGCATTGCCCGTTAGATTTAAGTCAGCTGCAACGCAGTCATTAGCAGATAAATTAAATACAATTTCTAAAGACCCAATTGTTGCTGAAAGTGTTCGAGATAATTTTATAACTTATGCCTCTGTGCTGCAGACAGGAAAGTATAAACTTGAAGAATATCTTAATGCTGTAAAGTATGTGAGCTTTAAGCATATGGGCCTAACAAATCAAAAATCTTATCAGAACACATTTCCTAAAAGATATACTAAGCTCGTAGCAGAAGGGCGCACAGATAAAGAGATTTCTGCTTATGTGGCGGCGTATTCTAAAACAAAGCTAGTGACAGCCATTATGGAGCAGAGTTTAATTCCTATGTGGCTTTTGCATACAGATGCTTACAATAAAGCTGTAGAGACACAAGTAGAGCTTATGCTTACAGCTAATTCTGAAAAGGTGAGGTCTGATGCTGCTAATTCTGTATTAACTCATCTTAAGCGGCCTGAGAACAAAACAGTAGATATAAACATTGGCGTGCAAGAATCTGACTCTATGAAAGAGTTAAGAGACATGATGAGCGCTATGGCTCAAAAACAACAAGAACTGATTAAGTCTGGTATATCTACAAAGCAGATAGCAGAGCAAAAGTTTGGCGGTTCTTTTGGTCCGAGCCAAAGCAAAGCAAATCAAATCATTGACGTAACGCCTGTAAAAGAGCAAAACAAATGAACATTGGGTTAATCACAGTTCGAGAAGGGAAGACTGGCCCAGTTGTTTTTATGTGGATAGACGGCAAAAAAGTTGGGCAAGTTGAGTTAACGACAAGAGCAGCGGCTAATTTAATTAGCGATTTAGCCATTAACTTACAAAAGGAAATACCCCATGACAAAAGCTAAGAATTCAAAGCAAACCAAAGCAAAGAAGAAGACTGTTAAAGTAGACGGAAAGGGGGTCCATTGGAGTGAAGAAGAAGTTGTAACGCTAATGGCGTTTGTAGACAAAGGGCTATCTTTTGCACAAATAGCTCAAAACTTAAATAGACCTAGAAAATCTGTTGAAAGTAAAATTTATAGAGAGCGGCTTGTAAAAAGACAAAAAGCAAACACGCCAAAAATTGTAAAACAAGTTCCTAAGAAAAAAGTAACTAAAAATACACAGGTGCTTAAAGTTCAGGAGAGCGTGCTTAATGTGCAAGAAACCAACGAAAAAAGAGTTGATAACCTTGTGTCGCATAACAAACTTAAAGCGTTTTGGAATTGGCTCTTAAGGAAATAACGCCATGATGCAGTTAAAGAGCAACGAGCTACCATCATTTGATGATGCAAATATTGAAGCTGCTCTTGCTGCCTCTGGGCTAATTCGCCAATCTGTGGATGATTGGCTCAATGCTGTTGATTATGCAGAACTAAATTCTGGATCATATGTACCAACAGAATTTGCATTGCATTTTATTAACTTTATTAAGTTAGTAAATGGCAAAGAAGGAGAACAGAATGTTTCTCCTGTTGTACATTATCGAATGCTTGATCAGATAGCAGGAACCAAAAAACGCATAGCAAATTTATGTGCTCGTGGCATGGCAAAAACAACGCTTATGGCAGAGTACTTGGTTCTTTATATCGGAGTATTTGGTGAGATTCCTGGGTTTGGGAATGTAGAAGGAATGATATATATCTCGGATTCTATGGAAAACGGGGTTAAATCATTAAGAAAGAACGTAGAATTTCGGTATAATAACTCAGAATTCCTTCAAAAGATGCTTCCTGACGTGCATTTCACTGATGCCTATATGGAATTTAACAATTTGGAGGGCCATAAGCTTGGAATTAGGCTATATGGAGCCAAAACTGGCTTGCGCGGAACGAAAATCTTTGGAAAACGTCCTGTTTTAGCTGTTTTAGATGATTTGGTGTCTGATGATGACGCCAAATCTAAGGTCGCAATGCAAGCAATCAAAGACACAGTATATAAAGGCGTTGATTATGCGCTTGACCCAAGGCGTAGAAAAATTGTTTTTAATGGCACGCCCTTTAACAAGAACGATATTCTCTATGAAGCTGTTGAATCTGGCGGTTGGCACGTAAATGTTTACCCAATTTGCGAAAGATTTCCTTGTAGTAGGGAAGAATTTGCTGGAGCTTGGGAAGATCGCTTTACATATGATTTTGTTTTTGAGCAATATCAGGTGGCTCTGGCAACAGGGAAGATGGACAGCTTTCAGCAAGAGCTAATGCTGCGAATTACTTCTGTAGAAGAACGCCTTGTGCAAGATGAAGAAATTCGTTGGTTCTCTCGGCAAACATTGCTGGACAATAAAGACCGATTTAATTTTTATATTACTACAGACTTTGCTACAAAAGCCAAACAAAGCGCAGACTTTAGCGTCATATCTGTTTGGGCTTATAATGCAAATGGAGATTGGTTTTGGGTAGATGGAATCTGCCAAAAACAAACAATGGATCGTAACATCGATGATCTATTTAAGCTTACTCAGCAATACAGACCACAATCTGTTGGTGTAGAAGTTTCAGGACAACAAGGCGCATTTATCAATTGGATTCAACAAGAGATGATGCGCCGTAATATCTGGTTTAACTTTGCAAATAGCAAAAACGGATCTCCAGGCATACGCCCAGAAATTGATAAGCTCTCTAGATTTAATGCAGTCGTTCCGCTGTTTAAAGCAGGCAAGATGTATTTTCCAACTGAAATGAAAAGCTCAAAGATTATTGGAGAATTTATGAACCAACTGTCTTTGTGCACAGTTTCAGGAATTAAAGCAAAACACGACGATTGCATTGATACAATTTCAATGTTGATGTATCTTAATGCTTGGAAGCCCTCTGAAGACTTGACAATGTCCCGTAACGAAAACGGCTTATGGGAAGTAGATGACGAGTTCGGAGATGAAACGCTTAACATCCAATCTTACATTGTTTGAGGTGCTCCATGAACGTAAACGAACTCTTTCAAGCTTTAGCAGTAGGGGAGCTTTCAACACTTTCTGTTGCTGATAAAGATCTGGGAACACTTAAGTTTTCTGAACATCCTAGGTTTATTCGTTATTTGAATGACGCTTTGACGTTAATCTTTACTAAATTGGCGCATAAGAAAGATTATGTTAATTTTTCGCTTGTTGAAGGACAAAGTACATACGCTTTGCAGCCGTCTTTAGCGACTAACGTATTAAAAGTAATATCAGTACAAAATTTAGATTATGAATTTATAGAAGATCGTTTTTACGCAATAAACGATTTTGAAGCAAGACATTCTGTACGCACATTGCAATACGATACGTTGTTTTTTCCTGTTGTTGTCGCAGACCAAAACATTTCTGTAGAATATCAAGCTGCGCATCCAACAATACCATCGCTGGATTATGGACAAGTTACAATCGACATTCACCCGATTTTAGAAAATGCTGTACTGTCAAAAATAGCAGCTTCTGCATTTATGGCTCTTGGCGGTGAAGACGCAATGAGCAAAGCTACAACTTACATGAACGATTTTAATGCTACTTTGCAGTTAGCAGAATTTGAAGACATGGCAGAAGTAACATCAATAGAAAGTGCCAATCGTTTTAAAAACTTTGGATGGCGTTAAATGACTGTAGAAAGTGACATTTTACAGCTACAAGCAGATGTACAGGCTTTAACAGCGTCACTAGAAGCTATTCGTCAATCTTTGCAAGATCAAATTGATCTTAATGAAGCTGGCGTAAATGAAGCAGACACAAGTGCAGATACAGCAACTGATAACACATACGTAAATGCACAAGACATTACAGAATTAAATATTGCGTTACGTTTGTATATTGATAGCAAAATAGCGCAATTACGTTCAAATTATGCAGCAGATTTTGCAAATACGTTAGCAGCAGTAACGCCTCAAATTGAAAGTGATGTTGACGCAGCATTTACGTCACAAATTACTAGTTTAAACGCAACAATTATTGCAAAAACAAATGAAGCTGCTGCTTCAGCATATGACGCAAATCAGTCATATTTAGATGCAAGCAGCGTTTTTGATAATTTAGTTTTAACAGATATACCTGCTATTCAAGCAAGGCTTTCAGCCGCTGAAGGAGAGGTATTACAACATACAAATTCTTGGACATCTCTTTTATCGCAATATGGATATACATCGCTTCAGCAAGGGTTTGATGCACAAGTTGTTGCAACAAATCTTGCAATATCTACTTCTGCATCAACGCTTAAAGCAGAAATAGAAGATATAAATGGATCATCGCTTGGCGCTACATTGCACAATAATTATTACACAGAATCAGGCACAAATGGCGCTATTTCAACAGCCATTACAACTGTAAAAAGCGAAATTGAAGATGCTAATGGCTCATCATTGGGCGCAACAGTAAGTTCTCAAGGAAGTGCAATTACTGATTTACAAAATAACGCAAATGCAGGTTTTTTAATTAAAGCGCAAGTAGATGATGACGGACAACCAGCTGCAGTGTCTTTGCTAGAGCTTATTGCTGCAAACGATCCGTTATCTGGGCCAACATCTATTGCAAAATTACAAGCTGATGACATTTTGCTTGATGGAACTGTAAGCGCGCGAAAGTTACAAATTACAGATTTTACAGATTATGCGCAAAATCATAAATTTGAAAATGATGATTGGGACGATTTTTGGACATTAGATCAATCATATGGGACTGTAAGTTTAAGTGAAAATACCGGGTTTCTAAATGGAAACGCTTTAGAATTTAGTGCTTCAACAAGTACTATTTCGTATGTAAGAGCAGAAATAGCTGTAGATGTAGAACCAAATAAACATTATCAAATTGAAATTTGGGCAAGAAGATCATCAGATTATGCGCCTAAAACTGGCGGAACTTGGGGCAGCAGTTATCTAAAAGCGTATGAAGGAACAAGTTCAACAGAACTCACATTTACAACTTATAATGCAGGCGTACCAGCAACGGCTTCACATGTTGATTTAGATCCACAACAAACAGACCAAACAGATTTTTATAAAATTTCTGGAATGATTACAGTTCCTGATGATGTCAATAAAGTTACATTTAAATTTAGATGCCCTCATTCAGCGGGCGTTTTAAAATTAAGCAGCATTAAAGTTATAGCTAAACTTGCAGGCGAACTTATTGTTGATGGGTCGATTACAGCAAATGTTTTAGATGTGCAGGATCTAAGCGCCATTACTGCAGATATGGGAACAATTACAGCTGGTGTGCTGCAAAGCACAGACCAGAAGTTTACCATTAACCTTACAAATAAGACAATTTCGATAGAGACTTAATGGAAAAGAAATACGGCATACTTTGGACAGATCGTGGTGGGGAATACAATTTTACCCATGCTTACGTTATTGCTCAAATTGCAACAAAAGTAGCTCAAGGTTACACAGGAGAGATGTGGCTTAAAAACCATTATGGACAAAATGGATTGGTGTTTGAACAAGACGATAAAGTTTATGCTCGTATTGAAGTGGTCACTGCAGATACGTGTGAATTGTCTGATGAAGAATTTGCAGCTTTAACCTTTCCTGTTTTGCGTATCGCAATGCCTCGTGGCCGTTTTAAAATGTATTATCCGCTTGCAATGCGTGACAACTTTTCTTGGGAAGGTCGGCAATGGGAAGAAGGTTTTTCTGATTGTTACCGCATAGGCCTTGAATACTATAAAAATGTTTTGGGCATTACAGTAGCCGAAGTCCCTACCCCCAAAAACTACACAATCCAAATGATGTCTTACACAAAACTTAATCTATTTGTGGAAAACTTTCAAAGCAGCGGCTTTGAACAAGTTTTGGTTCCAGAAGAAGGAGATGTGCTTTTAATACAATCTGGATTGGCAACTTTTGATGGTCCAGATCATGTAGGAATATATGTGAGCGATAATAACTTCCTGCATCATTACAGAGACAGAATGTCTACAATTCAGCCTTACAACACAATGTGGCAGCAAAAAACCAATATGGTTTTGCGTCATAAAAACAGGGGATAAACATGTTTAATATTATTAAACGCAAAAAACCTTTGCATATACGATGCCTTACCGCAAAACCAAAAATTGCAAATTTATTTCCGCCTAAAAAACTTTCTCAAGACATTCCCGAATGGTGGAAAAATACGCCTGCGTATATGCCTGCGCCAAAAACAAAAAACACATTTTCTGATCTTAGGAATCGAATAACAAAACTACATAGATCTGCTAAACATTGTTACGCAATGCAAGAAACTTTTAAACAGGGTATAGGGTTTTATCTTTGGAGTGATGCATTTATTGAAGTTGCTCACAATGATAGAATTGAAGCAGTTTCGCCAGACAGACATCCGTTTGGTTCTCAACATGACAGACGCCAATATCCTGGGCTGTTGCCTGATAATTATTGTAATTATAAATTAAATTCGCCTTGGATGTTCTACACAGAAGAGCATGTTCCATTTTGGATGTGCGATCCATTTTATCACAAGTTAAATCGTGACTGGCAAACAATGAACGGAGTTGTAGAAACGTATTATCAACATACGCTCAACGTAAATCTAATTTTAAGAAAACCACTGCCAGTAAAAGGCAAACAAAAAGAGCAAAGAATTCAATACGAATTTTGTGCAGGCGATTGTATTGCGTATCTTATACCAATGACACACGATAGAAAAATTATTTTAACCGCAGAAGAAATTTCTGAAAAAGAATGGGAAAAGTTACGCGCGCATCAAAGGATTTGGTTTAGACATCATAGAGAAATGATCAAACACAACCAAGGCGGCTACCCTACTACAATAGGAGGAGCTTAGCTTGGCAGTAAGACTATTTGCACGAGGTTCTGATGGCGTTGTTGCTATTACAGAAGGCGGTGTTTCAGACACCGTTCACCTTGATTATGTAAATAATCCTTTAAAAAACATTAGTAACGTACATTTTCATTCTAATTTTGACTACATGGCTCTTGAAGCAACATTTTCTACAACAATAACATTTTCAGCACGTTCTGCGTCTACGCAAACAGTCACATACAACAAAGGCAAAAGCTCATACCAACAGCAAATTCCAGACAGTGGGTATGTACGTCACCAGTTAGGAACGCATAATTTAGGATATACGCCATTTGCTACAGCCACTCGTGGATCTGCAGCAACACAGGTGACGCCGACATTCCCATTACAAGAAAACGGAGCAGCTGTACGATTTATCAACATCGAAATGGATACAACAAAAATCTACGTTTACGAATATTGGGTAACGTTTACCAATGCATTGTCATCTGTAACCGAAGACTTTGATGTTTGGGTCTTTAGGAATCCTGCGTAATGGCTGTGACACTAAGCATAACCCCTACCCGCTTTATAGCGTCAGCTGGCAAATTAGACAGCCAACGAAGATACATAAGAAAAGTATCTAGCGGAGAAGATTTACGTTTTGTTGTAGGGCAGAATATGGACGTTTCTGGAGGTGGTTTAAGATACGTTAAGCCTGATGGAACCAATTTAGATGATAGTGTGTATAACGGCAGTTTTACTGCTTCTGCTGGTACAAGGGTAAAAGTATGAGTGGGTTTACAGCATCAAATTCGCGCATCAAAGTTATTGAAACAGTTGGGACTGCTCCAAATGAAGTTGACCAAACTGTTTTTGATACAGACGATGATATGCCGCATATTTTAAGTACGGCTTATATTCAAAATGTGACTGTTGATTTTGATGATTTAACAGAAACTGCTCATTACACAGGACATGTTTGCGCACCGACAACCTTTTTAGAACAAGTATGGGGTTGGAGTTATGAGCATAACAGTTTTTATTGGTACTGGGATTATGTTTATAACCCCTGCGGTATGTACGTTCCAGAATATGAATATCGTATAGATCCAGAAGAATACAGTAATATAACAAATTTAGCGAATTTGCCAGCAGACGAAGATGGTAACGCTATAGATATAGATTTTGTTATTGTACAGGCTACAGGTACACGAACTTTAGCAGGAAAAGATCCAAGGTTTAATCAAGCTTTACCTACAACTGTACCAGCCAAAACGTTTTCATTTCAAGGGTCTGTACTATTAGAGTCATCTGGAAAAGCTAACGGAGATAGTTGGTTTCGACGGATTATGTCTATTTACCCTGGCAATGGCAAACTAAAGTTAAAAGTACAAGAGTCAGTAAGAACATTGGCTCGAGGTGCTCCAAATAGTGCTCATCCACATATAAACGATACGCGGAGCACGTATAGTTTTAACTTTAAAGTGTTTTTTGGAAAGTTTCGGCAATGAAAACATATGAAATATACAGCATCGAAAATAACCTAGCGAGCTTGCAAACAACAGTTAGGTTTAGAGTTTGGCAAACGGTTGTAACAATGGAACGTTTAATTGACGAATGCAAAGTTACTTTAGATGGGCGTTACGACTTAGACGACACAGGATTGTTAGACGCTATTGAAAGTGTTTACGAACAAGAGGTTATAAATGCCTGATCCTATTATTTATCGCGGTTCTCAAGAAGTAAAAGAAGTATTTACAGGATCAGTTCTTACTGCTGTTGAATTTATTACACGTATCTATATTAACGATGAGCCAATTATAATACAGTTAATGCACGAACTTACAGAAAATGAACAAATTGTAGTAAAGAATTGGTCCCCAGATAATATTGCAATTGATACTGAGTTTGTAAAACGTGCTCAAAAAGCAGCCAATCTAGAATATAAAGTTTATCAAGCTATAAAAACCTATTTTGAAGCCCTCCCTTAATAAGGTATTTATTTTTCTAAAAGCATAGGTTAAGATGCCCACAGCGCACCACACCAAACCAAATCAAAGCATAAACTTTATCGTTTGGTAGTGCTAAGATTCACCCAGATATGAAAAGGAGCCTCTCATGGCCTCAATCTCAGACTACGTGCTTGACGCCGCTCTGTCCAAATTAGACACAGAGGCAAATGCTATTTATATTACTTCTCAAGAAGCAACAACTTATACAGAAGCTACAAGTACTTATGCACTTGGCTCTGCAACAAGTATTTCAATTGGTGCTCCTCAAGATCGCACAGCAACTGGTGGTGGTAGAGAAGTTGTTCTTGCAAACGTTACAGGCGGAAACGTAAGCGCTGATGGCGATGCAGATACTTTTGCAATTGTTGACACAACAAACTCACGTTTATTAGCAACAGGTGCGCTTGCAACAGCACAAACTGTGACAACTGGTAACACATTTACTTTGTCATCAATCACTATAGGCATCCCTGACCCAACATAAGGTAACAACTAATGCCTTATTTTGCTGATCGTGTAAAAGTCAGTACCTCTACTACAGGTCAAACGACCCCAATAACACTGGGGTCTGCAGTCTCTGGCTTTCAAGCTGTTCCAGCCGCTCTTGACGGCTTTACCGTTAGGTATGTCATAGAAGATGGTACAGCTTGGGAGATAGGCACAGGGGTGTATACACACTCTGGTACTACTCTTACACGATCACTTACAAGCTCTTCCACAGGATCTCTCTTGAGTTTGTCAGGGGATTCGATAGTGTTTCTGTCACCCACTGAGGAGGATATAAAGGCACCTACTATTACGGTGACGGTAGCAAACAGTAACTTTGTTATTGACGGTACGGAAAACCAGACGATTAACCTAGTCCCTAGTGTTAAGTATGTGTTTGATGTAACCGCTGTAGGGAGTTCTCACCCGTTCAGATTTGCTACAGAGGTCGATGGCGCTAATAGTTCTCAATATACAACAGGCATCACTGTTTATGAGGACTCTAGTAACGTACAGCAGCATATAGAGGTACAACTAGAGCAAGACGCACCTAGTACTCTCTACTACTACTGTACAGTACACTCTGGTATGGGTGGGACAGTTTATGTAGGTAACTCCGACACTACCTACTCGGCTGCAACAACTTCTGCTGCAGGTCTTATGTCTGCTGCAGATAAAACTAAACTTGACGGTATTGAAACCTCTGCTGACGTTACCGATACAACTAATGTCGTGGCGGCTCTAACGGCAGGGACGAACATCACCATTGCTGCCGATGGTACTATCAGTAGCACTGCATCTGGCGGCATCACAGTACAAGATGAAGGTACGCCGCTCACAACAACGGCAACTACTCTCAACTTTGCTGGCGCAGGGGTTCAAGCTACTGGTACGGGCGCTACAAAAACAATCACCATCAGTGGCTCTAGCATTTCTGGCACACTGACTGATCCAGTAAAACAGACTGAGTTCACGGGAGCAGTAACGAATAATTTTACGGTTGATTACACAGTCGGAAGCATCAGTGTGTTTTTAAACGGGGCTAAACTCGCCGCCTCAGATTTTACTGCTACGAATGGCACCTCTGTAGTCTTAGGCTCTAATTGTGCCGCTTCCGATATTGTAA
>Ga0181591_10003144_pt1 | contig 14291 bp, 16 predicted proteins | sample 071ome_33_FD_133757 | JGI IMG/M metagenome (GOLD analysis project Ga0181591, IMG submission 133757) | Coastal salt marsh microbial communities from the Groves Creek Marsh, Skidaway Island, Georgia - 071412AT metaG (megahit assembly) | ecosystem: Environmental > Aquatic > Marine > Intertidal...
CATAGCTATTTGTATTTAAATTATTCAATGGACCGAAAACACTGATATAGCCCAGGCCGCCTTCAGAACTTATAGTTTCAGCAGCAACTCCTAGAATATATTTAGCTTCTACACTACCATCTGCAACAGCAGGAGCAACATGAATATTTTCTCCGCTAGCACCAGTGGCCATAACTACAGTGCCGAGAGATATATCACTAGCAGTATTATTTTGAACAGTAGCTCTTAGCTCATTAGCATAATTATCTATCCATTGTAGAGTATCAGAGCTATCTGAAATTTTAGATAATATTTGGCCTTCTAATCCGTCTACTGGAAAATTAGCTGGAGGTAAACTAGACCATGCAGTAGAACCATCACCAATTTTAAGAACATTATTAGTACCATCATAACCTGGCTCACCACTAGCCAGAGTAGGATTCTGGCTTGACCATTCTGTGGCTATGCCTTTTCGCAGTGTTATTAGATTATTAACGGCCATACCTTATCCTATAAACCTTATTAATGACTAACTTATAATAGATAGTCTAATTAAATTGTCAACTTTATGGACTACCGCCGTCAATAACAGCATACCAAAGATAAACAGGACTACCAGCACTTGTGCCAGCAAAACTGGTCATACCACTTAGAGCAGTAGTAGAATCTCCGAGATTATAGGTACTATCTCCAATAGTTAATCCACTAGCACTTAATTTTGCTACATTAATATTGGCACTAGCATTAATGTCATCATCATTAATATCGATATTTAAAAGATTGTCCCAATCTACACTAGCATCAAGTTCACCTTTAGTGCCACTAAAAACTTCATTAGTATTAGTAGCATCAGTAAAGAAAGTGAATTTGCCCGTGTCGTCATCATATCCAAAGAATCCAATCTTGGCAGCACCATCGTAATAATTAAATGCAATACCGCGATCTTTATTATCATCAGCACCAGGAGAGCCACTACCTATAACAAAAACGGGATCTTCAATAGTAACAACTGTAGAGTTAACTGTTGTGGTTGTGCCATTAATAGTTAAATTACCACCAACAACAAGATTATTAGCGACATTTAAATTATTAGATGATGGATTGTAGTATAGTCCAGCATCTGTATAAATAGTTTCTGCTGTGGCACTACCATTATCGCTGTCTACAAAAGTAATATAATGATTGGCATCGGTGCTGCCTTGCTGTGTTTTAACTTGATCAGCAGTATCTGCATTACCGGTTAGATCACCAATAAAAGATGTAGATGTAACACTAGTAAGACCAGCAATAGTAGTAGCAGATGAGCCTAGAGCAATAGATGTGCTACCAACGGTTACGCTATCATTAACTAACCCAAATTCTAAACGATTATCAGAATCTTTATAATTAATTCCTATTCCACTAACTCCGAATACTCCAGTTCCAACAATATCCATAACTTCTTCAGGGCTAATGCTTGCGGCCGTAACTCTAGCATCGACAGCATCTAAAAATTCTTGATTAGTATATGTAACATTAATTTCTTTGTCGGAACCATCTGTAACAATATGGATTCCAGTACCCTCACTAAGAGTAATGCCTGCTTCACCATTGATAGTGATGGTTCCGCCAGATTCACTTAGAGTAATATTGCTTCCAGCAGCAAGATCGGAACTAAATGAAAGTCCAGTAACCTGGCTATTACCATCTGTAAGCTGCGTAATTGACACACCGCTACCAGTAATTAAATCATCATATCTGAGCTTAGTATATTTTAAACTGGTCCAAACAGTACTGCCATCACCGACTTTGGCTCTACCAGTATCTGTTTCGTAGCCCCATTCTCCAGCAGAAAGTGTTGGATTAGTGGAAGTCCAAGTGGCTGCTGAACCACGACGCATTTGTAGTAATGTATTGACTGGCATTATTTTATCTCCTGTTTATGGCGTGCCGCAATCTATGTTATAATTATCTATAAAATTACTCAAATAATTGTCCAATCCAACAACATCGCTAGCATATACGATACTAGCAGCAAAACCCGTAGTAATTTCAATAGTATCAGTATTGGTTGTGGTGATTTCTAAATTTTCTGTATTATCTTCAGTAGATGTTTCAATATCAATTACATAATTAATATCAGAAATTTCCAAAGTAAACTCACTCATTATTCATTACACTCCAAAGGCTCTTCGTATTTGCTGAATCGTTTCTGTATATTTATTGTTCCATATAAAATTCTAATAACAAATTTACCACCTTGATTATAGTGATCATCATCAGATTGAAGTTCTAGATCATACTTAGCGGTACCAAAATCAAAATCATTAGTAGTGCCGGCAGGAAATAGCAAATTTATTTTACCGAGACTACCCTCGATATTAAAATCATATAAACTCTTATCGATATTATCACTTGAAAATACTTGAGTAACATTAGCGCTAGTTCTCCATGTTAATCTAGCACACCAATTAGTAATATCAATAGGATCTCCATTACTATCCTTATAAACTAAGGACATTTTGAATGAAGAGCCTTGTTCAATAGTAAAATTATATAAACTTGCTCCCATATTTATACCTCTAGAGTGTTATATTAGTCTAATACACCCAACCATAAAAAAAGCCGCCCAAAACTGAGCGGCTTTATGTTTAAATGAGCAAAAGTACTATTATAGAGAACCGAGAAGAACTCTGCGATTATCAAGAACAGCGAAACCTTGCTCTGCCCAACCGTAGAAACCAGCTCTTTTCTGACGATGTAGAGTATCATCTTCAAAGATTTGTACTGGTTCACGTACTGGCATGATGAAGCTATCTCTCTTACGGAGATCAAGACCAACAACAACCTCAGTATTATGGCTGGTTGGCATTGAAGCGCTAAGAGTATTCTCATAGAATAATTGATACTCTTGACTATCACCCAGTTCATCAAGATCATGAAGATTGACGCCAAAAATTCTATTGATACTGCCATCAGCAGCGGTATAGATTTCACGACGAGTAACCTCATCAACCTGATCAACACCCCAGTTACGAATGTCTTCCATAGCTTCTGGAGAGACATAAAGATCGGTAAGCAAACCTCTGTTATTGCTAGCAGAGTTACCACCTCCATTACGACGCATAACGGTCTTCATCAGAGAAACAAGTCTCTTGGTGAATTGACCAGTAGCAGCATCGCTATCATAAACAACGATGTTGCGATCAACACCGGCAGCAAGTAGAGTGTGCCAGCCATCGTCGTTCATTTTCTTAACAAAAGAAGCCTCAAGAACTTCCATTGCACGACCAACAACATCCCAGCGAGCATCACGGGCATACTTTAGTAGATAGTCGATGCTAGCACCGATATCAAAAGTAGGAACCATGACATAATCGCCTTCGATGTGTCTTTCTGGAATATATCCATGATTAGGAACAGTATAAGCAACAAAGTCTTTTTCTGTTCCTGGAGCAAGGAAATCCAATGGGAATTCTGGAGTGGCGCTTTGAGCAAGTTGAATTGGCTCAAAAATACCATCAAGAATATTACCACTTAAAATACCTTGACGGAGTGGCTGCTCTAGAGCTTTGGCAAATTCTGCATTAGCGGCTAGAGAAGTTTCTCTGTGTTGTGAACCAGATCTTACCAAAAGATCAGTAAGTTCTGGAGTTGGTTGAAATGCTTTAGTTTCTGCTGACATGTTATTATTCTCCCTTTTATAATTAGGCAATGTTGACTGCTACTTTGACATAACCATCGGAATCTCTAGAACTTAAGAATCTACCAACGCGGTAATTCTCGTTTTCAGTGTCATCGTCACTTGGGGCAGTTGCGGTAAATAATCCGCTAGCTCCAAGATATGCTGATTGACCAGCGGAGATAGCACCGGTGACCTTATCAGTAGTGACCTGACCAATCTGTAGCAAAGTAACTTTGCCACCACCCTGGACCTCATCTTTATGCCAGTTAATATGCTGACGAGTAAGATCAAGATTAACGACATCATTCAATAAGACGCCAACGGGTTCTGAACCACTAGCAGCAGTAGCATATTCTACTAAAGCACTAGCATCATCCATCGCTACGCCACTACCACCGCCATTGATTGATGCGATACCGCCTCTTTCAATGGTAGCACTAGTAGAATTATTCATGAAAAACGAAACATCAGTTTGAGTTTCAATACGATCTGGTTTTAGAGCCATGTTTTTTCTCCCTTATTTTGAGGTTTTACCGAGTCTAGCACTTACAAATTCAACAAGTTCATTACGAACACTAGCTTCTGCTGATTCTGTTTCTGATTCGTCGTTGCCGACACTTAGATCAATTGTTTCTTCAGCTTCTACTTCTTCAAGAGCAGCTTCAGCTTCATCTTCTGATGCTTTTGGTTTTTCTTCTTCTACAGGCTTCATTGCAGCCTTCTTTTTCATCATCATTGCCATAGCATCAAAAGTTTCATCATCAAGAGCTTCAAATTTTTCAACAGCAGCGGAAGCGTCATCTTCTTCTAGACCCGCTTCGACCAAAGAGGCTTTTCTTTTCATTGCTTTATCTTTACGGGCCATTTCTTCTTCTTTCATCTTATAGCCAGCAATGACTTCATTTGCTTCTTCAAGCTGGGTCTGAGCAGCTTTAAGAGCTTCTTCTTTTTCTGAAATAGTTGAGACTGCTTCTTCGAGATCAGATTTAGCTTTCTTCATCTCTTCTTCCATTTTCTTCTTTTCGTCGTCATGTTCTTTAGCAAGAGCCTCTAGCTCTGCTGAGATTTCTTCTGACTTAGTTTTTTCTTTCTTTAACATTTCGTCTTTTTCATTCATAGCAGCCTCTAATTGTTTATTGGTTTGTTCTAGTTCTGAAGCAGTTGCTTTTGCTTCTGCTACTTGATCTGCGCAATTTGCAGAAACGGAATCTAATTTTTCGTTGATTTCTGCAACTTGTTTTTCGATATTTTCACTCATAATCATATTCTCCGTGTCTGCACTGATTGTGGGCTTATTTTCTAGTACACCTGTTTCTTCTAAATTGTCATTTTTTTTATTGACGATATCGCTAATTATCGATTTATTGAATATTATACTTTCCGGATTGGCTGGTCTATCAACAAAACCTTTGCCACTAAAAGTGATATCTCTCAAAACTCTACCTATCTTATAATCTTCATGCTCTCCTTGTCCACCATATGCTCTTAAATATTTTGTTAAATAAGCAGTGTCATTATTTCTAGATAATATTTTATATTGACCCGAAGTTTTATTTATTAAGCCATAGTCAAAACCCTTAAAATAACACTCCATACTAACATATTTTTTACCTGCTTGTATTTCTGATATTAATTTTTCAGCTCTTTCCTTTAACTCGGGATTACTATAGGCTCTATAGATAACAGATCCTGTAACTATGTGAAATTTATCTGGTAGATCTTCTGATGCTATACTATCCTGCAAAATATTGCCATCCTCGTCTATCGGCCAATTTGAAGTAATATGGCCAATAATGATATTTTCATCATGTTCTAAATTGGTTGGTTTATCTTCTGGAGTAGATTTAGCTGCCCAGACTTCTTGTTTATCAAAAATGTCATCATTTTTATTCCAAGAAGAACTTACTAAAATAGATTGAACATAATATAGATCAGAATCATTTAAACTTGCGGATATTTTAGTTTTAATAATGTTTTGCTCTAATGTATCGCATGGTACGATAGCAGATGCATAAGATATGCTACTAGCCAAAGATAATTTTTCAGCTAATCCGTCATCTGTTTCTTGTGGGTATATAATCATTATTTATTTCTCACTATTTATATGACAATAAAATGAGGACTTTGCTTGTTTTTGGTCTTCAACAGATAAATCTTTATTAAGTTCTGAGGCTAACCGTCTTAACCATACACTATAAGTTGTCAAATAACTATTATCTAAATTGGATAATTTTTCTTGAACATACTCATTATTTATTGTGCAGAATGGTGTGCTATTAAAGAGAATACTATTTTTAATATTTTCTAGCTCTTTAGTTTGATCATTTGATAAACTTCTGAGATTTTTCTTTCCGTAGAAATCTAGCAAAATAGGATTTATAATCTCGCTAATTCTATCCTGTGCGGCTGAAGCCCATAGTTGTAATGAGGCGCCAGTTTGGGGGATAAAAGTTTTTGTTTGTCTCTTTTGTTTATCTTTGGAGGTTTTAGGCCTGCCCTGCTGCGGTTCGCCTGGCAAGGATTCAGGAGAATCCTTCGCCAACTTCGTTGGCTTGAAGGCTTGCCTCATTTCGAGTGAACTTTTTTCTCCATCTTTTCTAGGATCAAGCTGAAGACCAACCTCGCTTGGGCTGGCAACTCCGCTTTGTAGAGCGATTTTTTTCAAAGAATTCTCTGGCTGTGGATCATGCCAAGGACCTGCTTTAGCTGCCATTCTGTTTGATCTTCTTTCTCTTCTTTCTCTGTTGATTCTCACCTTCTCCATTTCTGGATCAAAGCCGAAGCGTTTTTGTAATAGTTCGTCGGATATGATACTTCTATCTGCTAACTGTATCAGTAATGCCTTTTCGCTTTCTTCATTGCTTAGGTCCATTCTGTCGAATTCTATTTTGGCTGGAGACTTAAAGCCCATGGCCTTTTGTATAAGAGCAATTTCTTTATCCCAAAACTCTGTAAGAACATCTCTGCCATATTGTAGTCTTTGGGTTAGTGTCTTTAAGCTAATAAAATTATTGGTAGTTCCAGCTGCTCCGTATGTTCCGGTAAGAGTAGGTGGGATACCTAATCCTGCATAAACACTATTCAGATGAGGTGTATATTTACCCTCTCCTAAAAATTGATGTACACTGGTGCGACTTTCTAGTAGTTCAATATCTGGACCCCATACAAGATCCATTGTGCCTCCACCAACATTATTTCCCAAAATACCGGCCAGCTTTGCAGCAGCCGCTTTCGTGGGCGCAATCTTGTGTTCAAGGCTACCTAGCTTAAAAATTCTAATATTTGAAATAGCTCCATCAAGAGCTGCCATATCAGCTAGTTTTAATTTTTCAATTACGTTGATATCATCCATAATCGAATAGATCATTGGATATGCCCATCTTTGCCAGTCATCTTTTTTGTAATGAAAGACAAGAGTTTTATTAGGGTCTAATGGATAGTTTTTACGACTTTTGGCAGCTTCAAGAATCTGATCTGGTAATTGAGATACTACTTGCTGTTCTGATGCATTTTTAGGGCTATTGATAGTTTTTCTCAAATTTCCAGGCAAAACAAGCTCATATCTTTTATCAGACACAAAAGAGGCTAATGAGCCAGCAGAAACTTCTACGTAAACAGGATCTATGAATGTGTATCTCCAGGGTATCTCTCTTTTTTCTACTGAAAATTCATCTAGATTATTGACTAGAAGATCTGGAGAAGCAACAGCCTGATAAAGTTTATTAGTAACTTTTAGGCTTAATTTAGCTGTTTGTCTATTAATTACAACATTGCCGCTTTTATAAAGATTATTGAGAAATCTTTCACTTCGCTCTTTGGCTCTGCATTTCTTAAACCATGTCTTATAAAATCTTTCAATTCTTTTATTGGGATGTACAATTCTAATGCCTTGACTTCCAAAATCACCCATAAGATCAATGACATTTTTTACCAAGCCAACTCTCTGATAGACATCTTCTGCTTTTTTAAGGATAATTTTAATCTTACGAGGCACAGCCTCATCTGGCCTAAAAAAGTCATAATCCATTCTGGTAAGACCTGGACGGCCACTAGTGTTCGTGTCCAAGTTGGAATAATCTAGACCATATCTTCTATTGGCAGTAGTATGTTCTATAGCGGTATATTCTGACATAGATTCAGAAGATTTGCTGAGAGCAGCTTCTTTTGATGCCAGATCGTCTCCCCAGGTAACATAAGCTTCTTCACCAACAACAGAAGCATCTGCTATAGCATCGCTCTTAGGATATTTTTGCGTCATTTTTTATTAGTTTCGTTTGTAATGCGTTTGTTTTGTATTCCTATTGTTCTTATAATACACTGTTTATCTGTAAATGCCAGTATAAAAATCATTATTAACGCTCTTTGTGAACCAATCTGGACCTTTATACATGTCGCCTTCCTGCTTCACTATCTGAGTTCTATCTCCTCCAATAACATTATATTCTGGAGCTGCTAATTCTATTCTGCTTTGTCTAGCCAACATATTAGCAATAACTAAAGAGCTGTATCTGTCTTTTCTAAGTCTTCCTTTTTTGCCATTTCCTAATTTAACTTCTGGTGTATCCCATTTGTCTCTGGCTCCTGGTCCAGTACTAGTTTGGCTCATAACAATAGTGACAAGTTCATTTTTAAGATCTTCTATTTCTAAAATACATTCACTTAAACTATCATATATTGATGCTGAAAGATCTGTTTTAAGAATATCTTTACCTTCTTCATCCATTGCTAATCCTAGTGTTAGTTGATCAAATCTAGGAAAAAGCAATACTTTATCTTCAAAATCTTTTCGTAAACCGTGATTGGCAGCAGCGGTCCAGTCTGCTTTAGCAAATTGTATCATTTCCAGTATGTGTAATCCTTGCTGATTATCGGTATCTTTGCTTTTATCATAATCAATAGTAGGCCAAATAAGTTGTTCTCCCTCATTCAGATTTTTAGGGTCATGCAATGCTTCTTCAATAGCAATACCACCACCCTGAGCATCCATGCCTATAACCGTAGGAGGAAATGTTTTCATTAAATTACGAATTTTTCTGGCACAGAACCCGTAGAAGTCATGTTCTCCAGTCAATCCTGATTTTTGTCTTTCTTTAAAATTGCTTCTATTAGTAGTCCAACAATATACTATTCTACTATGGTCTGGATGCACCTCTAAAATAACAATGCTAAAATTATCTTTCTCACTAGCTGGGTCAATACCATATACATACTGATTATGTACATTTCCTTGAATAATAGCATCGAATATAATATGTTTTTCTCCAATAATAATAGGATTATTATCATTAACAACACAAGACTCTATAAGACTTCGTTTAAAAAATCCATCACTGTCTGCTGTAAAGCATGCAGCATATTCCATATTGTAGATGCCGGTATGAATAGTAGCCCTGGCTCTAGCTACCTGTTTATCATCCATAAAACCCTTAGGAATTAATTCATAGGGAATTCTAATAATACTATAATCTTGCCAGTTAAAATTATCTGGAACCTCTCCTTTAAATAATTCCTCTAATTTGTGTTTATCTCCTTTGCTTTCAATAATAGCTTTATATCTTCTCCAATATTGGGCAAAATGCTTGAAGCTGTAGTCTGCTGTGCCGCTAATAATAGCCTGATTGCCCATCTTGTATTGTAATGCTTCTATCTCTTCGTTCCAGATGCCTGCTTCTTTCATGGCTTTTTTGCGAGCTTCCTCTTTTACGTTTTGTATTGGACTGGCACTAACTGCTGCGAAACCTGCGACAACCGTTTCATAGATATCTGGTGATATTGATGCGAATTCGTCTGCGATAATAATGTGAGCACGAAGACCTCTAATCTTGGAGCCATCTCCCATAGGAACAGCAATGGTCCAGCTGTCACCAAGTCGTATCGTACACCTATCCACATCTCTTCTCGGCCCATCTTCATTGCCAGAAAATATGCTTCTTAATATCGGACTACTTCGCCATATATTTTCCATATACTCAAAAATAATCTTACTCTGTCTAAAAGCAGCACCAACAATCACAATCTTGGTACCGGGGGTAAAGGTACATTTAATCATAGAATAAAGAGCTAAAAGAAAAGATTTACCCCAACCACGACTTGCTATGTACATAGGAAAAGGTCTATTCCAAAATTCTTGAAGAATGATACACTGCATAGGATGCAGCTCTATACCAAAAAGCATCTTGACAGTTGCTCCAATATATTTAGGATCTCTCATAAGTTTCATGAGATGTCTGTCAGGATTTTCAATTTCTTGTTCATTTCTATGAATCATAGGATTCATAGGTATCTTAATTTTATCTAAATCTCCTAGACCTAACCAAGCATCATCAAAGATTTTTTTCTGGTTGTCCGTAGTGCTCATAGGCTTTTCTCATTAGTGCTAGTGCTATTTTTTCTGCGTTTGCAGCATTACCACAAAATAATATCTTAACATTATGTAATAATTGTAGTTCGTTAATGTGCTTAAGTATAAACTTGGGACTTATTCTTAATTTATCCCACATTTTCTTAGGAACACTAGATCCAACAGGATATATTAAAACATCCTCAAGATCAAATTCAAATAATAAAAATGCATGTTTTATTTTGGATAATCTATTAATGACATCACCAAATCTTTTTTCAGTAATATTAGTTGCAAATTCACTTATGCTTCCTTTTCTTTCAATACAAAATATATCTTCCATACCTTTTAAGGAATAGTCTCCAGTATCTAGTTTAGCAACACTTTTTTCCATCCTATCAAAATGCCAAGGATGCTGTTCTCGTGTGTCTACTATTATATGAAAATTGCTAAAGTCTATCATTTGCTAATATTTTTAAAAAGGTTCCTGCATATACATCTTCAAGGCCGTGTACTTGTCTATGATGATATTTACACAACGTTATACCGTTATTGGGATCAAATCTTAATCCTGGAAATCCAGCCCAAGTTTTAATATGATGTGCATTAAGTCCATTTTTCTTATTACATCCTGGCCATCTGCACATAAATTTGTCTCTTTTATAAACTTGTTGTCTCCACTTTTTATATTGTGGATCATCAAAATTCCGATACATTATTAATATCACTTTCTACCATATCTTTTACTAATCCATTAATATCAATATCTGCTGTCCAGCCTAATAATTGATTAGCAAGAGTTGAGTCTCCACATAAATAATCTACTTCTGCTGGTCGGAAAAGATCAGCATCAATATCTACATATTGGTAATAATCAAGATTAACGCTTTCAAATGCCAATTTTAAAAAATCCTTGACGCTGTATGTTTTTCCAGTAGCAATAACAAAATCTAATGGCCGGTTATGCTGAAGCATTAGATGCATAGCTCTTACATAATCCTTCGCATGTCCCCAGTCTCGATGAGCATCAAGGTTTCCTAGCTTTAATTTTTCATTAGTTTCGCCCCTAATAACTCGCCCGATATATTTGGTGATCTTCCTAGTTACAAAGTTTTCTCCTCGTCTAGGACTTTCGTGATTAAAAAGGATCCCACAACAAGCAAAAAGCCCGTAACCACTTCTGTAAATTTCCACCATATTATGAGCTGCTAATTTGGCTACTCCATAGGGACTTTGAGGAAGCATAGCAGTTTGTTCATTTTGATATTTTCGCCCCCCTTTTCTGCTCGAATAATTGCGTCCGAACATTTCGCTTGTACTAGCCTGGTATAATTTAGTGTGTGGTGAAAAATTTTTCACAGACTCTAATATATTGGTTACGCCCACCGTATTGATTTCAAAGGTGGTAGTAGGCTGTTTGAAACTGGTCCCGACATGACTCTGAGCAGCTAGATTATAAAATTCATCAGGTTGTTCGTTATTAACTAATTGGTTACATCCACTAGGATCTGTAAGATCAAACTCTACTGGTGTAAAATTTGGGTTGTGCAGTAAATGTTTTATTCTGTGTAGGTTGTTGGTGGAAACACGACGGTGACATCCTATTACCTGGTAATCTTTTTCTAGTAGGTATTCACTTAGATATGAGCCATCCTGGCCTGTTATACCGGTTACTATTGCTTTTTTCATAATGTTTCCTTTTTGACAATCCATGTGTAAGCATTCATAATGGTAATTTTATTTTTTGGAAAAAATTCATGTACGGCTTTTTGTACTCCAGGAGCGTATCCTGCATAGTCATGACCGGCTATATATCCACCATTTTTAACTTTAGGTAGCCAAGCTTCTATGTCTTTTTTAACGGCCTCATAGGTATGTTCCATGTCTATATATACTACATCGCAACTATTATCTTCAAAATCTTTTGACGCTTCTATAGAATCTTTGCGAACAGAAGTGAATTTTCGGTCTCCCATATTTTCAAGAAAGATTGCATATATGTCAGTTTCTGTAGCTAGCTTATGAGTGCTATTTAATTCATCCTGGCTTCCTTGCCATGTATCAACTATAAAAATTTTTATTCTGTCTCCAGCATAGTCGCATAAAAATGAAGAACTTTTGCCTAGCCAAGCTCCTGCTTCTATAAACACACCATGATCTGGAACGCTATCTACTAAAAATTTAAAAGCATCTTGATAGTCGAACCATCCTTGTATTTCATTGGTTTGTTTCATCTTTTTTACCTAGTATTGTTTCTGGAGTAAGTAGGGGCATGTCTACGCCTTCGTCTGCATATTGGTGATATTCACTTAATAGTTCTTTATTTTTTTCTACGGCCATTGCCATAATTTCCATCTCGCGTCCTTGCTTCTCGCGTATCTCTTCGTCTTCTAGCATTCGTATTAATCCTATCCAGCTACTTTTGCCGTCTTCGATTCTTTTAATTCTTTGTTCTCTAGTGGCCTTGAGGTCTTTGCTGATTTTTTGTTGTTCATTTAGCAGTTTAGTATATTCATTGGTATAATTAGCAATACTGTTACGAGCAAAGCTAAGCTGGGTTTCAAGATTAGCTAATTTAGGAGCATCTCTTTCATCTTCATCCTTATTATATTCCTTATCAACTTGGATTTGTAATTTTTCAGTATCAGTAATATGTCTTTTACGTTCTTTCATGCTGCGATTAATGAGAATATCTATTGTGATAAATTGTTTAATTTGTAATTCTTCTGCAGGAAGTACGTCCTCTCTAAATTGTTTAACTAGGCCAATCCATGTATCTTCGAAATAGTCTAATTCTCCACTATCTTTATCGAATTGTCGTTCTATTTCGGGCCAGAAAGTTTTAGCGTGTAATTTTTGTCGAAGAGTTTTGTCGTTTTCTTGTTCGTCTAGTGTTTTAAGGCCAATTTTAGCTTCACTAATATATCTTTCTATAGGTTTAATTGTTCTGTTGAGCTGTTCTGCAATTTCTTCTATAGATAGTAAGCCTATATTGTCTCTTATAAATTTTTCTTCTTCTAATGCTAGTTGTCCACGTTTGCGTGGGGGTTTAGTTGTCATAACCATGCTCTTTAAGTATTTGTGTAATACATTCTAATAGTTTATTAAGGTCGTTTTTATAAACTTTATCTCCGTATTTGAGTTTTAAATATGTGGGGCGATGTTGAGATGGTATGTTTTCGTCTAGAATTTTAAGTATTTGCTCGTTAGCTACTAATTCCAGAATATTGTTTTTAGAAGAAAGTTGAGATATAGGGAAATTTTGTTCTTTAAGATCTTCGATTCCTACGGGCCTCATGATATTTTTTTTATTAGAATTGCGGCTATTCCAAGATTGATATTCTGTACAATTGGTTTTATCGTTATATTCTTCACATTGATTAACTGATTTTTTGCAGTGGGGGTCGTAAAATATACATGATAAGCATGGTTTGTCGGGCCTTTGATAATTGTCTCGTTTATAATTAAAAAGTCTATTTCTTACGTGGGTCCATAAGAAATTTTCTAATGGTCTTTGATTGTCATATTTTTCTAGTCCTTCAAGAGCAAATATAGCTGCTTGTTGTTTCATATCTTCGTAGCTATGATATCCGAATTTGAATTTGTGGCCAAGACGCTTGCTTATATTGTCTAAAACATTCAGAAATTCTTCTTCAGATACTCCATTAGCTAATTTATTTTTCTTCTTGCTCATAGATTAATTGTGCTATACTTTTGCCTTCCTCTTGTTGTAAATCTTGATTTATGTCCAAGGTTCCCGAAGCCTTAGTTTCAAGTATAGAATCTATTGAAACAGGATTATTCATAAAACTACCTTGCTTTTAAAGTAATAAAGTATTAGTATAATATTGTTATTACACGATTTGTCAACTTTATAGGCTACAAAAATGAAAACATATAAAAAATGGACGCAGCAAGAGTTGGATTTTATAAGGGAAAACTGCGAAAAAATGAAAGATAAGGAACTGGCCAGTGTGTTAGGTGAAATAACAGTAGATATGATTCGTAGGCAGCGTAGAAATCTAAAGATTAGAAAGAAAAGAGGCAGGCCATGCCTAGAATCAAAGCAACTAGATATAAAAAAGGGCAACTAGGTATCATAAAGAAACATGGTGCTAACAGTAAGGTTTAGCTAGTACATTTAGCCAAACATCTCCCTACTATTTTTGTATGCCCCCGAGTTATCCCAAGCTGCCGATACCATTGGGGATAAATGAAAAAACCCCCTTATATGTAAAGATATATGTAAAGTATTGATACGTATAGACTTATGTGATATACTGCCGGCGGGCCCCCTCTGTGGTGGGG
>Ga0181591_10003147_pt1 | contig 14286 bp, 13 predicted proteins | sample 071ome_33_FD_133757 | JGI IMG/M metagenome (GOLD analysis project Ga0181591, IMG submission 133757) | Coastal salt marsh microbial communities from the Groves Creek Marsh, Skidaway Island, Georgia - 071412AT metaG (megahit assembly) | ecosystem: Environmental > Aquatic > Marine > Intertidal...
CTGGCCGGGGCGGGTTTCCCCCAGCATCTTGGACCAGACGGCTTTCACCTTCGACCTGCTGCCAACCTTTGCCGAGTTGGCTGGCGTAACACCGACCGCAATACCCGACGGCACGAGCCTCAAAGACCTACTATTCGATGGCCACTCACTTGCCGCCCGTCCCCTGGCCTGGCTCTCTGGTTCCCAGATGGCCTATCGCGAGGGGCCTTGGAAACTCATTATCCAGCGGCGAGCAGTGGAACTCTACAACCTCGAGGTCGACCTTGGCGAGACCACCGACCGAGCTGCCGAAGAACCAGATCGGGTCGAGTCCATGCAGGCCGCTGCCCAGACACTCAGAGATCAGATCCGTGGAACAGTCACGATGCAGACTGGTTCGTAAGGATCGCTTCCCTCGGGTGCACAGGGCAGCCAGCGGCCTGCCGACTTATTGCTGGCCATACCCGGCAACTGGCTGGCCACTGTCAGTCAACTTTCCAGCCGCCCAGAGCAGGCCGCGTGAGACGAGATCGAGGTAGCGATCATCGCCAACCGTTTCATTGTTGTGGCCCAGCGAGGTGCTGAAGACCCTGGTCTGCTTGGGTCCATACTCACTCACCCAAGCGACCACCGCCGTCGCTTCGGTCGGCTTGGCCTCTGGATCGGCTGGCTCGCCCTTCTTTCGTCGCGGCTGCTGCAGCTGTTTGCCCGAGGCCAGTACCGTGGCCGACGGGAAGACCTGAATGTTGTTGTAGAGTTCTTCGTTGATTGTCGTCCAGTCAGCCAGCCCCGCGGTAATAGGATGTTCAGCATAGTGAACATCAATCGGAGCCTGCGGCCCATGGCGGCTTGACTGTAGACCGATCATCGTGAACCAGCCAGCATTGTCGGCATCCGCCGGCACCGCCTTCTGAAAATCGCCCCAGCGGTATGAGTGCATGGCACAGTGCAGGTTCACCGCCGGTACGCCATCGCGATGGGCCTTGAGGATGCGGTCGACATAGGGTCGTTCTGAGACACCCGCACTGCACTCATCATGGATGACGACATCAAAGTCCCGAGCCCAACCATCCGACTCATAAATTTCAAAGCGTGCATTGACTGAGGTGTCGGGGTTGTAGATCACCTCAACCACGGCATTGATCCGCGACTCAATTCCTTTCTTAAGGAGCTTGGTTTGGGTGGCGTAGTCATGGCAGCACCCCCCTGCGACCAACAAGACCTTCAGTGGCTTGGCCGCGTCATCTGCAGCCACCACTGGTCGACAGATCAGACCAGCCAACACAAAAACAGGAACCAAAACCGCCAGGACTCGGAAGGAACGCATCGCGGACTCTTTCTGGTAATTGGGTACGTGCAGGGAGTGCGTGGACGAGGCGTGCATCATACCCAACCGCGACCCCCTTTGCCTGATCGCTACCCCTTTCCAGCATCGGCTCCGCCGGCTGGTCCAACTGGTAAGGGGTAGCGGCAAATCACCCGCTATCTGCCTCTGCGGCAACCCCCGGCCGATGCAAGAGGCAGAGGAAACACGGCGGTGGCAGCACAAACAGCACGAATCTGGCGACAACTCCTGGCGGCAGTCATTCTCGTCGGGGGCATGCTACTGCCAGTTCGGCTCCAGGCAGCGGCCTCGCGTCCGGCAGACACGGTCGTGATTGCCAGTTTTAATATCCAAGTCTTTGGCACCTCGAAACTTGCCAAACCCCACGTTGTCGACGTCCTCTCCAAAGTGGTCCGCAACTTTGATGTGGTCGCCATCCAGGAGGTGCGGGCCAAATCAAATGACGTGATCCCCAGTTTTGTGAAGCATGTCAACGCCGATGGCAGTCGCTACCAATATGTTATTGGCCCGCGGCTGGGCCGTACGGTCAGCAAGGAACAGTACACCTTCCTCTACGACACCAGCCGGATCGAAGTCGATACAACCTCCGTCGGCACCATGCACGACCCGGGCGATCGGCTGCACCGACCACCCATGTTTGTCAGGTTTCGGGCCCGCACTCAGCCGGCCGAACAGGGCTTCACTTTTTGGATGATGAATTCCCACACCGACCCTGACGAGGTGCCGGAAGAAGTTGATGCCTTGGCTGATGCCTTTGCAGCACTGAAACTGGCCCGCCCCGATGAGGATGACATCATTCTGCTCGGTGACCTCAATGCCTCGCCCCAGCAGTTCGGTCGTCTGCGACAACTGCCCGACATCAACTGGGCCGTTTCGGGAACCACAACCAACACCCGTCGCAGTAAAACCTATGACAATCTCATCTTCCAACGCACGGCCACGGCAGAATACACCGGCAAGTGGGGGGTCCTTGATCTTCAGACGACCTACAGCCTGAGCCTGAAGCAGGCCCTCGAGGTCTCTGATCACAATCCTGTCTGGGCTGCCTTCTCAGCAACCGAGGCCAGGCCAGCAGCCAGCGGAGGTGGCCGTGAGCCCCCAGCGTCACCCACACTCATCCCTGCGAACAGCGGTGCCACCAGGTAGACTTGAATTTCTTTTTCGGTCAGTTCTGCCATCTGGTCAGTGGGGCGATGTCGCACCATGCGTTCTCTTCTAGGCCATTGCCTGCCGCGATCGGCTTTCAGCCGGGCAGGCACCACCTTTGCCCAGGTCAGCGGCAGGCTTCTGCTGGCCAGCGTGTCGCTCGTTGCCAGCCTCTGCCAAGCCGCAGGCACCGATGTCGTCTGGCATGACAATGGACCACCACTCCGCGGGCAGGTTTTTGCCCGCAACCAAGATGGCCAACTGCTTATGGCCGTACGCCGGGAGTGGCTGGCAGATCATGTTCCGGACGTCGCTGCACAGACAACCGCAGAAGAAGCCGACCTGTGCCGACAGGCCTGGCAGCAAGTCAAAACACGTCTGACTGAAGCGGCTGCTCAAGACGCCGGGCAGCAAGACGATAACCTGCAGGCCTTTCTCGACCGGGAAGGCAACCGTATCGACCAGCTGCTCAGTCAGGAAGAAATCCCAGCCTTTCAGTTCACCTGGGTCCACCTACCGGTGACCTCTGTTCGCAGGGTCGAGGCAGCCGAACCCGAATGGCGACAGCTTGTGCAGTGGGGCTGGAGTGAAGATCTTCCCAATATCGAAACGCTTTCCCGGCAGCGGCTGCGGGCGGTTCTGGAAGAAAAAAAGATTGACCCGGCTGCCAACCCACCTGCACTGAGTGACCGACTCCCACCCCTGCCGCAAACGGCGGTGGAGTGGCAGATACGCCTGGCGCTGCTTCAGGATGCCTTCGACTCCGGCGTCCGGTTTCAGGGAACCGGTCCCCTCATGCTGCGGACGACTCAGACACCGGATATCTCGTCGGTACTGCCACTGATGCTGCAACTCCTTTCGGGTGAGGTCGACAAACTCCTCCCCAGCAGGAATGCGGGCGACCAGCAGCCAGCGGCCCCCATGAACGAGAGTCCGTCCTGGGTTGAATCGGCCCGGAAGCAGGCCAACCCCGAGGGCCGCTTTTTGGCCACCCACCTGAACCTTGATCTCGACCGGGCAAGGGTGGTGGTGCAGAGTCGCTTTGAAGTTCATCACACGGAGAAAGGCTGGGAAACGATCTGGCAAGATCAGAGCGAAGCGAGTGCCGCCCAAGCCCGGCCCGATCTCGAGCAGCAAATTGCCGCCGACCCCCGTGTCCAACAGGTCCTTCAAGGAATGACCCTGCTGGGCCTGGCCGATCAGGCTGCCCTCAACCGCGCCCTCCGCTTTGGGGCAGCCACCATGGAGGCCCACGAGGCTGTCGAACGCCGCTTTGCCACCTTTCGCAGTCGCTTCACCCAATACCTAGACCGGCCACCGCTCACCAGCCGCCGAGCCACGAAACCCTGAGGAAAGCCCGCGGTCGTAGCATGCCTCCGATTCTTTTTGCTTGTCGGAGAACAGCCGCTTCACAAAAATGAAACGTGACGTTCTTCCCAGCAGCAGGAGGCTCAGGGGTCTGTGAGCCAGATGCTTTCTCCACCAGCCCAAATGATGCAGCCCACCAAAGGACGATCGCCCCGTCCGGTGGCAGCCTTTACGCTGATCGAACTCTTGGTGGTCATAGCAATCATCGGGGTTCTTGTTGGGCTCCTCCTGCCGGCTGTGCAACAGGTCCGTGAAGCTGCCCGCCGGCTCGCCTGTGGCAACAATCTCAAGCAAATGGTGCTGGCCACGCACAACTACGCCTCAGCCAATGGCCACTTTCCGCCAAGCATGCAGCACACACCCGGCACCGCTTTTGCTACCAATAATGGCTCATGGGGCGTCCATGGCCGTATCCTGCCGTACATCGAACAGGGTGTTGTGGCAGACCAGATCGATCTGGAGCAGCCCTGGGATCAGGGTAGCAACGGCAGCGTCGTAGCCGCGACTCGGATTGACACATTCACATGCCCGAGTGAAGTCAATCTTTTCTTTCGCACCAAGAATGGAGCCGATTACGTTTTCCCAACCACCTATGGCTTTAACTTTGGCACCTGGTTCATCTACGACCCAGCAACCGGTGCCGGCGGGGATGGCGCCTTCCACCCGAATTCCGCTTATCGCAGCAAGGTGTTCACAGACGGCCTTTCAAAAACACTGATGGCCAGCGAAGTTCGGGCCTTCACCGCCTATGTCCGCAACACGGCTGATCCAGGGGGCAGTTTCCCGGCTTCTGCGCCGCCTTCGGCACCAACCCAGATAGCGGCACTGGCCAGTGGTGGTCAGTTGAAACTCGGTACGGACACCAACAGTAATACTGGTCATACCGAATGGCCTGATGGTCGAGTCCACCACACCGGTTTTACGACCACCTTTCCGCCCAATGCAGTGGTGCCCTATAGCAGCGGCGGGACTGATTACACCATCGACTACAACTCACAGCAGGAGGGGAAGAGCAGTACCCAGAAAACCTATGCGGCGATTACGGCTCGGAGTTACCACGGCGATCTGGTCAATGCCGCCATGATCGATGGCTCGGTGCGGCGAATCACGGAAACCATTCAACTGAAAATCTGGCGGGGGCTGGGCACTCGCAGGGGCGGCGAAGTGGCCAATCCACCTTGAGAGGCGGCCCAGACCGAAACAGCCCGTTCCAACCGGAAAAGCCGTCGATTTTCTCCCCGTCGCGCATCACGGCTGCCGCTTTGGTACGCTCAAAGTTGAGGAAGGGATTCCCATCGCCAAGCGGCATGCACACGGATGTGATGGATTCCATACCCTCGGAGACATGACGCACCGTGATGCGATCAACCCGCTGGAGGGCAGCCTGCCTCCCCTCGGCTCTGCTGATTGGCCTGTTCTGGCTAGTGGCTTCCCAACCGGTCAGTGCTGCCTGGATCGGTGAGCATGCAGCGCGGATCTATCGAGAAGACCCCCGGCCTGCGGGCGACCTGCCAGCTGGCATCAGCACCAGCCAAGACCTGATCGTCGTTCCGACATCACCACGGCGGCGGCTCTCCCGTCGGGCTCAGCGTCGGCTCCAAAGGCGGGGCATCCAGGTTCTCCCTGAGGGCTCCTCTGCGCTGGTTGGGTTACAAGCTCCTGTCCCGCCACACAGCGGCCTGCCGATTGACCACCGAGGGCTTCCCTATGGAACAGGCGATAACTTCAGTCGGCTGAACTTGCACCTACCCGGTGGCTGCCGAGAGGGTCGCCTGCCCCTGGTCGTCTGGGTACCGGGTACGGACTGGTCGGATGGCTCTCGAGACGAATGCCCCTTGGTCTGGCTGACGAGTCGGGGCTTCGCGGTGGCCAGCATTAGCTACCGTCCTAGTCAGGCAGCAACCTTTCCGGCCCAGCGGGATGACTGCCGCATGGCAATCACACGGATCGCTGAGGACGCTGCCGTCTGGGGGATTGATCCGTCACGCGTTGCCGTTGTGGGCCGAGCCGCTGGTGGCCATCTAGCGGCGCTGGTGGGGCTCGATGAACAGACCACTGAGTCACCGACAGACGACACCCCCCAGGCTGCCTTTCGGGTTGCCTCGATCTGTGGCATCTCCATGATCTCGCACCTGCCCACCCTTGGACCCGATCACGACCGAGCCAACTCAGCTGCCAGCCGCCTGATTGGTGGCCCGCTTCCAGAACTACGGGAAGCCGCCTTGGCGGCCAGCCCCCTTCGCTATGCATCGGCCGGTGATCCGCCAACGCTGCTGATCCATGCCCGTAGCACCACCATTCCAGCCAGTCAGAGCGAACGGCTGCATGCGACTCTGCAGGCCGCCGACGTGGAAAGCACACTCGTGCTTACCGACGAAGAGCCCGAACTGACGCCTTCCAGCCAGACCGGCCAACTCCTGCTGACCTTCCTGCGTCGCACCCTTACCAGTGAGGTCGACAGCGTGATCATCCGGGAAAATGCTGCGGAAGAACCCGGCCTCACCGGCTCAAACCGGTCTTGAGTAATCGCCCGAAAACCACGACGCTCCCGCCTTTGTGTCGCCTGAGGAGTGTCGCTGAATGTTCATGCCGGGCCCTGCTTTCACCCGTCGCGGCTGGCTCAAAACAACGCTGGCTGCCAGCAGCGGCCTGGCCGGCGGAGCCATTGCCGAGTCAGTCGCCATCGAGCCCCAACTGCTCGCTACCACCCATCTCGAATTCGGCACACCAGTGACGCAAGCGCAGCGGCCACTCCGGGTTGTCCAGCTCAGCGATCTGCATCTCCGGGGAATCAATCGTCTCGAAGAAGACCTGCTCAAGGCAGTAACTGCCATGCAGCCCGACCTCTTGGTGCTGACCGGCGACGCAATCGACCGCCACTGGGGTGTCGAACCACTGGCTGAATTTCTCGATGCCCTCCCAGCTACTGCCCACCGGCTGGCTATCATCGGCAACTGGGAATACCGGGCCGGCCTCGACGGCACGACCTTTCGTCGTCTGCTCGACCGTCATGGCTTCAGGTGCCTGCTCAATGAATCGGTCACCCTCGTCCATGAAGGACAGCCGCTGCTGATCACGGGGCTGGATGATCTTGTCGCTGGTCGACCTGCTGCTCCGCCAGCCAGTCAGCGGTGCGATCCCACGAGCGACCACCTCCTTCTGGCACACTGCCCCGCCACTCGTGATCAGCTGCCGCCGTTTGCCAGCCCGACCCCCAACCTCATCCTGAGTGGACATACTCATGGTGGGCAGATCGCCCCAGCCGGAATCTGCCTGGTCACGCCGCCGGGCAGTGGTGACTACGTCGCCGGGTGGTACTGCACGAACGGCCCAGCGATGTATGTGTCTCGGGGAATTGGCACCTCGACCGTACCGATTCGGCTGGGCTCGCTTCCGGAACTGGTGTGCCTGCAGTGGTGGCTGGGAAGTCGGACGACACTTCCCTCAGTCTGAATCAGCTGCTCCTTAAGCTTCCACTCAGCGGTCGTCATAACCGGCACCGTCCGCACAGCACCCCTCTTTGTTCCTGCTTATGCAGCCTCCCTGGTCAGCGGGCCGATAGCAATCTTCGGTCGGGGAACGCTTTTCGCTCGCCATCCTGTGCGTGTGATTCCCTACGGCCCAACGCCGGTCTGATTTGGCTCCCGCAATCGGTGCCAGGCAGTCCCGGTACGCAACAAATCAGGGATCGCTGTCAACGTCTCCGCTTGGCACCGGTCCAAAACCAATCCTTCACCACCCCTCCTCCAAACGAGCATTTCTATGGAAACATACCTTCGCGACATCAATGAGACTGCCCTGCTGAACGCTGCCGAAGAAAAACAACTGGCTGTTCAGATTCAGCAGGGCAACGCTGCTGCCCGCGACCACATGGTGCGTGCCAATCTTCGCCTCGTGGTCAACATTGCTCGTGGCTACGCCAATCGGGGACTCCCTCTTCCCGATCTGATCGAAGAGGGCAACCTCGGCCTCATCCGCGCGGTGGAAGGCTTTGACCCCACGGTTGGAACTCGCTTCAGCACCTACGCCAGTTACTGGATCAAACAGTCAATCAAGCGGGCCCTCATCAACAACGGCAAGACGATCCGCATCCCCGCCTACATGGTCGAGATTCTGTCCAAGTGGCGACGGGCTTCCTCACGGCTCATCGACACCCTCGGTCGGACACCGACCCCGGAGGAGGTGGCACGCATGCTCGGATTGGCCCGCAAGAAACTGCCGATTATCAAAAAAGCGATGCAGGTCAATCAGGCCGGACCGCAGACTGATCAATCAGAAGGGGGCTGGTCGCTCGGCGACATCATTCAAGACGAGAATGCCCGCAGCCCGGCCGATGTGCTGCTGGATGAAGACACCTTGCAGCATGTGCTTCAGCGGATCGACGAACTCGACGAACGGGCGGCAACGATTATTCGGCTACGGTTTGGTCTTGGGGGGGATGAGCCGATGACCCTGAAGGAAATTGGTAGTGTCTTGGGGCTGACCCGGGAGCGGGTCCGCCAGATCGAGTCCGAGACGCTGGCCTCGCTGGCGGCCGAAATTGAGGGTGCTCCACGGGCCACTCTTTCGATGCGGCCAGCCCAGCGGTTGCGACGGGGAGCCTGATCGGGAAACTATTGCGTATGGACCTCACTGCACACATCCGGGCGGTGCCCGACTTTCCCAAGCCGGGCATCCTGTTTCGAGACATTACACCCCTCTTGGCCGATCACGCAGCTTTTGCTGCGGCGATCGACCGGCTGGCGGAACCCTGGCAGGGCACTCCCATCGATGCGGTGGCCGCCGTTGAAGCACGCGGGTTTCTCTTTGCCGGACCACTGGCCCTCAAACTTGGCGTTGGGCTCATCCCCGTGAGGAAACCGGGCAAACTTCCTGCGGAGACGATCAGTTATCGCTATGACCTAGAGTACGGCAGTGACGAACTGGAGATGCACTGCGGTATCCTCAAAGAAGCAGCCCGGGTACTCGTTGTCGATGATGTGCTGGCAACCGGCGGCACAGCTGAAGCGTGCGTCAAGCTGATTGAGTCAGCGGGTGCAGCGGTCGCTGGATGCTCATTCCTAGTCGAACTGGAAGGGCTTGGCGGCCGGGAGCGTCTTGGGTCACACCGGACTGAAACGGTCCTCACCTACTGACAGCTGCCGAGCCCCTGCCCGCGAGAACGCTGTTCACCTCATCCACCGCCGCCACGACCCTGCCTCATGTCTCGTATCGTCGTAGCCATGTCCGGAGGTGTCGATTCGAGCGTCGCCGCTTCCTTGTTGATTGAGGCGGGACATGAGTGCGTCGGTGTCTTCATGCGACACGGCCAGCCGGCGCTGCCCTCGACCGGCACGCTCCCCATTGTCGAACCGGCGGCCAGCCGGGCGGGCCATCAAGGCTGCTGCAGTGTCAGTGATGCACTCGATGCTCGGCGGGTCGCCGACCGGCTCAATATTCCGCTTTATCCACTCGATCTCACCAGCGACTTCGAGCAGATTATTGATGCCTTTGCTGCTGACTACGGTGCCGGCCGAACACCCAACCCCTGTGTTCGGTGCAACCAGTGGATCAAGTTCGGCCGGCTGTTTGACTATGCCGATGCCGTCGGTGCCACGCACGTTGCCACTGGCCACTATGCCCAACTGCTGGCGGCAAAAGGAGAGGCTGCTGACCAAACGCCAGAATTGCACCGTGGCCATGACGCTGGCCGTGACCAGTCGTATGTGCTCTTCGGCATTGGACCAGAACGGCTGCGGCGGATGCTTCTCCCAGTGGGCGGTCTCGCCAAAGCTGAGGTTCGCCAGCGGGCAGAAGCCCTCGGCCTGGTCACGGCCACCAAACCCGACAGCCAAGAAATCTGCTTTGTCCCGCCGGGAGAACACCCCCGGCTGGTCGCACACCGGCTCGGCGGGTCTCGTGCAGGAGAGATCGTCGACCAGTCAGGGCATGTACTTGGACAGCACAGCGGCATCGAGCAGTTCACCATTGGGCAACGGCAAGGGCTGGGAATCGCTGTCGGCACCCCACTGTATGTCTTACGGATTGAAGCTGACCGCTGCCGGGTGGTCGTCGGCCCCAAGACGGCACTGCCACTCCATGAACTGACCGCGCGGGAAGCCAGTTGGATCACCGCCGTACCAGATGAACCATTCGAGTGCCTGGTGCAGTGTCGGGCCCAGCGGCCGGCAGCCCGTGCGGTTGTCAGACGACACGGTCCTGACTGCTTTACGGCACGTTTTCTTGATCCCACCATCGATGCCCCGGGTCCGATCACACCGGGACAACCGGCTGTCTGCTATGCCGGGAGCCAGCTGCTGGGTGGGGGCTGGATCGACAGCCCGACAGTTGAACGTGGCTGAGAAACCGCCTTTTCTGCTGGAATAGCCCCCGTTTGCCCCGGAAAAGAATCCGATTAGGATCGGAAAGAGCAGAGGCCATCGCCCTGCCTGTGAGACTTCCGTTCAGATTCCCACTCAACCAGATTCCCACTCAACCGGAGCCTGCCCGTGCCTCCTGCTGCTCTCGCCGTCCTTGGCATTGTTCTCGGCATCATTGGATTAGCAATGATGTTGATGATCTTTAACTACGGTCAGATCTGGTTCCAGGCATACTGGTCGAAGGCCGCCGTCACCTTTCTGGAATTGCTGGGCATGAGCCTGCGGAAGGTAAATGCCCGAACCATTGTTCAGGCGCGAATCATGGCGACGCAGGCCGGCCTCGGGAAGGCAATTCCTCCGAGTCGACTCGAAGCGCACTATCTCGCCGGTGGCGATGTCCCGCGTGTCATTCGGGCGCTCATTGCAGCCCATCGGGCTGGCCTCGATCTCGACTATGACCGTGCCTGTGCCATCGACCTGGCCGGTCGTGATGTACTCGATGCCGTCCAGACCAGTGTGAACCCTAAGGTGATCGACTGCCCAGATGTCGCCAGCGGCAAATCGACCTTGTCAGCGGTCGCCCGCAACGGCGTCGAACTTCGGGTTCGGGCCCGAGTCACCGTCCGCACGAACCTCCAACAACTCATTGGGGGAGCCACCGAAGAGACCATCATCGCCCGTGTTGGCGAGGGCATCATTACCTCCATCGGCTCGGCAGCAACCCATTTCGAAGTGATGGAACACCCAGACACAATCTCAAAGTCTGTCTTGGAACGAGGCCTCGACGCCCAAACCGCCTTCCAGATTGTGTCGATCGACATCGCGGATATCGAAGTCGGTGAAAACATCGGCGCCCGCCTCCAGGCCGATCAGGCCGAGGCCGACACCCGGGTCGCCCGAGCCAAGGCTGAGGAACGGCGGGCAGTCGCCATTGCCCGGGAACAGGAGATGAAGGCTGCTACGGCTGAAAATCGTTCCCGCGTCCTCCAGGCTGAGGCCTCGGTCCCGAAGAGCATCGGTGAAGCCCTGCGGGCCGGCCGCATGCACAGCCAGGCTGCCAACGGGCAGGCGTAGCAGTCCGTCCAGAAACCCTCCCGGCACGCCCGTAAATGCGGGCAGAAGCAGGCCCACCGTCGGCGAGAGGGGCTCTCCCAGCTGAAAAATGCTGAAAATCCAGGGTTTAATCGCTGCGGCGGAAAATCGTCACGACTGGCGAATTCGGTCAAACTTTGCGGACTCTGGATGCCGATACTGAATATTGTCGGGAGGTATGCAGAGCATGACCGACAGCAGGTCGCACGAGGCGACTGCCGTCACCTCCCGAGAGAACGCTGGCCACCTTTCACTGGGAGGTCAGCCGGCACGAAAGCGAAACGACACCATCACACGGCAAAGGGAGTCTGCCATGGGTCTGAGGAAATTGCGTGTCTACACCGGCCCCGAGACTGAATCGCCAAACCTCTCCCTGCTCGATGCAGCAGGTGATCCCAACACCGTCCGGGTTTCACTCGGTGAAATTCTGCCAACGCTCGCTGATGCTGTCGCCAGCGATCGGACCTGGCTGAGTGATTTTGCCGATGATGAGATGACAATCTCGTCGGATCTCTACGACGTCCTGCAGGCCTACCGGCATTTCCGCCGTCCCGGCGGCTGAGCCCGCAGCACGGGGCTCGCTCATACGAGAACCTGAAAAACCGGCAGATGCCCCCGAGCATCTGGCTCAGGGTTCATCGCCTGATGGCTCAGCCCGCCCCATGAGGCTCTCAGGCTCACAAAAGCCGCCTGGGCTTTGGCCTTTTTTCACCGGGCACTTCTCATTTTTCAGGGCCACTTTGTTAGGATGGATCACTCCCCCTTGAGAGGAGTGACTGACTCGGCTACAACGAATACGGAACTGGACGGGTTACTCCGTCCGTTTCCTGAGACTCCTGCTTGTTTTCGCCGCTGCCAATGCCTCCTCCTAATCTTGCCGTTCTGGGCCGCCGGGTTCGTGAAGCCCGACTGGCCCGCCGACTGACCCTTGAGGCCGTCGTCGCCCGGACCGATTTCACGGTCAGCTGGCTTTCAAAATTGGAAAACGGCCAATTATCGCCGTCGCTCGAGGGGCTCGTTCGGCTGGCTGACGCACTCGGCTGCGGGGTCGAAACACTCGTCGTCGGTCTCTCAGAGCCTCCCAACCATGTGATTCATCGCAACGGCGATTCTTCAGCGGCGACTGCCTCCAGGCCTGCTTCCAGAAATGGGGCTAGCAAAGGACACCACCGCAAACCGTTAGCCGAAGCCTGGCGGGGTAGTGCCATGCAGCCCGAACGCATTCGGCTCAGCCGGAAAAATGGCCAGGCTGAAAGCGATGATGGGCAACGGTTTGTCCTGGTGCTCGAAGGCCAGGTCCTCGTGACCTATGGCGAAGAACAGATTCTGCTTGAGCAAGGTGACAGCATTTATCTCAATGCCGCCATTCCGCATGGCCTCACGTCTTTGGGAAAGACTGAGGCAGAAGTTCTCAGCGTGACTTGCAGCCTCCCTCTTTCCTCAACGCCAGCTGTCAACTCGCTGAAACCGGCAGCCCGCCGAGCGGCCGCTGCCAAAACTCGAGGTCGAGCCAGCGACCGAACTTAAAGCCAGCCTCACGGATGGTTCCGGCGTGGCAGAAGCCTGCCTGCCGGTGGAGGCTGATGCTCGGTGTATTGGTTGCATCAATACCAGCGACAAGAAGATGAAGCCCTCGTGCGGTGGCCTCGTCGATGACCCGGTTGAGCAGTTGTCGGCCAATGCCCTGTCGCTGCCAGGCCGTGGCGACATAGACAGAATGCTCGGCAGTCCGAGCATAGGCTGAATAGGGCCGGAATGCCCCCCAGGTAGCGAAGCCGGCAAGCTGCCCATCTCGTTCAATGCCCAAGACTGGCAGGCCAGCCTGCTGCTTGGCAGCAAACCAGTCAGCCATCATCGCTGGGGTGCGAGGTGTCTCTTCATAGACCGCTGTGGTCTTCTCGATGGCCTCGTTATAGATCGCCCGAATCTCATCAAGATGGCGTTCGCCACAGGCGATCACCGGCCAACCCACCGGGCTGGCCGTCATGCCGACACCTGCCGTGGCGTCGGCCGCGGTGTCAGCAGGGAAACCACTACCAGCACCAGAAAGCCGAGTGGGATGGTCACCAGCCCGGGCTGGCTAAAGGGAATGGGCGAGGCCGCCCGCGACAGCCCGTAAACCTTTTCAAAGGTATCGGCTGACAGGAGGATCCAGCCCAGCGAGGAGAGCATGCCGACTGTGACAGCTGCGGTAATACCCTGCTTGGTGGTACGCGACCAGAACAACAGCATCACGAGCGCCGGCAGATTGGCTGAGGCCGCAATATGAAACGCCCAGCCGACCAGAAAACTAACATTGAAGTTCCGAAAGAGGATCCCAAGGGCCATGGCTGCCAGACCCAGCCCAACAGCCGCAATCTTGCCGGCACGAACCTTTTCGTGATCCGTCATCTGCACACCACAGAAGTTCTCAATCAGGTCATGGGCAACAGCACCACTCCCGGCCATGATCAGGCCACTGACCGTTCCCAGTACCGTCGTGAAGGCGATGGCAGAAATGACAGCAAAGAGTGTCTCACTGAACGATTTCGCCAAGAGAGGAGCTGCCATGTTTGAACTGGTCGGGTCGAGGTAGCCGCTGGTCATGGCACCCAGGCCAAGATAGAGCGTGAGCACATAGAAGCCGCCAATGGCGGCAATCCCGACCACGGTACTCTTTCGCGCGGCAGCGGCATCTTTCACGGTGTAGTAGCGGATCAGGATATGGGGCAGCGAGGCGGTGCCACAAAAGAGAGCCAGCATCAGGCTGGCAAAGTTAAGCCGATCGGTCAGGCTGCCGCTGGAAAGCCCCTTGAAGTATCCGCCTGGCTTGAGCAGGTCCTTCCCCTCCCGGATCGTCGGTGAATAGGTTGTGTGGCTCCCCTGCTCATCGGTGTGTTTCTTTGCTGACCAGGTGACGACTTTTGAGTCCTCAAGGGTTGAAAGATACTCAAGCGGCCGCAGGGGGCCCGTTTCCCGGGCGTCACCGTACCGGGCCGGCAAAGCATGAATAGTGCC
>Ga0181591_10003156_pt1 | contig 14262 bp, 17 predicted proteins | sample 071ome_33_FD_133757 | JGI IMG/M metagenome (GOLD analysis project Ga0181591, IMG submission 133757) | Coastal salt marsh microbial communities from the Groves Creek Marsh, Skidaway Island, Georgia - 071412AT metaG (megahit assembly) | ecosystem: Environmental > Aquatic > Marine > Intertidal...
GCTTCTGGTAAATGCGTAATCTACGAAGACGCAATGGGCCGGCCGGTCATTACAAAAGATGGTGTAACCGTAGCGGAAAGCGTAGTCTTATTTGACCCGGTCGAAAACATCGGAGCCACCTTAGTTAAGGAGGCTGCGGCAAATACAGTGCGTGAAGCGGGTGATGGTACCACAACGGCTACCGTCCTCGCACACTCGCTTTTGCAAGAATTAAATAAAGTAACCGATGAATCCACGATTAGAGAGATTAAAAAAGGCGTTGAAGATTGTTCTAAGGAGATTGTACATTATCTTAATGCTGCCAGTGTGGCGGTTGAGGGTGATATGCTACAGCAAGTTGCTTACATTAGCTGTAACAACGATAAAGAGCTTGGAGAAAAAATTGGCCAAGCTTTCGAGCGAGTTGGAAAAGATGGAGTTGTATTAATGGAGGAATCCGATACAAATGAAACGTATGTTGATTTTGTGGAGGGCACTCAATTTGACTCTGGCATTAAATCGCCACATTTAATTACGGATAAAGACAAAGGTACAGCTGTTTTAGACAATCCTTACGTGCTTATTGTCTCTTCCCCTATCCCTAACATTAGAAAAATACAAAGTGTCCTAGAACACGTTGTAAAATCAAATAGAAGCCTGCTTATAGTCGCAGATGTTGAGCAACAACCTTACCAAACGCTATTAGCGAACAAAGTAAAAGGTAATATTAAGGTGAACATTGTAGATTTACCTGGATTTGGGCCAACAAAACAAGAAACACTTGAAGACTTAGCTATTTTAACAGGGGCTAAGGTAATCAATGAAGAACTTGGCGACGATTTGGATTTAATTAGCCCAGATGTGTTAGGTGAAGCAGTTAAGTCTGTGACGAACCAGAAGAACACTGTGCTGCAGGTTGAAACCGACCGTGAGCTGCTCCAAGAACGTATCGAAATGGTACGCAACAAAACCGCCAACGAAACAAACGGGTTTTTCAAAAACAAGCTTGAGCAACGACTCTCTATGCTTACCGGTAAAGTTGGATTGATTTATGTGGGAGCAGACTCTCAGGTCGAATTAAAAGAAAAGAAAGATCGTGTTGAAGACGCGATTTATGCCACGCAAGCGGCTTTAAAAGAAGGCATTGTTGCAGGTGGCGGAGCGGCGTTATTGCATGCTTCCCATAAAATTAAACCTAAGAACGACGGGTATAAAGCATTGCTTACAGCCATTAAGGCACCGTTTAACACAATTATGCAAAACGCTAATATTGACATTCAAGATCCGGTATTAAGCAAGAATAGAGGTGTGGATGCAACAACCGGCAAAGAGATTAATATGCTAAAGGCTGGTATTATCGACCCGGTGCTTGTAACAAAAACAGCATTAAAGAATGCGATTAGTGTAGCGACAACAATTATTTCCGCTGATGTAGTAATTTCAAATATGAGAATTAATGAAAGCGGTAAATAACTATATTGTAATTAAAAAAATCAAGGAGGCAGCTAAAAAAGTTGCCGGCCTTGAATTAACTGAAAGCCAGAATACCGACGTTAGATATTTAAAAGCCGAAGTCATTAGTTGCGGACCAATGGTAATCGGCGTTGAAGCCGGTGATATTATTAGATATGATAAACACGCTGGCCATGGCATTGAGTGGAAAGAGCAACTGTTCCATATAATTACAGTTAATGACGTTGTTATTGTAGAATGAGATTAACAGCGTCAGACTTAAAAGAAATAAACCTTCTAAAGTATTACAGGCTTGTTAGAAAATGGGCTTGCAAAACTTACGGAATAAATGACGCGGACCTTGAGCTATTAATTTACCTTGATTGTAAAGATCGATTTACGCGTGATGATTTTATTAATGGGACCTACACCTATTCTTGGGATAAAGATCGGTGGGAACGGTTAAGAAGAGAGGGCTGGATTGAAGTATGGCGATACAGAAACCGCACTACAATTAAATACAGCGTTTTTAAAACTTCTTATAAAACCAAAAGAATGATTACTAGAATATATAATATCCTTTTAGGCGAAGAAGATATACCGTTTGGGCCCTCTAGTAAATTTTATAAAAACAAAACATATACTGATAAAGTCTACAATAAGGCAATTGATGATATGATTAAAGATAAGGATCGATGATGGGAGTTGTACCAATTACGCAGCGCGCTAAATGTAAATATGCGGCCATGCCTATTAACCAAGAGGTAACGGTTGACGCCGCCGGCAAAACGCCGATAAAGCTATATTCTAGCCCGGTGCAAAAAAAAGGCTGTGGATGCGGCTGCGGCGGATAATGTTTAAACTAAAAGACAAAAGTGCGCTTTTTGGTATCAATAAAGAAGCGTCGGAATTTGGGACGCCGGTTTTTGAAAAAGAATTAGGACCAGGCATTGAAGCGGAGGCTAATCGCGACGGCACGGTATTTGTACAAAAGGGCATGAGCCAGCGTGCAATTAACGAAGCGGTTGAGCATGAAAAAGTGCACCTCAGTCAAATGGCGCAAGGCAGACTCGATTATACTAATGGAGAGGTTATGTGGAAACCTGATACTAAATCGCCTATGAAATTTTTCAATAGAAAGATTATGGCCGAAGGTGCATATAATTTACCATGGGAAAAAGAGGCATATCAAAAAACTAAAAAATAATGGCTTACGTACAACATAACTCACCTTTTACAAGACTAAGGAAAACGACAACAGGAAAAGGCCGTCATTTTTTGACAGCTGAAGAAGGGGCTGGAATGACAGCTGCCGGAAGAGCCGCGTATAACCGCGAAACAGGGGGCAACCTAAAGAAACCTCAGCCTGAAGGCGGTAAGCGTCAAAAATCGTTTTGTGCGCGTTCAAAAGGACAGATGGAGATGCACAATATCAATTGTTCTAAAACACCTAAGAAACGTATCTGCGCTGCACGCCGCAGATGGAAATGCTAATATAAAAAGAATATAAAATGGGATCATATACTACTCAACCAGATTTCGCAACAGAGGCTGTAGCTATTACCCCTAATGACACTATGGACAGCACTACGCATTTGGGTGAGGCTGCATTGTATGTGGGCACAGGTGGTGATGTTACTGTTAGACTAAGAAAAGCAACTGCAAACGTAACATTTAAAAATGTTAGCGACGGATGTTGGTTGCCTGTAATCTGCGATTATGTATTGGCTACCGGTACAACCGCGTCTGATATTGTAGCTGTAAAATAATATGGCTGTCGGTATTAGCCGTAGTATCGGCATCGGTATGAAAAAATGCTGCGGCGGAGCTATTTCCGGCGGTGGCGGAGGAGGAGGAGGCGGAGGCTCTACAACGTTTCCTTTGTATTTAGCGACGGTAACCCCAGCGCCAACAGGTTGTGACGAGTTTTCTGTTTATGTACGCGTAAATGGCGTAGCTAAGATGACTATGGTTAAAACGTCTGGGTCGCCCGCTACATTCCCTACGCCGGGTCCTGTACAAATTACAGCGGGTGATATTGTGCAGGTAACGATAGAAAGCCGCCCACCGTCTACAGTGCAGTGTCAATATGATCCTGGTACACAGACAGGGTATACCTGGACAGATGTTACACTAGAAATAGGCGGCACACAAGGCGGGGTTGTTTATTCTAATACATACACATCATCAAGCGGGCAAATTGCATTGTATCAATATACATATACTCCGGTACAAGGTGTTTCCGATATAATTACAGCACGAGGTCAGGCAATGGTATAATATTAGATACATAACAAAATAAGTAATAATAAATTAAGTATAATCAATTAAATTTAAATCAAATGGCAAAAAAGAAAGTAGAGAACAAGCTAACTGACGAGCAACTTGAAAAATTGCAAACCTATGTCAATACCGCAAATCGCATACAGCTTACGATTGGCGGGCTTGAAGCTCAAAAACACGAATGGTTGCATAAGCTAATTGAGGTTAAAGAAGGTATGGAAACATTTCAGAAAGAGCTGGAAGCTCAATATGGAGACGTACAGATTGACCTACAAACAGGGGTGATTACTGAAAATGCAGGTAATTCGTAAAATAAGTATTGGGAAAGACTATAAAAATGACGCCATGCACTATTCTGTTGGACAGGAAGTGTATGGCGGTCATACTATAGTGCATATATTAGAAGAAGAAGAAAAGTATTCTATCTATATACAAAAGTCCGATGCTGTTATGCCATGGAAAGATTTTAATAAAAACATGGCTATCTCTGTTGAATACGATTTAAAATACTAATGAGAAGTGTTTTTAATTTTTTAATAGAGCCAAAAAATGGCAGAACAACTGCATTAAAGCAAGTTGGAGATAAAGAGTTACTTCTTAATACAGAATTGCAAAATCATCAATATACCAGCCGCTTAGGGGTTGTAAGAGCAACACCTACAGCAATGAATACGGAAGTGCAGGTTGGAGATGAAATTATAGTGCATCATAATGTTTTTAGAGCATTTAGAGATATTAGGGGCAAAGAAAAAAACAGTAAGTCGTTTATTGACGAAAATCTTTTTACCGTAAGCATCGATCAAATTTATGCGTATAAAAGAAACGGTGAATGGCAAGCTATTAAAGGTTTTTCTTTTGTAAAGCCACTTGTTAACAATAACAGCTTTAGCTTAGAAAAAGAGCGACCACTTATTGGCAAATTAAAATTCGGCGGGGGTAACATAAAAAATGGTTCGCTTATAGGGTTCACGCCTAGCAGCGAATATGAATTTAATATCGACGGAGAGCGTTTATACCGCGTCCGTAATAATCAAATTACCGTGGAATATGAATACCAAGGAGACGAAAAAGAGTATAATCCGAGCTGGTCGTAAGGCGGTTGAAGAACTTATTAAAGTTGCAGAAGAAAAAATCATTACCAATACAGAAGATGATGTATCTGCAGATAGGTTAAAAAATGCAGCGGCCACTAAAAAGCTTGCAATATTTGACGCTTTTGAAATACTCACACGTATTGAGGAAGAAGAACGCATCCTTGAAAATAAGCCAAAACAAGAAGAGGAAAAGAAAACCTTTTCTGGATTTGCTGAAAAAAGATCTAGATAATGTACGAGCAGAGTCTAGTAAAAGTTGTTGAGCCTGTAAAGCTAACGACTATAAGCAGATTAAATAAATCTAAAGCCTGGAAATATGGCTACAATAAAGAACACGATATTGTAGTTATTAGCAAAACCGGGCAGATAGGGCAGATTATCGAAGTGCAAAACTTGTGTATAGCATTGCCACCCGTCCCTAAGGGATTGAAGAAAAGGGAAAATAAATGGGTTGTTGAGGAGTATCCTAAAGAGCTCAAAAGAATTAAAAGCATATTTGATTGGCAATCGTATCCTGATGAATTTAAAAGCAAGTGGGAGGGTTATATTGACGAAGAATTTAATAGGCGCGAAAACGGGCACTGGTTTTACAACAAAGGCGTCCCTACCTATATTACTGGCACTCATTACATGTACCTGCAATGGTCAAAGATTGATGTCGGACACCCTGACTATAGAGAAGCCAATAGAATATTTTTCATATTTTGGGAAGCGTGCAAAGCCGATAAGAGATCTTACGGTATGTGCTACCTTAAAAACAGACGTAGTGGATTCTCGTTTATGGCTTCAGGAGAAACGGTCAACATGGCAACCATATCAAGTGACGCCCGATTTGGTATCTTATCAAAAACAGGTGCGGATGCCAAGAAGATGTTTACCGACAAAGTTGTACCAATCTCGGTTAACTATCCGTTTTTCTTCAAACCTATACAGGACGGTATGGACAGACCAAAGACCGAACTTGCATATAGGGTTCCAGCTTCAAAGCTCACTAGAAAATCGATACAATCGAAAGAAACACAGATAGAGCTTGAGGGTCTTGATACGACAATCGACTGGAAAAACACAGGCGATAACTCTTATGATGGTGAAAAGCTTAAGCTGCTTGTGCATGATGAGAGCGGTAAATGGGAACGACCTGATAATATTTTAAATAACTGGCGTGTAACCAAAACAACACTGCGATTAGGTTCTAGAATCATTGGTAAGTGTATGATGGGTTCAACGTCAAACTCTTTAGAAAAAGGAGGGGATAACTTTAAAAAGTTATACTACGACTCGGATGTAACTAAACGAAATTCAAATGGCCAAACAAAGTCAGGATTATACTCGTTATTTATCCCGATGGAGTGGAACTACGAAGGATTTATTGATGAGTACGGGCAGCCCGTATTTAATAATCCTGATACAGGCGTTTTGGACCCATTTGGCGACACTATTGAACAAGGAGTTATAGATTACTGGGATAATGAAGTTGAAGGTCTTAAACAAGACCAGGATGCTTTAAACGAATATTACCGCCAGTTTCCCCGTACGGAAGAACACGCCTTTAGAGATGAAACAAAAAACAGCTTGTTTAATCTTGCTAAAATATATGAGCAGATTGATTATAATGAAGATCTGCGTAATACTAATGTTATAACCACCGGTAATTTCCAGTGGGTAAATGGCGTTAAAGATACAAAAGTTGTATTTATACCTTCACCGCAAGGCCGCTTTAAAGTGTCGTGGATACCAGGAGCGAATATGCAAAACAAGCAAATTGTTAAGAATGGCATTAAATACCCGGGTAATGAGCACGTCGGTGCTTTTGGTTGCGATAGTTACGACATTTCAGGAACTACCGACGGAAAAGGTTCGAAAGGAGCATTACACGGACTTACCAAGTTCAGTATGGAAGATGCACCACCAAGTACATTCTTCCTTGAATATATAGCTAGGCCGCAAACCGCGGACATATTTTTTGAAGATGTGTTAATGGCTTGCGTATTTTACGGTATGCCAATATTGGCGGAAAATAACAAACCTAGATTGCTTTATCATTTTAAGCGCAGGGGCTATAGAGGTTATTCAATGAACCGACCCGACAAGTTGTGGAATAAACTGTCTGTAACTGAAAAAGAAATCGGCGGGATACCGAACTCTAGCGAAGATATGAAACAAGCGCACGCCGCGGCTATTGAAATGTATGTTGATAAATATGTAGGTCAGCAAGAAGACGGGACATATGGCAGCATGTATTTTAATAATACGTTGAACGATTGGTCTAAATTTAATATTAATAACCGTACTAAATACGATGCTTCTATTAGTTCGGGTTTAGCTATTATGGCTTGCAATAAAGATTTATACAGACCTGTTGGTAAATTAGAAAGAACAAAACTTAATCTCCATATTGCAAAATACAAGCAAGACGGATATATTTCAGAAATAATAAAATAACATATGGCTCAGTCAGTTGTAAATAGCGCATTCCCAAGTCAAGTCGCAAGCGACCTGGAAAAGGTTTCTTACGAATATGGGCTTAAGGTTGCTAGAGCTATTCAAAACGAATGGTTTTCTAGTAATTCAGGGACGGCCCGCTTTAGAAGCAACCAAAATACATTCCACAATCTGCGGCTATATGCTAGAGGAGAGCAGAGCATACAAAAATATAAAGACGAGCTATCTACTAATGGAGACTTGTCTTATTTGAATTTAGACTGGAAGCCTGTACCTATTTTATCTAAGTTTGTAGATATTGTGGTTAACGGCATTGCAGATCGCTCTTTTGACATTAAAGCATATTCTCAAGACCCATATGGCGTAAATAAAAGATATGCTTATCTGGAGTCAATAATAAGAGACTTGCAGACAAAAGAAATTAGCGATTTTGCGCGTGAAAATTTTGGTATTAATCTTTACGAAAATGATCCTGCTTCTTTGCCTGAGTCAAAAGAAGAGCTTGAATTACACATGCAGCTTTCTTACAAACAAGGTGTTGAGATGGCTGAAGAGATAGCTATTAACACTTTGCTTGATGGCAATAATTATGATTTAACAAAACGCCGTTTATATTACGACCTTACTACACTTGGTATTGCGTCGGTAAAAAACAGATTTTCAGAATCAGAAGGTGTTGTAGTTGAATATGTTGATCCTGCTAATTTGGTTTATTCATATACAGAGTCACCATACTTTGATGATATTTACTATGTAGGGGAAGTAAAGTACGTTCCTGTTAATGAGTTAAAGAAGCAATTCCCAAGCTTAACAGACGATGAGCTAGAAAAAATACAAGGGCAGAGCAGCAGAAACTTTAGAAAGAACTACGATTTAGATTCAATCGGAGCTGATCAAAGAGACAATAATACCGTTCAGGTTTTATATTTTAATTATAAAACATACATGAATGAGGTATATAAAGTTAAAGAAACGGCGACAGGCGCAAACAAGGTTATTATTAGGGACGACCAATTTAATCCTCCTGCTGATTCTACAGAATTTAGCAAAATAAGCCGATCTTTAGAAGTATTGTACGAGGGAGTGCATATTGTTGGTACAGATATACTTCTTAAATGGGAGATGGCTAAAAATATGATGCGTCCTAAAAGCGACTATGCTAAAGTTAAAATGAACTATAGTATTGTTGCCCCAAGAATGTATAAAGGCCGCATTGAATCTATTGTAAGCCGATGCACCGGCTTTGCGGATATGGTTCAGATTACACACCTAAAACTACAGCAAGTCCTAAGTAAAATGATGCCTGATGGTGTTTACATGGACGCCGATGGTCTTGCTGAGATTGATTTAGGCAATGGCACAAACTATAATCCGCAAGAAGCACTTAATATGTTCTTCCAAACGGGTTCTGTTATTGGGCGTTCGTTTACTAGCGAAGGCGACATGAACCCTGGAAAAGTGCCAATCCAACCATTGCAAACCGGAGCGGGCGGTCAAAAACTACAAACACTTATTCAGACATATAATTATTACTTGCAAATGATTCGTGATGTCACGGGTCTAAATGAAGCTCGTGATGGGTCTATGCCTGACTCAAGAACTTTGGTGGGTGTTCAAAAGCTTGCGGCTGCAAATTCAAATACAGCCACACGTCATATTCTTGATGCGGGGCTGTTCTTAACAGCGGAAACTGCAGAATGTTTATCTTTGCGTATTTCTGATATTATTGAATACCACCCCGCAGCAGAGGCGTTTATACAAAAAATAGGTGGGCATAATGTTGGCATTTTAAATGAGCTAACTGAATTGCATTTGCATGACTTTGGTATTTCATTAACATTAACGCCAGACGAAGAAGAAAAGCAGTTATTAGAAAACAATATTCAAACAGCCCTTTCTGCTGGATTAATTGATTTAGCCGACGCTATTGATATACGGGAAGTTAAAAATCTTAAGCAAGCTAATCAGCTTCTTAAACTTCGTCGCCGGAAAAAACAAGAGCGCGATCAAGCGATGCAGCAACAAAATATGCAGGCTCAGGCACAGGCAAATGCTCAAGCTCAGCAGGTTGCAGCACAAGTTGAAATGCAAAAAGAACAAGTGGCGCTACAAACAAAATCGCAGCTAGAGCAATTAAAAGGGCAGATTGAGCAGCAGAGAATGCAAGTTGAGGTTGCGGCTAAGAAAGAACTTATGGCGCTAGAATTCCAATACAATATGCAGCTTAAGGGTATTGAAGTCGACGGTCAAAAAGCTAAAGAATCTGCAAAAGAAGATCGCAAAGACGAAAGAACAAAAATGCAAGCTTCACAGCAAAGCCAATTAATTGAGCAGCGTCAGAAGCAGACGGGTCCAAAATCCTTTGAATCAGGTGGGAACGATATTATGGGCGGTGGTTTCGGTTTAGGAACCTTTGAACCTAAGTAATAATAACAATAACAATTATATAGTATTTTATCATGAGTGAAGAAATTCAAGAAGAGCAGCCGAAATATGCTTCGGTTGCCGAAGATGGAACAATTAAAGTAGATTTAAGAGCAGATGCCATTCCAGAGCAAAGCGCAGATGAGGTTTCTGTACGCGACGAATCCGCAACTAGCGAAGAAATACCAGTTGAAGACGTCAGAGAAACAAATGCAGAACCTTCCGGAGAAAGCGACAGCATTCAAAATGAAGAGCCCGTTTCTAATGGGCAGCAAGAAGCACTAGAGGAAGAGCCTGTATTACAGGAAATTACCGACGAAGAGGTTGAAATAGCCGCAAACCAGCTCGATGAACAAATCGAGGAAGCTGTTTTAGAGCAAGAAAAAACTGGCATTGAATTGCCAGAAAATATTCAAAAGGTCGTTGACTTTATGAACGACACAGGCGGGTCGCTTGAAGACTATGTGCGGCTCAATACTGATTATGCATCGTTAAATGAGAATCAGTTATTGCGTGAATATTATGAGCAAACTAATCCTCATCTTGACAAGGAAGATATTGACTTCATGATTGAAGATAGGTTTTCTTTTGATGAAGATTTAGACGACGAAATAGAAGTACGTCGTAAAAAGCTAGAGCGCAAACAAGCATTGGCAAATGCTAAAAGCCATTTAGACGGTCTTAAGTCTAAATACTACGATGAAATTAAAATGGGATCTCGTTTAAATCCCGAACAGCAAAAAGCAGTTGAATTTTTCAACCGCTATAATAAAGAAAGTGAAGAAGCAGCTAAAATTGCTGAACGACAAACTAGCCGATTTAAGCTTGAAAGTGATAAAGTATTCAATGATAAATTCGAGGGATTCGATTATAATGTTGGAGATAAAAAATATCGCTTCAAAATTAAAAACGCTAGTGAGGTTAAACAAACCCAAAGCGACATCAATAATTTTGTTAAGAAGTTCTTAAACGAAAATAATGAATTGTCAGATGCTAAAGGTTACCATAAATCTCTTTTCACCGCAATGAATGCTGATCAAGTAGCACAACACTTTTATGAGCAAGGCAAGGCTGACGCTCTTAAAACTAGTGTGGCTAATTCAAAGAATGTTGATATGGGCCCGAGAGGGGTGCATGAAAAAACAACAACTTCGAACGGCTGGACTGTGCGTGCGATACAAGACGGCGAAAGCTCTTCTAAACTTAAGGTTAAATTTAGAAAATAATCCATTTAAAACAAATTAAAAAATGGCTTTTAACAATTCAGGTGCCTTCGGGGCACATTTGACTCCGCGTCCTGTTAAAGGATTGTTTGCGGATAATTACATTAACTTCCAGGACCCAAGCTTCCAACAGTGGAGCCAACAGTTCCTTCCTGAAGTTTACGAAAAAGAAGTTGAGCGTTACGGTAACCGTACAGTTTCTGGCTTCTTACGCATGGTGGGTGCAGAAATGCCTATGTCTTCTGACCAAGTTATTTGGCAAGAGCAGGGCCGTTTGCACATCGCTTATGAAGAAGTGCCTGTGGCTAACGCTACTACTTTGACTTTGCCTGCTAACCACTTGTTGGGCGTAGGTATGACTATTGTTATTAACGACGATGCGGTTGGTGTTAAGAAAACAAACAAAGCTCGCGTTTCAGCGGTAAATGGTACAGCTGTAACTATCGAGGTTTACGACAACGCTAACGCTCAGCTAGACCCAGCGATGGTCGGCCCAGTTACTGTATTTGTTTACGGTTCTGAATACGGCAAGGGTTCTTCAGGTGTTGGTAACTCTATCGACGCTTCTTTCACAACTTTTGCCAACAAACCAATTATCTTGCGTGACAAGTACCGTGTAAGCGGTTCTGACGTTGCTCAAATTGGCTGGGTTGAAGTTACTTCTGAAGCCGGTACAGGCGGTTACTTATGGTACTTGAAGTCTGAGCACGAGTCTCGTCTACGTTTCGAGGACTACTTGGAAATGTCAATGATCGAAGCTGAAAAAGCCGCAGGTACTATGTCGGTAGACGGTACTGAAGGTTTGTTCGCAGCTATCGAGTCTCGCGGTTTGGTATACAACGACCAAGCTTTCGGAACTGCCGGTTTGACAGACTTCGACGCTATCTTGCAAGAACTAGACAAGCAAGGTGCTATTGAAGAGAACATGTTGTTCTTGGATCGCGCAACTTCTTTGGGTATGGATAACATGCTAGCTGCTCAGAACTCTTACGGTGCTGGTGGTACTTCTTACGGTGTGTTTGACAACTCTGAAGATATGGCATTGAACCTAGGATTCTCTGGTTTCCGTCGTGGTTCTTACGACTTCTACAAGACTGACTGGAAATACTTGAACGACTCAACTACTCGCGGATCTATCGGTGATATTGAAGGTGTTCTTGTTCCTGCTGGTACTTCTACTGTATACGATCAAGTTCTAGGTAAGAATATTGCACGTCCTTTCTTGCACATTCGTTACCGCGCTTCTGAAGCAGACGATCGTCGCATGAAGTCTTGGATCACAGGTTCTGTTGGTGGTAACTACACTAGCGACGCTGATGAAATGAATGTACACTTCCTTTCTGAGCGTGCACTTTGTGTTCAAGCGGCTAACAACTTCGTATTGTTGAAGAAAACTCTTTAATAATTAGTTTTCAATAATATTACCCTCGTCCTTGTGACGGGGGTAATTATTACCTTTATTTAATTTTATTATATCATGGCAGAAGCTAAAAAAACAACAAAAAAGGCAGCAGCGCCTAAAGCTGCAGCGGTAGAAACTCCCGTGGCTGTAAAAGAAGCCCCAAAAGCTCCGGTAGATACGTGGGTTATGAAAGACCGCTTATACGAACTAACAAGCAACCGTAAACCGCTTGTATTTACATTGCCTTCAAGGCATACGGAAGTTAAACCGCTATTGTGGTTTGACGAAGAAAAAGGATACAATCGCGAACTGCGCTATGCAACAAACCAACGCTCATGCTTTGTCGACGAACAAGATGGCAATGCAACATTAGGGCGGATTGTGTTTAGAAATGGCGTTTTAGCAGTACCTAAAGAAAACATAGTATTACAAAAACTTCTTTCTTTATACCACCCATTTACCACTAATGGTGTTATTAAAGAGTATGCGCCAGAACAAATTGCAGTAAATGAAGTTCAAATGATTGAGGCTGAATTGGAAGCTATGAATTTAGCACGTGACCTTGATGTTGAAGAATTGGAAGCAATTATGCGCGCTGAGGTTGGATCTGAGGTATCTAACATGTCTTCTAAGGAGCTTAAACGAGATGCATTAGTATTTGCACGTAGAAATCCTATTTTGTTCTTAGAACTTGCGAATGACGATAATATTCATTTGCGCAACATTGGGATTAAGGCTGTGGAAATGGGAATTATCCGATTGTCTCAAGACCAACGAACATTTACATACGGAGAGGGCAACCGAAAATTAATGACGGTGCCATTCGACGAGCATCCATATTCCGCACTAGCGGCATTCTTCAAGACTGACGAAGGTATGGAAGTTTTGAATGCTATTCAAAAACGACTATAGTCAAGATTAATAGTTAGGCTGCATGAAAATGTGGCCTAACTTTTTATATAACAAAAACAATTATGGTAAGTATAGATACTGTTTATCAACGTGTGCTGGCAATCCTCAATAAAGAACAAAGAGGATATGTGCCTCCAATAGAGTTTAACTTGTTCGCAAATCAAGCACAAATGGATTTGTTCGAACAATACTTCTATGATATTAATCAATTCGGCAGATTGCACGGCAATGATACAGAGTATTCTGACATGCTTAATCTCCTAAATGAAAAGATTAACATCTTTGAAAAGACGGCTGCAATGACGTATAATGGTACGCATTGGCAAGCGCCTTCGGATTTGTATCGTATTGGAAGTTTGCTATACAACGATACCGAAGTTGAGCGCATTAACGCCAACGAATACCGATATATTGCAGCTTCGCCACTCGCGGCACCAAAGGACGCCCGCCCAGTGTTTGTAGCAAACAGCGACGGATATAAGGTATATGGTGATTCTGAATTAACTACAGGAGTATCGTGTAATTATATTAAGGTGCCCGCAACAGTCGAGTGGGCTTATAATGACGTATTCGGATCAGCAGAATACGACGCTACAAATACAACCAATTTTGAGCTGCATCAATCTGAAGAAACTGAATTAGTCTTTAAAATACTAGAACTAGCGGGTCTCGCTATTAAAGATACAGGTGTTTACCAGGCGGCAATGCAGATGGAAATGCAGAATACACAACAAGAAAAATCTTAATAAATGGGTCTAATCAATACATCAAACGAGAGCTATTACAATGGCCCCGATGGTATACTAAATAGTGGGGATGAAAACTATGGCAGTTACCAGTTTACCAGCATAAAAGATATTATCAATAACTTTATCGTTGCCTATGTAGGCGAAGATAAGATTATTAGCAAAGTAAAACGCACGGATGTAGCGTTCCACGCCCAGCGTGCATTGCAGGAATTTTCATTTGATATTTTGCCATCACAAAAATCAATTGAACTTGAGCTTGGCCCTACACTAGAGTTTTACCTACCGCAAGATTATGTGAATTA
>Ga0181591_10003160_pt1 | contig 14257 bp, 23 predicted proteins | sample 071ome_33_FD_133757 | JGI IMG/M metagenome (GOLD analysis project Ga0181591, IMG submission 133757) | Coastal salt marsh microbial communities from the Groves Creek Marsh, Skidaway Island, Georgia - 071412AT metaG (megahit assembly) | ecosystem: Environmental > Aquatic > Marine > Intertidal...
CACCCCAGTTGATCATATACTATATGTATAGTTAAACAAAAGAGGGCACACACAATGGCACAAGCAATCGTAATTCACGGCGCATTTGAAGACACTCCCCGCACTGTAGCGATGGTAGAGGTTGGAGAGCGCACAGGCTCAGACGCACTTGAGTACGCATACTTCCGCACACAGAACCTACATGGTAGTTGGAGCAAAGGTCCTACTATTGAATGGGATGGCGAAACACACGACAACGGTGACTATTCCGAAGACATCACAGTGATGGCCGCACTTGAAACAGTAGACGGCAAAACATACGGTCTACGAAGCACAAGCGTAGGAGATCACATCCTGTTTGGTACTACAAAATATGTAGTAGATAGTTTCGGATTTAGTGAATTAGAGGTTGACACTGTAGCACAGTGAGCATATAATATTAGTACAAGTTAACAAAAGCGAGAGGGCTAAAACATGAACATGATGGACATTCACACTGAAGCAACACAGGCAGCCAAGCAAGCAGTAGCAGACTACTTGGCAGACTGGGAAGCCAAGACTGGCGGCAACGAGTATGGTGAGCCAATGTACTGCGGCTTTGCTTGGGTAGATGTAAGCGTAACACGCACCAACAGCAAAGAAGCTAAGGCACTAGAGAGCGTAGGCTTCCGTCCTAGCTGGCGTCCTAAGCAGATGCAGTTATGGGATCCTGCACAGCATAGAGGACAGAGCATGGACTGCAAAGAAGCGGGTGCTAGGGCATATGCTGAAGTGCTACAGAAGCATGGCTTTAAGGCTTACATGGGAAGTAGAGCAGACTAATAAACGATAGGAGAGAAAGATCCCGGCTTCGGTCGGGATTTTTTTTGAAAAAATTTCATCGGTCGGTCGGCAAATAAAAAATATTTTCGAGGGGGGTCGGGGCTATAACTAGCTGATTTTATTGACAAAATTTTGGCGCAAGCTCTCTTCTTTTTCCTTTTTCACTGTTTAAAAAATGGGGTGAGTTAGAATCACCAGGCCGAATCTATAAGTACTTCCCTAGAATTTTTTGCGCGGCAATTTTTTTTGGCTGTAGACCCCATTTCGGATAAACACTATATGCGAACATGCGTAGTAACACGTAAACAAGGTAGACCTCAACAGTACACAGTGTATGATGCACAAGGACGAGTTGTTATTATTACTACTAACAAACACATAGCGAAGCGACTCACACACGAGTAATGCGAGTGTGTATGTACGCAGTACATCTACGTGCGCTTCTAACGGTTCCTCTACACTATGACGCACGATAGTTACGGCATAAGTAATAGTATGTGCGTAGTGTGTATCACTGATTGAACACATGTCAAATCAAAGCCAAACGTGCTATATTATTAATAGCAGTCAAGCTGAACACACTACGCACTACCAATTGGACATAGTGTGTATGTATGAAATCAAGCTAGTATACGATCCAGAACCAAAAACACTAACACTCAAAGAAAGCGTAACATATTGTGCTACTATAGAATTGTTTCTGCGAGGTATACACACATATCAAGCAAGCGCAACTCGCATAGGGTTTGAGTCAGATCGAGATCGTACACTAGGCATGCTAATACTAAGTTCTAGCACATCATTTAGGTGTGTGTGCTTGTAAAAGACTCATCTTTTACGTAATCAGTGTTTAAGGGGCATTACAGTGCGTTGTTTTCAGTCTGTCGTTATGGTTGGCATCAAACTACTTGTATACACTGGTTCTAGTATGTTGATATTCCCTACAGAAAATTTGCGTTGCAAACGCTTCGCGCTCTAGAAAAATCTGCTTACCGCTGTGCGGCTTTTTTGGCGCAGGACCGCTTCGCGGCTTGGGGATGGGCGGTGTGTGTAAATACTGTATGAACGTTGGTTACAGACCCGCATATGATCAATCACGATCAGAGTATCCGCACAACACTAGACAACATCGTGCTGTGATAGATCCTCAGCCGGGCTATTGGAGAGACTGCTCAGACAGAGACACCGGTGTTGCTAGAGAGAGTGAGCTAGACTGGAGCACCATACTCTATGTTGACTTTAAGATAGGTCCTGAAAGTTTTGACTGCGAAAGACAATGGCAAGACCTCTACACATGGATGGCCATTCCCAGTGAATACAAAATACTGCATTGGGTCAATGACGGACTTGTTAGAGCGGACCATCCTGAAATCATAGGTAGACTGAGTACACTGCCCGTTGAAGGTGAGTTTTATTTGGATCTAGTAAGCAGAGTGTATCCCCAGGATAACGCAGAAATGATTAGAGCCAGACTACTAGCGGCTACTCCCAGCAGAACTCTACTACAAGGTCTTGACTACCGCACTGTTGATAGAACCTCAGGTTGGTGCAGTCATGATCAAATTGTTCATCCGCATGGCATGAGAAGAATACACTATCAGTACGATTGATCCTGCGTTTTCCAAGTTTTCCAAGTCCATAGTCTAGCATCCGAACACTGTATGTAATCTGAATTGTTTTGATGTCGTATCTGACCTTGTCCGCTTACTATGTCTCCATCTCTATAAGCAAAAGGTCGTGCAACTGTGATGTCTATGTATTCGCCATAGCCTACACCTAGTGTGAGAAATGTTACCCAACGATTGTGCTTGCCGCGAAACACTCTACCGTTGGCAATAACGCCTGCAAATTCTACACGCTCTAACCAAAGCTGACGCACTCCCATGTTTTGAGGGAATCCCTGTTGCCACCAGCCTGGTTTACACTCTATTCCTTGACGATGCGCTTCGCATTGATATACCCACGGTTTGTAGCTGCCTTGGCAGTGCTTGAGATTGGCACGCCAGAATGCTTCTGGATTGTGCGCCTTTTGATATGCGAGTGCCCAGATGAGTCGTCCGAGATTAACAGCGTGAGCCCGGCAAAGTCCGAATCCACTAAGTTCTTGAAGGGCTGCCATTGCTTCAGCCTTTCTTGGGTTGTTGCCCAAACGTTCCACAAATTCAAGTATTTTTTCATCATTCTTTTTAGCAAATGCTCTCCTATACATGTCTGCTTCGTACATGTCTACGCCTATGATGTTACTTATGATATCAATAGCGTCATCCTCGAAGACTATGGAATCTTGTACAACTTCCTGTGACCAGTCTTGAAACATAGCCGCTTTTTGTCTGCCGCTCATTGCTACTGGTCGTATCATTGCTGTTGCAAACACACAGTCGTACACACTTGTAGGCTGTATAGCTCTAAATAATCTGCGCATAGCAGGGCTTTCTCCTTGTGTGACGCCTAGTACATCGCCTCGAGCTAATAACGCCGCTGTACGGTCGTCATACGCAGGATAATCCGCCAATGCAGTGTCAGGATCTATGTCCATGAGCTGTGATAGTCCACGGTTTGCTAGTATGTCTACCTTGAGGTGTTCAAGGTCCTCTACTTCGTGTTTGTCTAGTAGTATTTGGTTGTCTTGTGATATTAGTGATTTTGGTAATTGCCTTGTGAACATTACGATGCCTCCACAGTGTTTTGATATTGCTCGCTTCTTGCCTATGAGTTTGCGTTCTATGCGTTTGGCTTCTTTTGCGTCAACGCCTATGCTTTCATAAGTAAAGTTGCGAGGAAGATTACCTGTGACACCGAGTCGCTTGGCAGCTTCTCGTCTTGCGCTTTTTTCTTTGTAGGTTACGTAGTTGCTCAGCCGAGCAGTCTTACCAGGCCATTTGCGGAATATCCTTTCCATGACTTCCGTCTGTCGATGATGTTCAAAGTCTATGTCCACGTCTGGCAGGTCGTCCCTCAAAGGGTTCATGAACCGTGCCACAGGTATGTTCCATTTGATTGGGTCTACATCTGTAATACCCAATAGATAGCACACAAGTGAACTGCCTGCAGACCCTCTTGTCATATGAGTAAAGTCTGTAGTTAGGTCAATGATATCACAAATTTGAAGGAAGTAATCAGTGAAACGTTGAGAGAGAATGAGCTCAAATTCTTCAGCTAAACGAGTTTGATAATCGTCTCCGGATGGGATAGGCCTTTTAAATCTATCTAATAGCCTCTGTATGTTTTCTAAATCTGTTGCCATTGTTAGCCTCTTGTTGTCTTGTTATGCCTAATGCACTACATTGTGCAAGAGTATTTATAAAAGACAAAAACACCGGTGTATTAAAAGAGGCGATTTTTATTCGCCGAGATTGTTCAAGAAATCTCTTAGTTTAGTTGAGTCTGTTTGAGCTCGGATCTTACCTACTGTATCTCCTTCAGTAGGATCTTCTCTAGGAGTATCTTCGGTTGTAGGAGTTGAGCCTCCTCTTTTGAGCTGATCGTAAATAGTTGATTTACGTTTGTCAAATTCTTTGTATTCGTCCTCATCACCTAAGTCACGTATACGCAAACTGTCTACATCAAACTCTAGGTCTATCTTTTGTCCTACACCTGAACTTGAACGTGTTTTCATTAACTGTATCTGATAACGTCCTCGCTCTCTCATAGCACGTGACGTAAAAATACCAATAAGGTTATCAGCAGTATTAATTTTACTAATACCCCCAGAAATATGAGAGTGATCGAATTCAATTTCTTCAACGCTACTCCTGTTTAACTGTGATGCCGTTACAAAAATACAATTAAGTTCCATTGCTAAGTTACGCAATTCTTCTGATACATACTTGTCTTTAACAAACAAGTTTTCTGCTGAAATCTTTTGTCCTATTGGTGACATCAAATCCAAATAGTCTACAAGTACAACATCAACTTTACGACCTGTCTTGATTTCATATTCTTTGATATATGCACGTAAGTCATTTGCATTTTTACCTGTTGGCATATATTTAACTTGGAATGCGCCTGACTTCTTACCGATCAACTTAACTTTCATTTCAACATCTTCGATACTCTTGAAAATATCTCTACTCGGAATGTCAGTAGTCATTGAATCAAGACGCATACTAACTAAGTTCTCTGAAAGTTCGAACGTTAGATAAAGTACATTCATACCTGCTTCGCACCAGTTCACACCCATGTTTGCTAAGAACAAACTCTTACCCGAACCTGAACCGCCTGCAAAGATATTAAGCTCGCCTCTGTTGAATCCGCCAAACAGTTTCTTATCCAAGCTGGGCCAGCCTGTGCTTACTTGTCCATTCTTGTCTTTGATTGCTTCTAGTCGTGCTCTTGGATCTGCAAAGTAGTCGGTGCCTAGATCTTTTTGCAAGCCAATCTGTACTGCTTTCTTAACCAAATCCTCAACCGGGCCATACTCCCCTTTTTCCAACAGATCTGCGCTAGTAAGGATGGCCGCTTCCAAAGCCTTGTGTCTGGAGAATGTTTCAAACTCCTGAAGTAACCAGTCATAGTGATTCTCCTGTAGTTGTCCTGGATTCTTTAGACTACCATCGGTTGCCGCATTGATCATATCAAATGTAGGCAATGCATTATGTTCTTCTACATAATCTTTTAAAAATGTTGCTGTTGGTTGTAGTTTACGATCAAATGTCTTTGGATCAAACACGCCTTGGCATCTAACAAACGACTCTGCGTCTGTCATAAACATCTCTAAATAAACCTTTTGTATGTCGTATCCGTAATCTGTATTCTGTCTGCTCATGTGTGTATTATATAGCCTTTATGTTTCATAGTCAATTAAAAAGCATATACCCTAAAGTATTCTTTGGTTAGTTGCTTTTCTTTATCATGCTGTTCTAATCTAAAGTGTTTGATCAAAGGATGCGGAGGATAACTTCTAATCCAAGTAGCTCGTCCGTGCATATTGCCAAAGTCTTGCCAATCATCATCTGACAATGTAGCTCTAGCAATAAAGGCTCTAGGATAAACTGCACCAAACTGCATCAATTGCGTAGCACCAAAATCAAGCAACCATTTGTCATTTATGATAGTAACTAAATGCACATCGATTTCGTTTTCTTTTACATCGTGCATTTGACTTCCTACAGTCATCTTTACTTGTTTAGTTTCGTTTTCATAATAAAGTATTACCTGTCGAGTTACAGCACTAAATCCATGGTATTTGAGTATGCGTCTTAATAAATTTGACATAAGCACACATTGATGTCCGTGCTTTTGTACAAACCCTAATGAAATAAATCTAACGTATATTTCTAGTAGTTCGCTAGGCACTTCATCTTTTATTCCAGTTTCAATTGCTAAACTAAAATCTTCAGGATAAGGTAGTTTAAAATTAGGTGTCCAGGGCTTACGTTTGATTACCTGTCCTTTTAGTTCTGCTGGTTGTACGCTATACATTTTTTGTATTTCTCCTAAAAAAATCTTTTTGCACTTAATCTAATTTTAAGCGGACTGTCATTTGCATAGGTTGCTATACTATGTAGAGTATACAGCCTTCCGTAACGTTGTACAGCATCGCCGATATCGTTTATATCATCTGGCCAATTGGGTAAACTCACACTATACCCTAATTCAATTGCACGTTCTACTAGTTTAGATCCAGCTTTATCTCTGTCAGGTACTACGATGATTTCTTTTTGTAACCTATTTAGTAGCATGGCCTGTTGGTCTGAAATCTCTGACCCTCCCAATGCACAACCTTCTACGTGTATAGCATCGAGCTGACCCTCACATACTATAGCAAATACTTTGTTGTGACCCTGTTCATCTAAACCGTAGACGTATCCAGGTTGCACCTCTGTTAGGTACTTGGGCTTTTTATCAGGTATGACTGATCGTCCAGTCCAACCAACTACCCTACCTTCATAGTAGAAAGGTATAATTAATCTATCACGATACCCTAAACTAGGTGACCAGTAATAATCCGTATCGTCTAAGTTTAGATTACGACTAGCCATATATTCTAGTATCTTGTACAAGTGCTCGCTTATTTCTGTACCATCTACAGCACTTGCAATAGGAATAGCATCGTCTGGCAACGGGACAGTAGCAAAGGTTGGTAGTTGGGCTATTAGTGTTTTCGCCTCAACACCTTCGTTCTCCCTCATAACCTCTAGTGCCGCTTTAGTGATTATATCATCAGGTGCTCCCATCCATTGTAAGAGCTTGCGCAACTTATGAGAAAAGTTCCTACCCGGTTGCCAGGATGCCTTGAAGCCGCAGTTAAAGCAATGATAACTAACGCCTCCATCTGGGTTGCTTATTAAGCCTCCCCTACCGCGAGTGTCTGCACCGTGTCCATTGTTATGACAACACGGTGCATTAAAGGATATCCAACCGCTGGGCGTAGTTTTACGCTTGGCTGGTAAGTATGTCAGAACTGTATCATTTACTACACTCATACACTTATTATAGCGTCAGTGTGTAGTAAAGTCAAGCGGTTTTGACAAGCATTTTTGTACTTTTATAAATTAAATAAAACAAAAGTGTATAAGTTAGGGTACCTAACAATGTCATATGGAAGAAAGGTATTGCGGCTATATAACATGCCATTAATCCTTCAAGTGTAAATCCATAGTATCCTGATGTCCATACACCAAAGTTTGTAATTATAAAAAATACAATGGGTGCTATAAAACAGTTTGCTAGTAGACTAAAGTTTATAGCAATTAAACTTACAAGTGCTACACTTACATAAGTCCAAGCCATATAACTGTGTAAGCCCCAATAGAGGTCACCTATAAACATTGCACCCAGTGTTAAGGGCAATGCGCTTTTCCAATTACCTGTAAGCAAAGGTACAAATATACCTACTGCAAGTATCGGAGTAAAGTTAGGCGGATGAGGAATAATTCTGCTCATACCTAAAAGTAGAGTTAACCCTACTATCCATATTACCAGCTGTATGTTGTTCCTATCCATGTATCACTTCTCTTAAAATGAGGGTCAAAATCATTTAAAGCATACACACTCCATTTATCATTAACTGCGTAGTTTAATGTAAGTGTTTGTGTACTTAGATCAATATAATGTTCTTGACCTGGGTTGTCCAGATTCCATGTAGCACCATATGTTGTGCTAAGTTTATCTGTGACAGGTTTAGTTGCATAAAAGTAACCATATTGTAGTTCACTTTCGGTCCCGCGTTCTACTGTGACACTAAACGACATATCGTCCGTAAAAGACCGTTTAGTTTGTTCGTCAGCAATAGAAGAAGCGGCAAACAATGTTGCCGCCGCTAGTATTATTTTAAACATTCTAATAGTATATACTATTTTGAATCGTTTGTCAACCTAATTTCTGATTAAAATTTTAGTAACTTTTTCTGCTGGATTAGCATCTGTTTTAAATCTTATGTAATTAAAGACGCCATTAAAGTTTACTGGGGTAGGTTCTGTTTCAGTGCCAGTAAATGTAAGTGTAGCAACATCAGCCCAATTTGTTGTACCAACAACTTGATTTTCTAAAGTTGATTGTACAATTACATCTCCTACGTAGCTATCTGTGTATACAACTGCTGTGTGCAATGCTTCATTTCCATTTATACCAGGCTGTGCATTTTCTGCCTCACTTACCCAGTAAGGTGTATCTTCTGTAACTTCTGTAAATTGAGTAATCGAATACGACTCTTTAGGTCCTGGAAACGCATCATTACTTACATATATAGTTCCGCTGTTTTCAAAGTAAGCACTTGAATATGTTAATACTTTTGAATCGTCAAAATCAACCAAGTGAATATTATAACTTAGATACTGCTGTTTTACATTGAGTAGATCATTTTCTGTGATAGTAACTTTAAATAATCCTTTATGTGTATATCCAGTACTGTCTCCTTGTTGTAGGTTTTCACCATCATGTTCTATAATTAGATTATTATTTTCGTCAAACGCTTGAAACTTTACTGTATATCTATCTACATCTAGAGGTTTCTGATCAGCGTTAAGTAATTTAAATTCAAGGACATTATCAATGCCTTTATATATTTTAAGTTGTCTTGTGTACACTGGCTTATACTCCGTAATGAATCCTGCTTCATTAGCTACAATGGTAGTTCTGTTAGAGACTAAATATCTAGGTAATAACTGCATAAAGTATTTATCGGAATCAATGTTAACAAAAGATATTCAAAATAACTTTCCATTCATCAGTGTAGTAGTGTATGGCGGACAAGAATACGTAGGTATAATTGTTAACCAAGACCAATTTGTAACATCAATGTATGTCTATACAGATCTACGAACTGTTGAGCAAAAAAAGCGCCTACTAGATTTAGGCGAAGTATGGTGGTGGGAATCAAATCGAATGATTCCTATAAACATCTTTCTGCGTCGAGAAATGGAAGAGTTTAAGTATTGTTTGATAACAATGAACAGCAAGGATGTAAAAATTACAATGGGTCCTTGTGTAAATCTTAACAATCTAACTATTAAGCGTGTTAAGAGAAAAAATGTCCAGTTAGTTAGAAAAAATAAAAAATCTTAAATTTCTAGTTGTTCGCATAACAAATTCATATGCACTACAACACTTACAGCATACGCAATAGCATGTGCTTTCTTAAAGTAGTACTCACCATTCTCCGGCTTTGTCCATACTTCCTTCATCACTGTCGTCCAGTCCTTCCCAATCAAATGCCGCTTGGCAGGGCGGATCATAGCTAAAACGGCGGCTAGTTGTGTAACCGTAGATGGTTTCATCTTCTCGCATAATAAGTGATGTCCCGCTACGTGAAATAGATTCTGGGTAAACTCTTCGTGAGTAAGCAACTCCCATAATGGCTCCTTATTCATAAGTTGTTGTAAATGAGTTTCGTCTCGTACATCTTTATATATCGAAACGTTAAGAAAATCTAGTTTAAAATAACCGCGTTCTTCTGCGGTCTTGTAATCGATAGTTGAAAGTTTATCTACAGGATTATGCGGAATTTCAGTAACATATACGCCAGTGTTGTGTTTCTTTTCGCCGTCAAGTTTAGCAACACGGTGTTGTATGTGTGACAACACAATGTCTCTATCTGCAAAATCTATATCAATATCAGGCATTTGTTTTTTCTATGTAATTTAAATTAAGTACAATTCTATGTGACTTGTCTGTGCATGTTGCACCTGTATGAAGTGTATTGGTTGGAAATCTTATTAATCTGTTAGCAACACTTTCTATCTTAGGCCCATCTTTAAATTTAGTATAACCATTATTAGTGTTAATATAAAATATTGCTGTTTTCATGATTTCTGCATGTTCTACTATATCTTCATGGTATCCATGTTCGATATGCTCCTCAGTACAAAAATTTAAATTAGCCTTTGCTTTAACAAACATGCTAATATTTAACTTGTTATATAAATTTTGTATTATAGGCATAGCATCTGAGATTTGATTAGGTGTATAGTAAAACATATGGTACATTTGTTTATTATACTTTATTTCTGTTGCTCTGTCATCTTCTTTGAGCACATCTCCAAAAAACCAAGGAAACCTACTATCTTGAATTGCATTCTTTAGTAGATTAAATTCGTGTATTGGTAAAAAATCGTCTGTGATTTCTATATGATTCATCTCGAATATCCTAACTTTACAAAATCTTCTTTAAATCTTTCATACACCATTTCTTTAAGTTTTGGAGTATAATAACTTTCATAACTATCAAATGTGCTTCTATTAAGATGAGGAAACTTTTTTGTTATACCAAAATAACTTTTTAGATCGGCTTCTAATGTTTCAAATCTAAAAATCTTATCAATTAATAACTTATCGTCATCGTACATATATTCACACTGTGTTTTCCAAGAATTAAATGCTCTACCTGTAGTTTCTTTATTTTTTATATACTCTTCAAAACTATAATCATAAGCAGGAAGTCTTTTAATCCAATTGTAAAAACTTACTGTACGTTCATAAGGATTACGTACTATACATATCTTAAAACTATCTTCGTCTACATACGAGTGCGCTGATGCATGATGATTTAACAAAATATCTTTGTCATCACCATGCAATAATTTAACACCGTTTCTTTTTAAAAATTTAGAAACTGTTGTGCCAGCATTTTTTTTGATATGTATAAATCTGTATATCAAAGTTTTCCTTCTTCACGCAGTTTAGCTCTAATTTTTGTTGCACTTATGTCATGTATATCTTCTCCAAGATCGTGTTGTGTAAATGTATAACCTACACCTCTTCCATAACTAATGTCAACAATATTCGGCACACGCATAATGATATACTCTTCTCCGTGTGTAAAGTCGTGTTCTGCTAAACCTGCAATGATATTTGCCGCAACAGTTTCTGCGTCAAACGGATTGTCATCTTGCTTTGTGCTAGTGCGGTGAGCGCCAGCATCTTCGCCTACTATGCCTCCAACATCACGTATCATGATGCATACTTGTCCTGTTTCTAATAGTGCCTTTTTAAATAGTGCTGTATGGCCATCGTGCCATGGTTGCCATCTACCTAACATCTGCGTAGTTGGCTTTTTCCAATCAAACATCTTTTTCAATCCCAAATTTTATTTTTGTATACCAAACTCGCTCATGTATATAATACAGAACAAATTTAATTACAAGATCTGCTACAAAGACAGCACCTACTGCCTTTGGGGGCAAGCCAAACATATAAGCAATGATTGCAGTTGTTATGCTTGCAATTATACGCCAAGTTACTGCCTTGGCTAAGTGTCTAGTCTTTGCTACCATCTTGATCCATATACTTTGTTATTACTTTTAGTAGTTGTTCATGTGTATCATTAAACCATGATGCAACATGATAATTGTACTCCCCTTTGTTAAGAGGTTCATACATTTTATTAGTATCATCAAATCTGCCTTCTTTAATTGTATCCATCCATACAATAAAGTCAGCATCGAACTCTTCTCGAGCTTTTTTTGTAGGTGCTACAAAATCTGCAACACATACCCTGCCAGCTTTGACTATACCATCTGCTAGGTAACGCATACGCTGTGCTTGACGAATACGACCTTCAGGACTAAAGTCCCAATCATCATACTCTGTTCTAACAGCATCTGCATTGATCCAAACTGCGTTAATTAGTTTAGAAAACGGCTCAGCAAGAGTAGTCTTGCCGCTACCCGGCAAGCCGCATATTAATATTTTCATAGATTGCTTTCCTTTGCTACTTCTTTAACAAGCTGAACATCGGACGAGTGACGTTTGAACCGCAATGCCCAGTGTTCCGGATTAATAACATGATAAACAAGTTCTAGTTGTTCATCATTAAACTTACTTAGCATTTCTTTTCCTGTTTTACAGTTAAGAATGAGCCATGGAGAAATTTTTCCATCTTTAATATGCCATACTGCTCTATTCAAACTTACATATAAAAAATAATGATTCCAAATACTATTATTTTCTTCAGCCCATTCAATCATAGTTTGTATACTACGTTCTAATGCTGTGTGTACGTCTTCTTTAAGGATAAACTCCAAGACATACTTCTCATACATTGTATCTCTTGCCCAATGATCTAATTTAACTCCGCTTGTAACTACATGGTCAATATATTTTTCAGGATATAAAGGACGAACATTACTAATGAAACTTCCAAAACGACAAAAAGCATTATAGTAAGGAGATCTGCAAAACTCATCATAAGTCTTTTCTCTCTTTGTTCCTGCAGATAGTTTATAAAATCGTTGAAACGCATAAAATCCATATCTTACCCTTTTCTCGTCTTTTTGTAAAGCTCGTCTTTTCTTTTCACACATATGTGCCGCAAGGGTACTTTCTTTCATGTAACCGTTGCCGCAGTATTCGCATGTATATGGTTTATCAGAGCTTGATGTCGATGTCATGTTCTTCAGCCAATTCTTTGAGTTCTTTTTTTGTAGATAATCTAGCAAGTAAGTCTACCTCGTCTTGTTTCATGTTTGGATGTATTTGTGCCAATAATTTTTGTGCATTATTATTGCCTTGCTTCTTTTTAAATCCAATCCATTGATGAAATTCTATTTTGCCTGTATTGCCCGATTGGCATAGCAACTGCCATTGTAGTTTAGGATGTCGTGTACCTAGCTCATTCCAGTTCTTATTGTAGTACTCGTTAGTTTTAAATACAGCAAGTTCTTGTGCATCTCTATTGCCTTTGACTGAACTAACATATCTATTAAGTAACCAAAAGTTAACTTGTTTCTTTTCTTCGTCAGAGAGTTCGTTCCAAACATTTGTTGCACCCATATCGATGGCGGCTAATATGTCTTTTACTGGGAGAGTTTGTTTTGATGCCATTCTTTTATATCCTTAGGAGAATTAATCTCTACTCCGTTATATTGTACACTCAAACATCCTATTTGCCAACCATTTTTGAGCCATCTCAACTGTTCTAATTTTTCAATATGTTCTTCTTTTTCAACTCTTAAAGTTGGATACATATCTAAAGCGTTACGTTTGTATCCGTATACACCTAAATGCCAATCGCCGTATCCTGTCATTCCTCTGCCAAACCAAAGAGCTTGATCACCTGCACGAATCATTTTTACTGTATTAGGATCATTTTGTTTGTCACTTGGCATGTCTGTAAACACTGTAGTAACAGAATAATTTTGTAAATGCCAATGTACTTTTTCTATTATTTCAGTTGTAACATCTGGCATGTCGCCTTGTACATTAATAAACTTATTATATCCTTGACCTCTTTTTGACTTTGCAAATCCAGCGCATCTTTCTGTACCATTTTCAAAATCGTTGTAATCAAACCATACTTGTGCGGGTTCAAATCTTAAACTTATATCCTCATGATCGGTTAGTACAAATACGTCTGCATTTATTTCCTTTGCGGCTTTCCTACAACGTTCATATACCATACGTACCATAGGTATACCGTCAAGGGGTGCCAATGGCTTACCTGGAAAACGTGTGCTTCCCCATCTAGCGGGAATAAGTATTGCTGTATCATTCATTTTGTGCTGTCCATGTTCTATCTAAAACAAAAAACCATACACCGTTTAAAATAGGTTCTACTACCGCATCAGTAAGTGCAAGAAGTAACGGAGCGCCTGTAAAATACATTACACAACCTGCCGCTATAATAAAATGTCCTATTGTATAAATTATCGTACGTAAAATAGAACCTTTTAACGACTTATATGATTTTGTAAATTCACTCATTGTAACTAAATTTAATAATATCTAAAACTACAGATTCAAAGTCCTCAAGTCGTAACATGTTAGGGCCATCGCTTGGTGCATTATCTGGATCAGCGTGTACTTCTAGAAAAAAGTTACTAATTCCCAAAGCAGAAGCGGCACGAGTAAGACCTGGCACGTAAGCACGATTACCGCCAGAGCTCGTTCCATTTCCTCCTGGCTTTTGTACCGAATGGGTAGCATCCAAAACAATAGGAACACTATAGTTGTCAAGCATATAATTGAGACCAGTAAAATCAACAACAAGGGTATTATAACCAAAACTTGTACCTCTCTC
>Ga0181591_10003164_pt1 | contig 14244 bp, 28 predicted proteins | sample 071ome_33_FD_133757 | JGI IMG/M metagenome (GOLD analysis project Ga0181591, IMG submission 133757) | Coastal salt marsh microbial communities from the Groves Creek Marsh, Skidaway Island, Georgia - 071412AT metaG (megahit assembly) | ecosystem: Environmental > Aquatic > Marine > Intertidal...
GACCACACGGCCCCAACAAACGATCCCCAGCCGCCCAAGCACGAATCTCATCCCCAGTCGTAGGCAACGGCCGCTGAGCCCGCGGAGGCTCCGGAACCCCCCAACCCTCACGCAAAGCACGCATCAGTGCCGCCGTGAACCATTGATTTAGTGTTTGGTCGGTTTGTTCGAGGTGGTCGACGATTTGGTTTTTGAGCCAGCCTGGTATTCGGACGGCGAGGTTGACTTGGGTGTCAGGGTTGGTTCGGCGGGGGGATTTCGGCATCGCGGTTGATGAGGGTGAGGATGTAGTCGGTGATGGTGAGGTCGTAGGCTTGTGCTTGGTCGATGATGTGGTTTTTGGTGTGGGGTGGGAGTTTTAGGGTGAGGGTGGTTGGTTTGGTGGCGTGTTTGGGTGGTCGGCCTCTCATGGGTGTTGAGTTTAGTCGGGTTTTTTTTGGTTGGGGGGTTGTGGTTGGTTGGGTGGGGGTGTATCGTGCTTCGTAACGTCAACTACAACAGAAGGAGTTCTTATGACGTTTCAGCAAGGGACAGATCCCAAGACAGGGCAGCGCGCTAAGCGTGTTGCGATCTACGAGATGATGCGTGCGACCCCTGGGCGTGTTTGGACGCCTAAGGAGTTGCGTGAGGTGCTGGAGACTCGGCATCCCGACCAGACCTTTTCGCGCAGCATCGTGAACACGACGCTTGGTGCGTTTGTTCAGTCGCGGAACGCGATCGGTGCCTACCCGTTCATCCACAAGGTGGGTGATGGCCAGTACACGTACGACGAGTTCCGTGCTCGGGAGATCGTGCGTCCTCGGAAGACGAAGCGGCGTAAGCAGGTTCGTCGTGAGACGGCTGCTGTGCCGGTGGAGAAGGGTGCGGTTCGCGCTCAGGCTACTCCGCGGGTGACGGTGGATTCGGATGCGATCGTTCTGGTCGTTGATGGGAAGCGGATGATCGCCTATCCGGCCTGATTCTGCCCGTCTTCAGGGTTGCCGTAGAGCCGTGCTTCTTCGTGGAGCACGGCTCTTTGGTATGTGTTGATGAAGATTTCGCGGTCGCCGTTGGTGTGGAGTCTGTAGGCGGCGGTTCCACCCATGTTTTTTACGGTTTGTTTGACGAGCCAGTGGATGTCGAGGTCGGGCTGGTAGGTGCCTGATGCGGCTGCTTCTGCCATTGTGCGGAGTTGTTCCCAGGCGGTCGCGGGGTCGGGCGGGTTGAAGTCGTATTGGAGGCGGATGGTGGCGCGGTAGACGGTTCCTGGGCGTGGCATGTATCCGTCGGCTAGGGCGAGTTCGTCTACGGCTTGGTGAGCCATCTCGTTGTCTAAATTTGCGAGGATTCGCCACCAGGATTGGTACAACGCCTTCTTCTTGCTGTCGACAGCCGGCATCTGCTGGTTCCAGGTCAAATAGATCCTGTCAACCAAATCCACAAGTTCTTGTCTAGTCAAGGAAACCTCCAGCATTCTCTTCCGCCACCGTCAGTTCTTGGAACCGTTCGATGTGCTCAGAGTCCCGCAGTATCAATTCGATCGAAGTGTACTTCTTCCCCGCCGGATTCCCACCCATGTGCCAGTCAGACAGGCTGCAACCCGTGATCGCGGCTTTCACCTGATCAGCCCCGTAGCCGGCAACTGCTTTCCTGATCAAACGCACCCTGGTATCAGACAGCCGGGGCTTCGGACCGCGGGTGGAGAACGTGGCTAGGTAATGCTGCCAGATTGCGTCGACAACTGATGCCGGGACGTCTTTGGCGGCGACTGGTTCAGCCTTTTGCGGGGCTTCTGTCTCGAAAAGTTGTAGTTCTTCCCATTTGGGCATAGTTCTCCCCACTCGAAGATTTTGTCATTCTCAGACGGGTAAGTCAAGAGTTTATGGGTGTCTCGGTCCTGGTTTGGGTTCGGAATGGTTGGTTTCAAGTAAAAAACCATTTGTTCCGTCTCGTTTCCGAACGCAGTGAGGAAAAAGAGATGAGGGTGCTTTGGTGAGATTTCCACGGAATTCAGAAATTACTTAGTTGAAACTCTGGAGGGGGGTTCCGGGGGGAACCATCCGCGGCGAGTTCAACCGGTTTTGTGGCACACCAAAGTCACGCTGCTCTTTCGAGGCGTTTTCTCCTGATTCTGACCGGATCCGCGGATGGTTTTTGTTGGACGCGGCCGACTGTAGCAGGTTTACCGCGGTCGACAACACAGATCGTTGACATTTTTTGGTGAATCTGTGGTACGCTGTTGTCATCCTGTGGATTCTTCCCCTGAGCCGCAGGTCTGGTTGAGCAGGTGGGGGCGGAAACCGATCCGCGTACGGTTTTTGCTGGACAGCCCGCCCCCGCCCGCTCCCAATCGTTCTCTTCCACCACCGTCAACTGTTGAGACAGATTTGGGGAAGGATCTGGTTACGCGGTTTTGCGGAGCGGCAGCAGGAATGTGCCGGATTCCCACATGATGCCGATCGCGGAGTATCCGATGATGTCGAGGAACGTGTCCGCGATGGATTCGTTGTTGGGGGTGGCTCCGGTCGCGAGGAGGTTTTCGAGCCTGGCGATCTTGTCGTGCATCCGGATCAGGATTCCCTGGCGGCCGAACCGGCGGATGTTCTCAGGACCGTAATCGCGTTGCTTCTTCACCAGGACGTCGGTCACTTCCGCCACCGTCAACTGTTGAGAGCGCTTCGCGGCGAGTTCAATCGCGTTACCGCCAAGAGCACTGAAGTGTGCCTGTGCTGTCAACTGTCCACCTGGCGCGGAGAACAGGGACTTGTCGAACGAGTCGAACTCCGACCTGATGTCCGACAGCGTCACTTTTGAACGCTTTCTCACTTGAGAGAAGATGATCTCTACGGCTGCTTGTGCTGCGTCGTCCCAGGTGCTGTACACGAAACCAATATTTATCACAGGGAACTGTGCTGCCGAAGAATCTTCCGCGGAACCCGGATCCGGGCTGTCTTCCACCACCGTCAACTGTTGAGTTGAGCGCGGAGGGGGGTGCGTCTCGTACATGGAAGGGCCGGCCGATCACTGATCCCAGCCCCTCCACGACCTACCCCACCGCGGTGACGTGGATCGAAGGTAAACCGCCCACCACGGGTGGCGTTCTTCGAGCATCTCGGGGAGTACGACGTGGATCAGGTAATCGATTTGCCAGACGAGCGCGCACGGGGAGCCGAACCAGAATCTGGAAACAGGGGGTTGTTCCCTGGTCGCCGCAAATATAAAGCAGCGAGCCAGGGAAACGTCCCAGGGGTCGAGCCCGATCTGGTCGGCGAAGCGCCGGATCATGACTCCGCTTTCAGGTATTCGATGACGGAACCTGCGAGCACGAAGTCGTCGAACTCGTCGGTCGGTGAGTCGCCCCACGAGGGGCCGCCTGTGACCGCCCACGGTTTCCCGTCAAGCCTGACTGTGTCGACTAGGCGGCTTTCGTTCCCGTAGGCGATGTCGAGTGCCTCGTTGACGGCTTCGACGAACTTCTGTCGAGCCACCGCCTCATCTTCGCATTCTTCGAGGATGTCCTCGAAGATGTAGTCGTTGCCGCTCTGGGTCACGAACTTGTCGACCTGAGCGTCGTTCCATTCGCCGATGATGTCGAGCCACTTCTGCTTCGACTCGGAGACGTCGACGAAGGCGAGGAGCAGATCGGCACCCATCAGAGCACCACCTTCCTGTGCTCACCCTTGTAGCCCTCTTGGCTGTAATCCCGATGGAAGTAGGTGATCTCGGAGCGCTCGCCGGCCGGAACCATCTGAACGGAACGCAGGTACATGGTGCCGTCGGTGAACTCCCAGATCCATCTCTGGTTGTCTTCGCCAACCCAAGTGATGGTGGAGCCGTCCTCGACGTAGGGGGCCATTGCGAGGAAGAAGATGTCCTCGTTGCCCGTCTTGTTGTCGTAGAACAGGTCGGTGATGTCGCCGTCGGCGAGACCGTAGCCGAAGCCGAGGAGGTCCAGAACGTCCTCCAACGTCTCCGTTTCGGCCGGATAGTCGGCGGGCATCCACGAGTACCAGTATTCTCGCTCGTCTCCGGGCCCCCACGAGCCACCGTTTTTGAGGTGGTTGTATTCGGGGGCGTTGATTCGGCAGACAGCCTCGTAGGCGGCCGCCTTGTTCTTGGCAGGGAGGACAAAGTTGCTGTCCACGATGTTGACGTAATAACCCATTAGGTTCTCCTTTGTTAGTAGGTGTGTTTGATTGTAGCGGTGCGGTGCGAGTTTCGCAACTCGGATCAGATCACGCTTTCGGTGGTGCTGTCGGCCCACAGTTCACGCTCGATCTCGTCAACGAGTTCGTCACGCATCTCCATGAACCGATCCCAGTAGGTGTCGTCATCATCGCCCCCGTCAAACTTGGGGTACTCCTTGCTGATCGACTTGATCGTCCTGCCACCCTGATGGCGGCTTCCTCCGCTGAACTCCATTCCGGGCTCGTCGTACATGTTCTCGATGTGGACGTCATACAGATTTGTGAGTTTCTCGAAGAACTCGTCGGAGAACGGCCCCCACGGGGTTTCGTAGTCGAGGACGATCTGCTCGCCGTCCTGTTCGAGACAGGTTCCTGAAGCACCCCACTTGATGCCCCAGTTGTCCCATTGCCATTCCCACCAGTTGCTGTATCCGGTTTCGGCTTTGGCCCGCGCCGCGAGGGCCACGGCGTCGTTGTGCTTGGTACGCAACTCGTCGACCCTGTCGGCGTCGTAGTCGCCGTATCCACCGTCGTACTCGCCGGTCGGCGTGGGGGACACGGTGCCGATGAGGATGTCGGGCATCGGGATGAGTGCGTTGAGTTGGACTTCTTGTACGCCGTAGTCGTCGGTGACGGTGGCGTCACGCATCATCCGAGCGAGTTCGTCTATGCGTCCGGTGATGGTTGTCTTGTTTGAGCACCAGTTAGGCATGTCTGCCCCTTTCTGTAGTAGGTATGAAAGATACTAGCGTGTTGATTTGGGTTTGACAACCCCTGCCAAGAAGGCGGCCCTGACAGGGGTTGTCACTTCTCACCGGCTCAGAGGCCGGCGAGGAAGTCGCGACCGTACTCGATCAAATGATCAAGATCGGCCTCGATGGCGGAAGTGACGTCATCTTCGGTCGCTTCGTGGATCGACGCAGGATGATACTGCGACACTCGCCAACTGTCCGAACGGAAGTTCGGAGTGAACGTGGCGATCCTCTGCCAACCGAAGTCGGTCCATACATGGACTGCGACGTCGTAGTAGCCCCGCCCGTAGTCGAGCCGCATGTCGGCCCTGAGTCGGCCGTCGTAACGGATACCCGACCACTCGGAGTTACTGATGTGTGAGATGTCTGTTCTTTCCATAGGTGTTCACCTCCTTCCGTGAAGTTTCCATTGTCTTCCGCCACCGTCAACTGTAGAGCGAGTCGTTCTGGGCCTCCTTGATGATTTCCCACAGGTCGCCGTCCTCCGCGATGAGGCCGATGGCTGATCCGTCGTCCCAGCGAACATGGACGGTGCCCATGTCGTCGACCAGGCTGACGGTGCCCTCGGTTCCCTTCGGGGTTCGCGACCACGGGTCGTTGATGCGGATGAGTCGTACTCGGTCGCCCTTGTTCATGACTCGTACTCCAGGTTCTCGAAGATTGATTGGTGGATGACTTCCCAGCCTTGCTCGCACATCCAGTCGGGGAGCCACTTGCTCCAGTCTCGGCTGTCGATGATGGTGTTGACCGCTTCCTCCAACGGCTCGCCCTCTAGAGGCTCCTTGTCGTCGTTCTCACGGCGCTCGTTGATGGTGGAACGAATGTCTTCAGGGGTGAAGAACTGGCCCGACCAGTGGAACTCTCGGGCGAGTGCGTGGTACAGGTCGATCGCCATGCTTTCGTTGAGGATCAGCGTGGTGCCGTTGGCTTCGACTTCTCGGTAGTCACTCATGTCGCATTCCTTTCGTAGTAGGTGTGATTGATTGTAGCGGCGTCAGTCGACAATGTCAACTCTTTAGGCAACCTTTTTTTGCTGATCGTGAATCCAAATAGATTCACACGAACAGCACAGCCACCTCTGCCCTTCCGATCCAGGCAGGTCGTAGCGGAACAGCCGCTCGCGCCGCGCTCCACACTCAGGGCATTTGTCCGGACATTTCATCGATGTCAACTCGCGGCCGTCTTTCTTGCTTCTGAACTCAGCCTCTCGGCGATCCGCTTGTCGATCCGGTCGAACACCTCGGCCATGTGGATCGCGGCCTTAGCCCAGTTGTTCCTCACGTCCGCGTATGTCTCCAGCATCTGATCAACCGGATACTCCCGAATGCTGTGGTTCACATGTTCGATGCGCCCGTCAAGGTTGTGGAGCAGTTTGGCCACTTTGTCCGCGACGAACTCGTCGTACTTCTCGGGGAGCAACTCGCCGGTCTTGAGGTGGCAATCCTTGAAGTCGTAGCCACGGTGACCGAGCGCTTCCCATTCTTTCGCCTGCTCCACCGTCGCGTTGTGTTCGAGGTAGTAGTACGTCTCGTACCCGATGGTGGCATTCCATTCGATGAGTTCGTCGGCCGCTTGATCCAGCGTTGCGTGCTTCGCCTTGAGCAACTCAATGATGCCAGCGAGTTGGTAGTGGGGCATGCGCCAATCTTCCACTTTGGCGAGTCGCTTGATTTGATCGAACTCGAAACCCACCGCGAGCCAGTACGGCCAGGTGGAGCCGGTCTGCTCCCTGTGGTCAATCGCCAGTGCGAAGATTTCCGCGTTGTCGGCGTTGGGATCGATCTGATCGCGGAGAGAGCCTTTTCGGGCAAAGTCAGACCAATAGAAACAATCCTCGAACGCGAACCCTGCTTCGAACCACGGGATGATGTCGTCAGGGTCTTTCCCCATTTGATTCACCCATGCTCGGTAGTTCCACGAGATTGCGCCGTGCATCTCCCAGAACTGAGCGGTTTCGACGGGCACACCGAGGCTTGCCCAATCGTCCGCGTAACGGGAGTACCAGTCAGATTCGATGTAGGGCTTCGCTTGCTCGTATGTGGCGCCCGCGTCGATGAAGGGTTTCGCGATGTCACGCTTCACGCCGTGAACTTCGCGCCAGTGCTTGAGGGTTGCTCTGTCTGCCATGTCTGTCTCCTTTGTTAGTAGGTGTGATCGATCTTACCCGTTGGGTGTGACAGTCACAACCTCAGTCGTCGATTTCCATGTCGGGATCACGCTCGTCGAACTGCTCAATGAGCGAGATGAAACCGGCGTTCGGGTCGTCGGCGTTGTGACGAACACCGGACACGAACTTCAGTCCGCAGGAAGCGTCGTACCAGTCCATGACGGTTGCGAGCATCGCCTCCGAGTTGTCTTGGACGATGTAGGGGTAGCCGGATCGGAAGAAGTCAGCCTCCTCCTCGTCAAGTGCGAGGTAGATCTTGTGGCACCCATCCCAAGCGATCAGGATGGCTTCGTCGATGTGGGCTTCTACGTCCGCCCAAAGGTTCGTCGTTGTGGTCATGTCGTTTCCTCCTTGTAGTAGGTGAGATACAGTCAAGCGGATTTGATCACAGTTGTCAACCCCATAGTCATAGTTGTAATAGATGCCCCCTATCTGTGACAGATATGCCCCTCGGTGTTGACAATGCCACACCGAGTGTGTATCGTTCATCCCGTACCTACTAACGAAAGGAGCCAGACATGGCAGACACATTCGAATACTCAGGAGATCACGAGTGGGCACTCTGGCGTGATGGCGCCGTGTGCGCCGTCTGCTCCGCATGGGACGGCACCGATACCGAGGCCATCGGTATCAGCGTCGGGGTGTTCGGCGGACTCACCGCCTCCGAACCCTCCGAAATCCATGTGACTCCCGTCTGCGAGGAGCACGCCAACATCAACGTGTTCCGGTTCCCCAACGAGGAGGACAACTGACATGAGCAACAAATCAGAACAAGCACTCAACGTCATCGAACAATACATCGGTGACCTCAACGAGGAAATGGCAATCAACTTGTGCCACGCCCTCGCCCAAGAGTTCCATTGGGCAGACACATTTGAGTACCTGGGTCACCTTCAGTCGGCAATTTGGAGCGAGGGCGTCCTGTGTAGAGAGTGCGCGGGATCGTACGGCAAAGAGACAAAGGCCATCGGCGTCAACTGCGACGCCCATCGCGTCCCCACCGTCGCCGGACCCCCCAAACCCTCCGTAATTCATGTGACTCCCGTCTGCGAGGGGCACATCAGAAACGACGTGATCCGGTTCGTCAAAGAGGAGGACATCTGACATGAGCGGACTCGCCTCAGCGGAACAAGCATGGATGAAGCGGTACTACGGCCAAGCCGTCGGCCTCACCATCACCAAGTTCGAGATAATCGAAGACGACAGCCTCGGCTACACCGAGTTCTGGCCGCGCTTCACCGCCGTCGATCCGTTCGGCACCGAGTTCATCCTCGAACTCTCCAAAGACCCCGAGGGCAACGGCCCTGGGTTCATGTTCGGACTGCCCGAAGGGAGGTGACCATGATCAAGGCTCCCCTCCATGTCTGTCCCCGATGCCTCGGAGACGTACCCAACACGGCCTACCGAGGCCAATACCCTGGTGCCCTCTCCCGAGCAGACAACGAAACCGAAGTCTGCTCAGACTGCGGCACAGACGAAGCCATGCAAGATTTCTTCGAGGGTGGATGCACCCCGAAGACAAACTGGCCTATTACTCGCTGACAGAGATCAGAACGAGTAATCTGGCCTCGCCCCCACCAGGAATTTCACCTCCTTTCGCCTGGTGGGGGCACCTACCCCCTCCGACACGTTTTCCAATCTCCTAGTGTCGGAGGGGGTCAGGTATTTCTGGCCGTCTTCCACCACCGTCGGTTGTAGACCACACATCAGCCCCGCGGGTCGGACTAGTGTTCGGGACTGATGGACTGGAAATGGAAGATCAACTTGGCCGCCCTGCAAGAGTACGTTCGCCTCAACGGGGCTGCCGACCCTCCTCGCTCGGCTGTCGTGGAGTTGCCTGCTGTCGGTGTCGTGCGGGTCGGGGAGTGGGTGCGTCTGGTGCGGCGGCGTGGTCGTGACGGGATGCTCTCGGTTGGTGAGCGTGGCTCGGTGGAGCGGCTGACTGGCTGGTCGTGGGAGTCGCCTCGTCCGGTCGGCGGGATCGCCCTGGTGGATCGGAACGCTGAGATGGTGCGGCGGGTCGATGCTGGCGAGAGTCTTGCGTCGGTCGCCTCAAACTACGGGGTGACTCGGCAACGGGTCCACACCATCGTTCGGCGTGAGCGTGGCAGGCAGGTGCAGGCGTGAAGGCGGCTCAGGCGGTGTTCGGAACCGTCATCATGTCGGTGTTCGTGTCGGTCGTGTCGAAGGCTTCGCTCTGGATCGCTGGCCGGTGGGATCTGTTGTCTTGGCGTGAAGGTCTTGGGATCGGTTTCGCCTTCGTCATGTTTCAGGCGGTTGTTCGGGTGCTCATGGTCCGACCCGTGGATGCCGAAAGGGAGCCTCCACCCTTTCGGGCGAAGGCTCCCTTCGGTCGGGGGAGGCTCTGAGGAAGGGAAGGGATGCCTCCCCCTTGACCTCAGCCTCCGTTGACGCTCATGTTGTGGAGCGTCTTTGACACGTTGGTCGTGATCTTCTCGCCTTGCCGTGCCTTCCGGAGTGCTCGGATGGCCTCCTCAGCGTCGTCCACCATGTGAATGCCGTTGGCCTCCACCAGTTTGATGCACTCCTTTGAGAGGTTTGACGAGCCGTGGTCACGGTAATCGGTGACGATCCCGTCGCACACCCAGATGAAAGGCTCACCCTTGCGTCGGTGTTGGAGAGCGAACCGGATGGCAGGACCGTCCACGCCGTTGCCACCGTTGCCGGTGGGAATGTCGGCGCACACTTTGCCTCGGTCGGCCATCACCCAAACGTTGGGGGTGTCATGGCTGTGAGGCTGGTGGGAGTAGCCGATGATGACACAAGCCGGTGCCTCCTTGATGATGGCCCACAAGTCGTCTTCGCTCAGGTTCATCGAACCGGACTGGTCGATCAGCACGATGCCGCCCTTCGCTCGAACCCTCTTGTCAAAGATGCGACGGTCGGGGTCGGTGAGCATCCGGTTCAGCCTGCGAGGGTTGCGACCAATGTCGGACGGCACCCTCTTGCGGCCAAGTCGGCCATCGACTGAGCGAGGCTTCGGAACTTTCCGTTCGATCAGTTTCGCCCATTGGCCTCGGCTGGTTCGGCGTTCCATGGCATCCCGAACGTCGCTCGGGGTGATGCCTACGCCGTCGTCGTCCGGTTCGCCGTCGCCGTCGCCAGAGTCGAACGACATGGCATCACGGAGCATTCGGGCGTACTTGACGGTGTTGTGATGGAACCCTCGGGGAAGTCCGGTCGTCCGGTTCGGTTTCGTGTTGGCGATCTTCTCGGTCCCCAGCGTGCGAACGTCCTTACGCCAGTTCTTCATGAGCACCTTCTCCACTTCCCGAAGGTTCTTCGCCATGTCGGGATCGTGCTTCTTGATCCCTTTGAGTAGTTCGACGGCTGACTTGGTGCCTGCCATCGCTCCCATCATGCCGACGGCGGTGTTCCAGTCGTTGTTCTTGGCGACTGTTTCACCGGCCAGTTTCTCGGAACCGTCGGAGAGCGTTCCCTTCATGTCGAACCCTGCCTCTTGGCAGAGCATGTTGACTCGGAACTCCTCGGCCTGAATGAGCAGGTTCATCGACTCCTCGGGTGAGGGAAGAATGTCCAACTGCTCAACCTGCTCGGGCGAGATGGAGTGGGGCGATACCTTGACATGCATCATTTCGTGAGCACGGATCACCCTCTCTAACTCGGTCGCTCCGGCAGGCACCTTCATGGTGTGTGCGCCGAAGTTCGTCCATGCGTCCCCACGGGTGGGGGTGCCTTCCGTGACTGTCCACGACTCAGGACCGGAGTCCTTGCGTGAAAGCCACTCAGGCATGGCGAGATGCTTCTCGGGGGCGTTCATCATGCCACCCCTTCGATCTGGATGGCATCCAGAATGTCGCTCGCACGACGATGGAAGATGAGTTCAGCGGCCTTGCGCTGATCCATCGACTTGCGGAGTCGGTCGAACTCCATGAAGGCTCGCATGGAGAACCGGCGGCTTCCGTCGGCATCGGCAGATGCGGCGGCGGCGTGGCGCAGGTCGGGCGAGAGCACTTCCAATGCTCGGGGATGGGGGGCGTTGATCCGGATGGCAACGGGGAACCGATCTTTGAGAGCGGTGGGAAGGTCGTCCATGTCTTCGACGTTGGTCGTCATGACGACGGAGAAACCCTCCTTCGGTCGGACGATCCTGCCAGTCTCGGGGTGCTCCCATGACGCTGACTCGGGCGTGTCGAACATGGCGAGCAAGAGCGACAGAACGTCGCCAGACGCTCGGTCGATCTCGTCGGCCACGACTCGGCCACCGGCGAACCCGTCGCCCTGCCAAGCCTTGACGACCTGACCGTCCTGCCACTTCCAGACACCATCGCCCATGGGCTTCATGTATCCGGTTACGTCGGCGGCGGTCATGTCCTCGTTGCAGATGACACGGTAGGCACCTGCGGACACGTTGCCGAAGTTCAGACCGGCGTAGGTCTTGCCGGTTCCAGGGGGACCGTAGAGGATCACACGGTCGGTGCCGGCGTTGAGGACTTCCTCCAACGTGGTCCAGCATTCGGGGGTGGGGATGTTGACTGCTTCCATAATAGTTCCTTCCTTCTCGCAGTCGTACCGTCGAGCCGGTTTGCTCGGCGGCTGTTGTTTCCAACGGGATCAATTATTACCCCGACCGAAACCCATTGTCAACCCCTAATCTCAAAGAATTTCGGAAACACCCTCTGACCTGCGGTTTCGTGGATCAGAAATTTCTCCGGAGGACGATCCGCGGGGTTTGTTTAGATTAGAACGATTTGGGGGTTGACATTCCCTGCCAGTCGTGTATCATCGAACATACCTACTACGGAAAGGAACTGACATGGGCTTAGACAACATCCCCAACAAGTACGCCTGCAAGACGCAAGGAACCGCCGTCATGGTGGAGTTGATCGATCAGGCGACCGGCAAGGCCATTCTTGATGAGAACGGCCAGACCTACGAACAGATCGACTGCGATCAGACGATGGCCTGCGGCGGTTGCCCGTGGAAGGATCGACTCGGCAACTCCAACGGTCGTGTCTACGGCATCTTCGGAACGCCCTGCTGGTATCGGGGTAAGTACGGAGTCCATCTGCTTGATGCGGTCGGCATCCACGGAGGCCAGATGCTCTACGGCACCAGTTACGACAAGCCGGTCGTGACCCCTCACGCCTGCTCCCTGCTCGCCGCCAACATCGATGAACACCTCGGCGATGAGACTGAGCGGTTCTTCATGGACGGCAACGACGTAACCGACGATCTCATCTACCTGCGAGACTGGCTAATGTTCGTCGCTGAGGAATGCGACGGATCGGAGGCATGGTACTGATGCACACCCAGCACACCTCCAAGCAACTCAGGCGAGCCGCACGGAACGCCGAACTAGCCAACCTGCGTGAAGGTCGTCGCAACCGTGCGGCGACCTTCATCGACCGCAAGAAAGAGGCCAGCCGCAAGGCGTGCCGCAAACGGCACACGAAGGACTGGTGAGCCGGTCTTCCGCCACCGTCGGAAGTAGAGCACACGCCCAGGCGTCCCGCGAGCGAAAGCGCACCGCAGCCGTCCCGCAGCCGCCGGCTGCCCCCGCGGGGCTCTCGCCGTCAGAACAGCGACTCGGTTTGCGCCCCTCCTCGGGACTGTCGCTCCCAGCAGTACCAATGCCATGTCGGGCCGACCTCGACCCAGTTCACCAGTTTGCTTGGCTTGCCGCTCTTGTTGTTCTCAGCGTGTCCGGTGATCTGTCGGACTGTCCGGTGACTGTCGGGATCGACGGGATCGCCGCAGTAGACGCAGAGGGTTGAGCGAGCCATGCGATCAGCCTACCGGTTGCCGGTCGATCGTGTCAGGGAACGACAGAACGGCCCACGGTTGCCCGTGAGCCGTCCTGTCGGGGGTTGTGGGGGTCAGTCGTTGATGAAGGGAACGAACGCCGCAATGAGCACACGCTCCTCGTTGGCGTGCTCGTCACACACGGCCTCAGCGTACGTCTTGCGGTACGACTTGTTCCGTTCGACGTTCATGCCGGTCGCAGGCTTTCCGCAAACCCAGCACCAGTCGTCTTGGCCGAACTCTTTCGTCATCTTGGTCGTGTTCATCGTGTCTCCTCATTTCGGTTGGAGAGCCGACCAGTACGGTCGGCCCATTGGAATACGGCGATCGTGACGAACGCCACGCCGATCAGGATGAACGCCGCCCAGGTGGGCAGTCCGTCCTCAACGGCCTCGCAAGTCTCGCCGTACGATTGGAGAAGTTCGCACTCAGTCATCATGGCGAGCCTCCTCAGGGTCAGGGCAGTCGTCGCAGACGCACCGCCCAGCGACAACGTTCGCCGCCTCGTCGATCGGCGTGAACCGGTCGCAGTAGGGCGTGATCGGTTCGACGGAAACACGGTACTCACCGCAGACGACGCAGGGTGCCGTGGCTCCGTCGATGTCGAAGTCCAGTTGGTCGGCGGTGAAGACGATCATCCGACCGTCGCCTCCGCATACTCGCCCCACGCACTTTCGTGGTTGTCGATCTTGGTGGCTCGCAGAGCCTCCCTCTTGACGGCGTTGGCGAGTTTGCCGACGGAGAACAGAGGGAAGCACTCAGCGACGACCGACTCCCAGTCGGACTGGTGGATGCGGTACTGCCAAGTGTGGTCGGGGTCGCCCTTCCAGACGATCTCCACGATCAGCCGGTGATCGTCGTCGGCCAGCATGTTCACCATGAACAGTTCGACGGCGGTCGAACCTTCCCGATTGTGAATCCTTGCCCAGTTGCCGTGGGTCAGTTTGATGGGGGTGATTGTTGTGTCCATGTGGACTCCTTTCCTCAGTAGGTAAGAACGATGGTAGTCGATCGAAGTGTGATTGTCAACTCAGTCGAACGAGAGAACGGGCTTCTCCATCTCAGCGATCGCCCATGCCGTCCGTCGGTCGTCGATGATGCGCCGACAGTCGTCCTCGTACTCTCCGGACAGACGGTAAGCGTCGATCGAAAGGTCGTCTTCCGTCAGCGGCTCGTCGCAGTATTGGAGACACATGGTCACCCAGTCGGCGTGAGCCTCCTCCTCCTCAGGCGAGTCGGTGAACCAGTCGATGATGTGGTCGTTGAGCATGTCGGCCTCCTTTGCCGTGTTGTTGACAAGTACGATTAGACCATAGGGGTGAAGCATTGTCAACCCCTTTCTTATGGGTGGAATAGATAGCCGCCATCGCCC
>Ga0181591_10003172_pt1 | contig 14229 bp, 16 predicted proteins | sample 071ome_33_FD_133757 | JGI IMG/M metagenome (GOLD analysis project Ga0181591, IMG submission 133757) | Coastal salt marsh microbial communities from the Groves Creek Marsh, Skidaway Island, Georgia - 071412AT metaG (megahit assembly) | ecosystem: Environmental > Aquatic > Marine > Intertidal...
AGCAGGTGCTATCCTGATGATCAGGTCCGGCCATAACCTCCATCAAAAGTGCCGCGTCTTCAGCAGACTTTGTAATTGGTCCAATTTGGTCCATGCTTGAAGCATAAGCGATCAAACCATATCTACTGACCCTGCCATAGCTGGGTTTTAAACCGAAAGTTCCACAAAATGATGCGGGTTGTCTTATTGAACCACCGGTATCAGATCCCAGGGTAGCCAAACAAAGGTCGGCCGCAACAGCAGCGGCTGAACCACCCGAAGAGCCTCCAGGAACTTTCCTTGGATCAAGCGGATTTTTCACGGGGCCATAGGCGGAGTTCTCATTCGAACTTCCCATCGCAAACTCGTCACAATTCAATCGGCCAATGATCACAGCATCTTCAAGTAAAAGTCTTTCGATCACGGTTGCAGAATAGGTAGACTCAAACCCTTCCAATATCTTGGAAGCGGCACCTAGTCCGTGATTTTTGTAGGCTATATTATCCTTGATTCCCAAAACAAGACCTGCAAGTTTCCCTGCATTTCCATCCAGAATTTTTTGATTTACCCTTTCAGCAGCTTCAAGCGCTGATTCCGGATAAGTTTCAAGAAAGATGTTGAGATCAGAAGAGTCTTCTATTCTATTTAGATAAACCTTTACCAGGTCGTCTAAACTGTATTCCCCTTTGGAAACGGAATTCCTGGCTTCGCCTATCGAAGAAGGTAAACTTACTGAAGACATGAGGCTTAAGACTTATCCTCGTTCTTTTTCTCGTCTTTGCCGTTTGTGGCGTCCTTGAACTCGCTAATGCCCTTTCCAAGGCCACGCATTAATTCAGGAATCTTTCTACCTCCAAATAACAACAACACTACCAATACGATCAGGACAATTTGCCACGGTCCAATACCACCCATACTATTCCATTAAATAACGGGTCAAAATTAGCAAATAAAATCGCCCGATAAGAGGCTAAAAATGAGCTTATTGAAATGCAAGAAAAAAGAATGCAGAAATGCTTTTTCTCATAAGTATATTTATATAATTTTGCCGACGATTTCGGAGTAAGAATAATGACTAGGAATTACGGTTTGAAAACACTGCGCAACTCTAAGATTTTCAGAGCTTTTATCATTATGACCATTACCCTTGGTCTCAGCTCAAATTTATCAGCTTCTGAGTCTTCATCTGACGACGAGTTCAAGCCGGGTGACATTATTATGCATCACGTAATGGATGCTCACGAGATCCATATCATGGATGGAGTTCACTTTCCACTTCCTATAATCGTAAAGGCTCCAAACGCGGTTGACTTCTTTTCATATTCAAGATTTGAGGTCGCAGAAGGTTCTGATGTAAAGAAATACACCAGCCCGTCAAGTGGTAACACCTATATATATGAGCACGGACACATATATATGGGCAATGAAGCAGGTGAGATCCAAATGGACGCAGAAGGCAACATGGTTGCACCATATGACCTTAGCATCACAAAGAATGTTGCAGGAATGTTTGTTACCATGTTCTTGATGCTGCTCATCTTCATGACTGTAGCTAAATCCTACAAGAAAAGAAGTGGACAAGCACCAAAAGGCCTTCAATCGTGGATCGAGCCTTTGATCGTTTTCATTAGAGATGACGTGGCCAAGCCTTCTATCGGACATGGTTACGAGCGATTCATGCCTTTTCTATTGACAATATTCTTCTTCATTTGGATAGCTAACATGCTAGGCTTGATTCCTTTCCTTGGAGGAATGAATATTACTGGAAACATTGCTGTAACAGCAGTACTTGCAGTGTTCACTTTCGTGATCACATCCATCAACGGGAACAAGGGATACTGGATGCATATCATCCGTCCTCCGGGAGTTCCACTCGGCTTACTTCCATTGCTCGTTCCTATTGAGATCCTTGGTGTATTTATTAAGCCTATGGTTCTCTGCTTGCGACTTTTTGCAAACATTACTGCAGGACACATTATCATTTTATCATTCACTATGTTGATCTTCATCTTCGCTAACACGAGTGGTGTAGGTGTAGCATATGGAGTGTCAATTGGAACACTGATCTTCAGTGTTTTCATGAACGTATTGGAACTATTAGTGGCTTTCTTACAGGCTTATGTCTTTACACTGCTTTCAGCATTGTATTTCGGACAGGCTACGGAAGAGGCCCATTAAGATTATTGTTTAACCATTTATAGTAATACTATGTCTTTGCTAACAATTCTTTTAGACGCTGCGATCGGAATTATGGGTGCTGGAATCGGTGCCGGAATCGCTGCGCTAGGTGCAGGTGTGGGTATCGGACGCATCGGGGGTTCTGCTCTTGAAGCTATGGCTCGTCAACCTGAATCTACTGGAGATATCAGAGCAAACATGATCGTTGCTGCTGCCCTTGTTGAAGGTGCGGTATTCTTCGCGATTGTACTTTGTCTTCTAGTGGTACTTGCCTAAAAATAATAGATGTAATCTCCTGCGGTTGGCAGGAGGTTACATTTTTTTCAAAGCATTAATATAGAATACGATGGGATTAGTAACACCAGGTATAGGTTTAGTTTTCTGGACAACGTTGTCCTTCTTGATCGTTCTCTTCTTGTTGAAGAAATTTGCATGGAAGCCAATTCTTCAGACCCTTAAAGAAAGAGACGAATCAATTGATCAGGCATTGAGAAGTGCTGAGGAAGCTAAAAAGGAGATTGAGAAACTTCAGGCTAGCAATGATGAGTTGCTTAAAGAAGCAAGAAACGAAAGAGATCGCATTTTGAAAGAAGCGCGCGACACTAAAGATCAAATGATCAATGAAGCTAAAGATAAAGCAAAGTCTGAGGCTGATAAGATGATATCAAGTGCGCGTACTGCAATCGAAAACGAAAAAATGTCGGCCATCACGGAGCTAAAAGCAGAAGTGGCTAACATGTCTATTCAGGTTGCTGAGCAACTTCTTAGGAAGGAGCTCTCTGATGCTGTAAAACAGAAAGAGCTTGTTAATGAGCTCCTGGAAGATTCAAAAGCATAAGCTCAGAAAATGGTTGTAAATAAGGTTTCATCGCGCTACGCCAAATCGCTACTTTCTCTTGCTATTGAGCAAAATAGCGTAGAAGAGGTAAAGGCTGATATGTTGCTCCTGGCTGAGTATTGTGAGCAAAGTGATGATCTTGTGATCCTACTAAAGAGCCCAGTCATCAAAGGACATAAGAAAGAGAGCATTCTCAACACCCTTTTTGAAGGAAAGTTGAGCAAACTAGGCTCTGCATTTATCAGCATATTGGTGAAAAAAGGAAGAGAAAGATACCTTCCTGGTATTGCGACTTCTTTCATTGCTCAATACGATGATTTCAAAGGAATTTCTAAAGCTGAGATCACGACAGCTTATCAGATGGATGATGAGACCAGAAATGCAATGAAAGGACTCATCGCAACCATGACTGACGACAAAGAGATCATTTTAAATGAGAAAGTGGATCCTGAATTAATCGGTGGATTCGTTGCTCGACTAGATGACAAACAAATCGATGCTTCTATTTCAAGGAAGCTGGAAGACATCAAAAAAGAATTGAACGAAAACCCATATATCGCAGAATTTTAAACTGAATTAAAATGCCAGAAGTTAAACCAGCAGAAGTATCAGCGATTCTCCGCGAGCAACTCGCAGGAGTTAAAACAGAAGCTGAACTTGAAGAGGTAGGAACGGTACTTCAAGTAGGGGACGGAATTGCCCGAATCTATGGTTTGAACAATATCCAATCAGGAGAATTGATCGAATTCCATACAGGGCTTAAAGCTATTGCACTAAACCTTGAAGAAGATAACGTTGGAGCTGTATTATTAGGTAGCTCAAACGATATTAAGGAAGGTGATACTGTAAAAAGAACAGGCCAGATTTCATCAATCCCAGTTGGTGAAGGTGTTGTTGGTCGTGTGGTTGATACACTGGGTAACCCAATTGATGGTAAAGGTCCGATCGAAGGAGAAACCTACACCATGCCACTTGAAAGAAAGGCACCTGGGGTGATCTATCGTCAACCGGTAAACGAACCACTTCAAACAGGCATCAAGGCGATCGACTCCATGATTCCGATCGGAAGAGGACAGCGTGAGTTGATCATTGGCGACCGTCAAACTGGTAAGACTACCGTTGCGATCGATACCATCATCAATCAGAAAGAATTCTACGATGCAGGTGAGCCTGTATATTGTATTTATGTTGCTTGTGGACAGAAAGGTTCAACTGTAGCAGGAATCGTTAAGACGCTTGAAGAAGCTGGTGCAATGGCATACACAACTGTAGTTGCTGCCAACGCATCTGACCCTGCACCTATGCAGTTCTACGCTCCTTTTGCCGGTGCTGCAATTGGTGAGTATTTCAGAGATACTGGACGCCCTGCTTTGATCGTTTATGATGACCTTTCAAAACAAGCGGTTGCATATCGTGAAGTTTCATTGCTACTTCGTCGTCCTCCAGGACGTGAAGCTTACCCAGGAGATGTATTCTACCTTCACTCAAGATTGCTCGAACGTGCAGCTAAGGTGAACAACAACGATGACATCGCGGCTCAAATGAACGACCTTCCTGAGTCTTTGAAAGGAAAAGTAAAAGGAGGAGGATCATTGACTGCACTTCCTATCATTGAAACTCAAGCGGGTGACGTTTCTGCATACATTCCAACAAACGTAATTTCGATCACTGACGGTCAGATCTTCCTGGAATCGGATCTATTCCTTTCAGGTGTTCGTCCAGCGATCAACGTAGGTATCTCTGTATCTCGTGTTGGGGGTTCTGCTCAGATCAAATCGATGAAGAAAGTTGCGGGTACCCTGAAGCTTGACCAGGCTCAGTATCGTGAATTGGAAGCCTTTGCAAAATTCGGTTCTGACCTTGATGCTGCAACTAAAGCAGTACTTGACAAAGGTGCTAGAAACGTAGAGATCCTAAAGCAACCAGAGAACTCTCCACTAACTGTTGAAGAGCAGATCGTGATCATCTATTGTGGTACTAAGAACCTCATCAGAAAGGTTCCTGTGAACAAGGTGAAAGAATTCGAAAGAGAATTACTAGACTTGATGAAAGCACAGCACAAAGACGAGTTGGAAGCTTTAAAAGCTGGAAAGTTGACAGATCAGGTTACAGACACGATCGAAAAGGTTTGTGCTGATCTTGTGAAAAACTACGAATAAGGAAGAAGATGCCGAACTTAAAGGAGGTACGGAATAGGATTCAGTCGGTAAACAGCACCAGGCAGATTACATCTGCTATGAAAATGGTGTCGGCTGCTAAGCTAAAAAGAGCACAGGATGCAATCATAAAATTGCGTCCTTACTCAGCTAAGCTTACTGATATCATGAATAACCTGTCTGGAAATCTGGATGAGGTAGGTGGCGCATATGCTGAAAAGCGTGACGCCAAGCGAATTCTTATCGTTGCCATCAACTCTAATAGAGGTCTTTGTGGCGGTTTCAACGCGAATGTGATCAAGGCAACTAATCGTCTTATCCGTGAAGAATTTGCCGACGCAAGTGAAGTGAAGATCTTGAGTATTGGAAAGAAAGCTTTCGATACTTTTAAGCGAACAGATTATCATATCTCTGAAGGCGAACTTTCTGGAGAGTTTTATTCTGTCTACGACGATCTAAACTACGAGAACGTTTCTGCGATTTCAGAGAAGATCCTCAAAGAGTTTGAGAAAAAGAACTTTGATCGTGTGATCCTGGTCTACAATCAATTCAAGAATGCTGCAACTCAGATCATTCAAACGGAGCAGCTGTTGCCTATTGAAATGAGTGCAGAAGAGGATCAGTCAAACAACATCGACTTTTTGTTTGAGCCAGATAAGGCTGAGATCATCACAGCATTGTTACCAAAAGCTCTGAAGAATCAGATTTACAAAGCAGTTCTTGATTCGAATGCCTCAGAACATGGAGCTCGAATGACAGCTATGCATAAAGCAACTGATAATGCTTCTGATCTTCTTCATCAGTTGAAACTCAGCTATAACAAAGCACGTCAGGCTGCTATTACTACTGAGATCCTTGAGATCGTGGCTGGTGCTGAAGCATTGGATGGGTAGTTTCAACCTTGAAACTTGAAGCTTGCAGCTTGCAGCTTTCTATACGTGCTCCTCGATTTCCCTCGGACCACTTATTAATGATCTTGCGTCGTGTGTCCGTCGGGCGCCATCCGCGTGTCGCTGGAGCTTCAGCGGAGGAGCTAGGCTTGCTGACGGCGAGCTTGTCTCTTGTGTCACACCTCATTATTCATAATTAAGTGTTCATCATTCTACATTCATTATTCATCATTCAAGGTCCTAACCTTTTCCCTCTATCTTTGTTGAATAGCTATGAGCATCAAGGTAAAAGAGGCTGAATTGATCGATGAGTTCTCCATGTTCGATGACTGGATGGACAAGTATGAGTACATCATCGACATGGGAAAAGATCTACCTGGGATTCCTGAATCAGAAAAAACAGATGAAAATCTTGTGCGAGGCTGCCAATCAAAGGTTTGGGTACATGCCGGAACAGAAGAAGGTAAATTGAATTTTCAGGCCGATAGTGATGCTTTGATCACCAAAGGGATCATCTCATTGTTGATTAGAGTGATGAACGGAGAGGAACCAAAAGAGGTTGCCGAATCAGAGTTTGCTTTTATTGATGCAATTGGACTCAAAGAGCACCTGAGCCCGAACAGAGCCAACGGATTGGCCAGTATGATCAAAAAAATGAAAGCCTACGCGCTTGGACTTAGCTTAAAGAATGCCTGATGGAAGTAGATAAGAAAGCATTGGAGAACAAAGTGATCGAGGTACTTAAGACCTGTTACGATCCTGAAATTCCTATTGATATCTATGAGCTGGGCTTGATCTATGAGGTCAATGTCGATGATGAAGCTAAAGTGGATATTCAAATGACACTCACCTCTCCAAGTTGTCCTGTTGCAGAGAGCTTGCCCTTAGAGGTGGAAGAGAAAGTACGCGAAACCAAAGGGATTACCGATGCTAAGGTCACCATCACCTTTGATCCACCATGGGATAAGTCGATGATGAGCGAAGAAGCGCTACTCGAATTAGGATTCATGTAATGGCTGAGCAAGATCAAATAGTTAATCGTGTTGAACGAATGGGCCTCATCACTATTGATCTGGAAGAACTGATCCCGGATGAGGCAATTATTGAATACGATATCAAAGACGATCTCTGGCAGGGACTTGCTCTAAAAGAGAAAGATTTTAGAGAGAAGGTAGCCAATCACAATTGGAATCAGTTTAAGAACAAGCACGTGGCGATCTTCTGCTCCGAAGATGCGATCATCCCAACCTGGGCCTATATGCTACTTACTAGTGCCCTAAAGCCTTTTGCGAAGTCTATTTCTTTCGGCACAAAAGCAGAATTGGAAAACGAACTACTGCTCGAAGCTATTGATCAACTTGTTGAGTCAGATTATGAAGACAGAAGAGTTGTTATTAAAGGCTGTGGCGACAAAGAGATCTCGATAGCAGCTTACGTGGCCATTACCCAAAAGCTTCAGGATCACGCCAAAATGATCATGTTTGGAGAGCCGTGTAGCACAGTGCCCGTCTATCGAAAGAAAGCATAAAAGCACCTATCTTTCAGCCATGAGACTACTTCTTCTTGGCATCTTTCTGTTTCACTTTTCTTCGCTTATTGCACAACCATTTGAGCGTTTCAAACAAAATCAGACTTACGATCATCAGTCACTGATCGAAGAGTATCAAAAGTTGGAATCGCAATACGAAGAAGGAAAGCTTTTGAGCATTGGCAAAACTGATGTTGGGAAAGACCTACATGTTTTTCTGATCAACTCTGATAAGGAATTTGATGCACAGAAACTTGCCGAAGGAAATAAGACGATCGTATTGATTAATAATGCGATCCATCCAGGAGAACCATGTGGTGTTGATGCAAGTTTAAAGTTGGCATGGCAACTATTATTGGAAAAACCAAAGTATCTTGAAAAGGTGGTTGTTGCGATCATTCCTATGTACAATGTAGGTGGAGGTCTAAACCGCGCTTGCTGCAGTCGAGCCAATCAAAATGGGCCAGAAGAGGCAGGCTTTCGAGGAAATGCCCGAAACCTTGATCTGAACAGAGATTTTATCAAAGCCGATGCGCAAAATACCTGGGCTTTTCAGCGAATCTATCAGGCACTTGATCCAGATGTGTTTGTGGACACGCACACGTCTAATGGAGCTGATTATCCATACATCATGACCCTGATCGCAACTCAACACAATAAGCTACATCCTTTGCTTGGAGAATATCAGAAATCGGAGTTTGAGCCAGGTTTATACCGCAAAATGCAAGAGAAAGATTACAATCTTTCTCCATACGTCCATACCATCGCTTCAGTACCCGATAGCGGAATACTCGAGTACCTTGAAACCCCAAGATACTCAACGGGCTATACTGCTCAATTTCACAGCTTCGGTTTTGTGACCGAGGCACATATGCTTAAGACTTTTGAAGAACGTGTGCTTGCTACTTATCACATGTTGGAAGCCATTTTGGAGTACAGTTCTGATAATAGTGAGCGCATACAGATGCTGAGAAATGCAGCGCGAAATCAAAGCATGTCGCAAATTGACTTTCCCTTGAGATACAATCTCGATCGGCAGCGTTGGAGTACTTTCATGTTTCATGGCTATGCTGCCAAGTATAAAAAGTCAGAGATCACAGGTGCCGATCGATTGTACTATGATAAGAATGAAAGCTATTACAAGGCCATTCGCTTCTACAATACTTATGTCCCTGAAGTAACTATAAAGGCGCCGAAATTCTACATTGTACCGCAAGTATGGAAAGAAGTTATTGCTCGATTGAAACACAATGGGGTGCAAATGCAGGAACTGGATCGAGATACGAGCTTAGTTCTTGAGACATACTATATCAACGACTACAAAACTATTGAGCGTCCCTATGAAGGACATTATTTGCACTATGATATTGAAGCAAGTGCTAAAACTCAGGACATTCAGTTGTACAAAGGAGACCTGTTGATCCCAACCAATCAGATGAGGAAGAGATTCATTGTCGAGACACTCGAACCTCAGGCTGTTGATTCATATTTCGCATGGAATTTCTTCGATGAGATACTTCAGCAAAAAGAATGGTATTCAGCATATGTTTTTGAGGAAAGGGCAGTCGAGATCCTGAATAATGATGCTGAGTTGAAGGCCTCTTTCGAAAAGAAGAAACAGGAGGACCCTAAATTTGCTGAAGATCCAAGATCACAACTCTTCTACATATACAAGAACTCCCATTACTACGAAAATTCACACCTGCGTTATCCTGTGTATCGTATGAATTAGTGTTCGGCCCAGGCTAAACAGGCTACGGATACTTTGTTGTTTTCTACTTTGAGTATTTCCTGAGCACAGCTTTCAAGGGTTGAGCCAGTGGTGATCACATCATCTACGATGAGAACGTGTTTTCCATAGCTCGCCTTGGGTTCCTCAAGCTGGAATATTCCATCAACGTTATCCCAACGTTCTGCAGCCGACTTATTGGTTTGAGTACTATTCATTTTAGCTCGAATGAGGAATTCTGGGTTGAGCTCAACCTTCATTTCCTCAGCCATACCAGCAGCCAATATTTCTGCCTGATTGTATCCACGTTTGCGTTGCTTTTTGGGATGAAGAGGCACAGGTACAATCAAATCTATTTGACCAAAAAGTTTCGACTTACAGATCTGTTTGCCCATTTCTTGTCCAAGCGTAAAAGCAAGATTTGTGTTGCCGTGATACTTAAAGGAGTGAATCAACTTCTGAATTTTCGATTTGGGACGAAAGCTATACAATGCTGAAGCGTGATGTAGTTCAGCGCGTCCTCTAAAAAGCGAGATCACTGGGTTGTTGTGTTCCTCTGCAAAGTTGGTTTTTGGAAGTTGTTGCCAACAGGGATCGCAGAGTAGTTTCTCGTGATGTAGAAGTAATTCATGACAACAAACACATTGCCTTGGGAAGAATAGGTCGAGCAGGTCTGAGAGCATGTTTCAAAGCTCTATCAGGAGAATGAAAAGAAACGATGAAATTGGAATGCATTCATTTGTAGGACTGCCTGTTCAGAATAGAAATATCAGCTCGATTCTACCATAATTAAAGTCTACATTCGTGAACCTTTTTTAATAGTTGAAAAGCTATCATACTGAGGAGAGCTGGTTGTCCTGGATGGATGAACTCTCCAACAAAGATTACGTGATCATCGATGACTTTTGTCGTGAAGATCTTTATCAAGACCTGAAGCTCATGTTTCAGGATCGACTTCCATTTTTTTCTCAGGCGGGAATTGGGGCGCTGGATCTAAACACAGTGCATGAGGAGATCAGAGGTGATCAAACTTACTGGCTCGACAGAAAAAGAGATATTGAAATTGAGGCTTTTTGGCAGCTCATTGACGAAAGCATTTACATGCTGAATCGCTATTGTTTCTTAAGTCTTTCAGGATATGAATTTCATTTCGCTAACTATCCAATAGGAGGACATTACGCAAAACACCTGGATCAATTTCAACAACGGAATAACCGAATGATCTCATTCATTATTTACATGAATGATGATTGGAAACCAGAAGATGGAGGACAGCTTGAGATCTTTCCAAAAAGAAAAGCATCATTGAAGATCGACCCTCTAGCTAGGCGTTGCGTACTTTTTAAAAGCGCTGAACTTCCACATCGAGTTCTTAAGGCAAACAAAGAAAGGCGAAGCCTTACAGGATGGCTACTTTACACCCCATCCCATCTGGGGCAATTTTTGGGATAACATCAACTACCTGGCGCAGTATAACGCTCTACCTTATTCGTAACAGGCTTTAAGCTCTTGAGGTATGCGTAGATCGCCTTAAGGTCCTGAGGCTCCATTCCTGCATACATGGTCCAGGGCATGATGGATTGAAACTCCCCTGGCTTAACGTCTGGTAAAGTATAGGAGCTATCGAGATACATTTTAAAACGTTTCACAAAAAGGTCCTCTGTCCAGGTGCCTATTCCGCTCTCATTGTCAGGTGTATGTCTTCAAACTAATGTTTACCAAGGGCAGTTAAAATTAAGTTACAGATTTAGTCTTTGCAAATGTGTGCAATGTGCGGTTGCAGAAATTTTCAAAAATGCGAAGCGGGGGCTTTTTTCTTTTTGGTCAGTCGTCACTGTCCGGATGCAGTTGTAGCCTTCCCGATATTTTAGACAGTTTAAAAGTAGAGAAAGTGCTTAAATTTAAACTGTTAAACAATGAAGAAGTCAAGATTTAGTGAAGCCCAGATTATTCGAATACTCAAGGAGTATGAAGCGGGTAAGAAAGCAAAAGATGTATGCCGTGAGCATGGCATCAGTGAAGCAACCTTTTATAACTGGAAAAAGAAGTTCGCTGGCATGGACGCCAGCCAGTTAAAGCGACTGCGAGAAGTCGAAGAAGAGAACAAACGCTTGAAGCGCATGTACGCAGATCTGAGCTTGGATCATGAACTATTGAAAGAAGTCCTCGAAAAAAAGTTCTGAGGCCTTTTCAGCGAAAGCAAGGGGCTGGCTTTTTGGTAGAAGAAAAAGGAGTCTCTGTTGGAAGGGCTTGTCGCGTTGTAAGCTTGCACCGTTCGATGTGGTACTACATCTCTAGAAAAGATGACAGTGAGTTAGAAGCTAAGCTTCAAGAGCTTGCTGAGATGCTTCCCACTCGGGGCTTTGATTGCTACTACCAAAGACTTCGAGCGCAAGGCTATAGCTGGGGAAGGAAGCGTGTGTTACGTGTTTACCGTAATCTGCGTATGCAGCTCAGAAGGAAGCGCAAACGAAGGCTACCTGCTCGGCACAAGGCGCCACTAACCTTGCCTATAGCAGCCAATATTATTTGGAGCTTAGACTTTATGCACGACGTGCTAGAGTCAGGCAGGACGTTCAGAACACTCAACGTGATCGATGACTACAACCGTGAAGCTTTGGCAGTTGAGCCAGAGTATAGCTTCCCAGCTGAGAAGGTTATTCATGTGATGGAAAGACTCGTTGAGTTTAAGGGCAAGCCATCAACCCTACGAGTAGATAATGGAAGTGAGTTTATTGCCAAGACGTTCAGAAGTTGGTGTAGCAAGCAACAGATCGACATTCAGTACATCCAACCAGGTAAGCCGATGCAAAACGCTTATATCGAACGGTTCAATAGAACGTTCAGAGAAGATGTGCTGGACGCTTACATCTTTGAAGACCTGCATCAAGTTAAGATCATCGCCGAAGACTGGAGGGAAGACTACAACCAAAATCATCCACACGGATCACTGATGGGAATGAGTCCGATTCAGTTCAAAGCAAAATTTTTAGGGGCTAGCCCCTAAGTGTTGAAAGGAAGAAAACTATATTTATTCACTGTCTGAAAAAGGGGAAGCTTACAGCTTCACCTGCTTTTCAGCGACACTACCAGCTGTGAAAGCCAATGGCTCTTAGGTGACCAATTGAATGTCACAAAAAACCGAATCAGATTTCAATCGAGAGTGATGGAAGGAACTTATCGATTCAAGTTACAAAGGAAATAGGCAGAATAAATCAGTGGCTATTGATCCAATGAAATACCCAAAGAACTATAAAGCGTGCGCTTGTGCATATCAATATTCTTCTTTCCTTCACTGATTAGCTTTTCCCGCAACTCAATAAGCGTGGATTTATCTTCTGATAGTGCTTTTAGACGGGTTGCAAGATTTTCCTCATTGTAGTACACTGCCTGAGAACGGAAAAAATTAGCATGTTCCCAATATTGGTCAAGTAGTCCAGGAATGGCATATTCACGGATTGCAATGAAACTGCTACAGGTTTTGTGTTTTGTGAAGTCAACAAGACCCTCAGATCGATCATGAATCAAAGGCATGATCATATCACATTGACTGAGTTCACTTGTTAACTTGGATTCTGGCATAAAGCCATCATTAAATTCAAAAAATTCCTGACAGTCGGTGCTAAATACTCTGTAAACAAAATCTTGTGCCTCATCTGTTGTTGCGTCACCTAACATTTTGAACTTTAGATCAAATGCGGGACGGTTCATCACCAGGAACTCAAGAAGAAATTGGAGATCTTTTCGATTTCTATTGATCTCACCGAAGATTCCGATGTTCAACGACCCTTTTACCGACGGCTCATATGGAATAGGTTCGAAACGAGGAAGCAGTTCTTTCAATCTATCATCTTTTGGTAGGTTTAGGTAGTCAGACATCACGAAGATTGTATTCAATTCCTGCTGATCCAATTCCTTTATCAATCGCAGATCGTGAATGATTCCAGAGATCTGGAATTGGTCTGGTTTCTTCAAATGCTTGATGAAATCCTTCAAATGATCGGGTCGCAGACTATTGATCAGGATATGGCTGAATTTTTCCTTTTGAATAAATCGACAAATACTCGAAAGGGAATTGGAGTTGAAGAACATCGATCCAAGAATGCTCTCTTCAAAACGGAAATGATTCATGAATTCATCAGAGATGCCCTCAATGCGTTCTTTCGCTCTGTCATTCATAAAACAATGACACTCCACGCCGTTTTCGGTCAGTGTTTTAAAGAGTTGCTCCATTTCATTGTAATGGAAATCGTTGAATTCTATGAGGGCAACTTTAATCATGTCCTTTTCGTGCAACAAAGGAACAAAAGCAAACGAAAAGAGAGCTGTTACTCTTCTAAACTAGCCTCGACTTCGTCAACTTCAAATTTGATGTCGTCTTCACCAACCTGATCGAATGGATTCTCCAAATGATCTTGAAGGTTGTCCAACGAAACGAGGATCACAGAATAAAGTACAGCCAGGATATAAGCGATCCCAAATGAATAATCGTCATAGGTACTTGCAGCATATGGTCCGTAGAGAATAGGGAAGAAGTAGATGAAGATCTTACTGTATGCTCTCAGGGTAACCGGAGTTCTGTAAAAGAAGATGTTTCTTACGATATTATAAGAGATAAGCATCTTGCTCACATACTGGTGTAACCTCGAAATTTCTCCTCCTTCAAGTCCCAGGCTCTTCAACCTTGAAACTTCTCTGGATAGCTCCGAAAACTTGTGATATAAGGCAGTTTCTTTTGATTTCGCATCTTCAGGGTCAAGCAAAAACATAGCTGATAGATCCCTAAAAAGAGTAATGATCATTTTTTTGAAAACGGCAGCTTCTTTGCCCTGATCACGATTGCCGACCCAATCACGCACTCCAAAGTAGAGTGACTGAGCGTGTGCTTTGAGATCCCCATAGAATTGAAGAGCGTGCTCTCGTCTTTTGTA
>Ga0181591_10003175_pt1 | contig 14219 bp, 12 predicted proteins | sample 071ome_33_FD_133757 | JGI IMG/M metagenome (GOLD analysis project Ga0181591, IMG submission 133757) | Coastal salt marsh microbial communities from the Groves Creek Marsh, Skidaway Island, Georgia - 071412AT metaG (megahit assembly) | ecosystem: Environmental > Aquatic > Marine > Intertidal...
CACCCAACGTAAAGTCGATCTGATCAGATGAGCCATCAGCGTTGGACAACTGCAAGAAACCGGTGAATGTGCCCGCGCCTTCAAGGCCTGCTTGTGCCACACCCGTACCAGCGGTAACAATATCCGCGCCAGTAGTATTAGACAAAATCAAACGGCCATCCGAGGTTACCTCTGCAATCACTGCGGTTTGCTCGTTAATCTTACCTGCCAAGTCATTTAGGCTTGATGAAGATGAAAAAGTTACACCGCCCACAGTAAATGAACCGATCTCAAGCTCACCCAGACCTACTGACGAACCTTCCAAACGGTTATACGCATCTGCTGTCACACCGGTTAGGCCCGTTTTGGTATTAATCCAGGTTGCGATATCGGTTGCTGTTGTCAGGTTTGTTGAGTCACCCATATCAACACCATTGATGTACACAGCATCAGTAGCTGTGGTATCGAATGTTGTATCAATACGGCCTGTGTTTACATTTCCACCGAGACCACCTGATAGGCCAAGCTTAGTCGAGCTAACGCCACCAACAGTAAAGTTCACCACTTCACCAGCATTCAAACCCGATTGAATAGCATTAGTCGCACCCGAACCATCCAACAACTTTTGACCATTGTACGAAGTGGTGGCTGCAATATTGTTGATCTCTTCGATGAGCTGATCCACTTCCAATTGAAGCGTTGCACGATCTGAAGAGTTCATTGTTGAATTGGTCGACTGCAGTGCCAAATCACGCATACGCTGGAGCATGGTGTTTACTTCACCCATTGCAGCTTCTGCGGTTTGTACCATTGATGCACCATCGTTGATATTACGAACAGCTACTTCCATGCCGCTAACGCGAACTTCCATACGAGCTGCAATCGCACTACCCGCTGCGTCATCTGCCGCGCTATTAATGCGCTTACCAGAGGCCAAACGCTCCATAGAGGTTTCCATGTCCGCGCGGGAATTTTCTAAGTGTCGCTGAGCATTAAGCGACGGAATATTTGAATTGATAACCATTGCCATGATTTCTTACTCCTCAAACTGAGTGTTAAGTCCCGCCCCGGCCTAGCGACTCAAGGTAAGGATTGGTTAACGGCCGCAAAAACAGCTGCCTACAGCTTGCTTATCGGGTAAAAATCAGAAAACTTGAATTCAAAATGGCAATTGTCTGCCGCTAGGCATCAATTTGCCTAAATCACTTAATATAGTTAAACAGGCTTAAGCTACTTATTTGGGCAAACGACTGCTGCCCCGCCTGAAGCGCAAGTGATTGATTTTTCAGGTCAGTTACCGCTTGAACGTAATCGAGGTCTTCAACTTTGGAAATGCTTTCTTCAAATGCATCTGCGCGTAAAGATAAAACATTGGTTTGGTTGGCAACCGCTTGCATATGCGTTCCTAAACGCACTTTTTGAATTGCCATGTGGTCGTTTATGGCATTTAGGTGGGTTATTGACTCTTGTAGAACGGATTTATCGCCTGTTCTCATGCCAGAAATTGCATTCTGAAGAATTTTGAACATGGACACTGGCTTCATTGAGCCGTCAGAGACGGTTAAGCCCGCTTTGGCAACCACGGCATCACGCGCTTTTTCAGTAGGTGCCAGACTATTAACATTAATCCAGCCATCTTCCTTGTGATTCAGCAACAAGTAACCTTTGGTTGTGACCTCGTTACCACCATTAAAATTAGCCCCATCCAGAACCAAATCCTGACCAGTATTTGAAGAAATACTGATATTGCCGTCGGCAGTCGCGCTTGCAGAAACGCCAAATGCGCTCATCGCTGTATTAATAGCAGTGATGACATCAGACGCATCAGCACCTTGTGCGTAAATGATTTTAGTACCATTGATTGTAAATTCGCCTGCAGCCGTCCCTGCGGCATCCGTACGCAAGGTTTCACCAGCACCATCACTTTTTAAGGACAAGATATATTCCGATTTTGAGCTTGCGGTGACGTTTGTTTCAGCCGTAATCGCATTGATGGCATTAGCATATTCGATGGCAGAGGCTTTTCCTGTATCTGGATCACCTACTGCACCAATACTGACACCATTAATGGTGATTGCTTCACTTTCTGCAGTGTAGGTGTCTGAATCACCCAACAACTGACCTTGAATTGTGCCCGTTTCGGCATCAAGCTTTGATTTATCTTGGATAAAGATTCGACTGAAAAGCGCGGAGCCTGGCAATCCCGCTTCCATGCGCACATTGTTATCAACAATAAATTCTTTTACATCGTCAGAGCCTGTGTAGCTCACACTGCCATCTGCATTTAATTTAAATGGCTTTTCATTTTGGACGTTACCTGAATAAAGGTATTCGCCATATTGATTAACCGTGTTCGCGGTTTGCAGAATGCCTTCGTAAATTTGTTCAACCTCTAGCGAGAGGATTTCCTTCATGTCATCACTCAGAGTGTCGTTATTGGCTTGAAGGGTTAATTCATACACTCTGCGGATACCTTCTTCGATCGCATTGATACCAACCTCCTGCTCCTGCAAAAGATTATTGGCATTTTGTAGGTTATCCATATATTGGTTTGTATGGCGAAGCCTAGACTCAAGGCGATCGATTGCAGCCATCTGATCTGGCGCATCAGATGGTTTTAGATAGTTTCGCCCAGACGAAATCTTTTCCTGCGTTATAGCGAGCTTGTTTTGTTGCTCTCGTAATACATTTGAAACGCCTTGATAGATAAGTGAGTTAGTGATTCTTAACATAACTTTTAATCCAATTAGCGCAAATTAAGTATCGCATCAAAAAGTTTATTCGCCGTCTGCATGATTTGCGCGCTGGCTTGATAAGCCTGTTGGAATCTTAAAAGATCAGCCGCTTCCTCATCGAGACTCACTGCCGATGCGCTATCGCGACGCTGCCTCGCTTCATCAACTAAAACTTGCTGTGAATCACGCGATACTGATGTTTGAACAACTACCAAACCCACATCATTAATTACATCTGCATATAACTCTGTAAGCGTAGCTTTATTGCTGGTTAATTCTCGGCTTGACTGCAGCTCGGTTAATGCAAGCAAATTACGATTATCACCATCTACAGACGTATTCCTCTTGATAATGAACTCATCACCCACAGCAGGCATTCGATCCAAGTGGCCCGACCAACCATTAACCGAGATTTGATCGCCAAATGCATAGTCCTTAGTGGCAACAATAGTTCCCGTATGCAAATCTTTAACGACATATTGAGTCTCTGAGATAAAACTAAGTTGCACCTCAGAAAGCATTTGATTTGCAGTCGTTGTATCACTGGGTTCGTACCAAGCCCCGGTGAAATTGGCACTTCCCCCTGGCTGGGTAAAAAATACTAATAGATCCTGCCCTAGCTGGCCATCAATAGACATTGTCTTACCGTCACTCGAGACGGTAACAGCATTCATAAAAGCATCTGTTGATATTTCTTGATTTAAATAAGAAGTGTTATAAGAGGCATCAGCATTAAAACCATTAAGTTCCGTCAAATAGGTTTTCTGATCCGCAAGCGGAATCTCTTCACCAAACACCTGGACACCATCCCGCGTGAACACCTGAACACCCTCTAATTGAGTTGTAGTCAGATAAAAATCTTTGGTTTCATTTGCAGGAATAACGAAAGCAGGCTTCTGACCTTCGGTTGCTAAAAAAGATACTGTTCCAGTTGACTCATCTAACTTAAGAGCTTGCTTTACAGACACTTCTCCTGGTTTTAATACAGAAGCTTCGAAGCCAGTCCAAGAATCCAGCTTAAATTCTGAAAAGCTATCGCCAAGCGATACTGTTAATGGTGCTGCGGTTGCCACATCATTCGCTGAGCGTAACAGCACTTGCATACTTCCGGCATCTCTTGTCGAATCGCTACCAATTGCATAAAGAGCACCGCCGTACTCACCCGTAGAATCAAATCCACTGGTTTGAACTTTATTGACGGCATCAACGAATATATTAGCAAGGGAATCCAATTTATCCCGGGTCGGCTTAAGGAGCTCTGATCTAAAATCGGCGATGCCCGCAATCGCTCCCGCATTTAAACCTGATACCAATTTTGGATTCTTACCATAAGGATCAAATACAAAACTAATTGTTTCTGGATCGTCTTCCACCCTTTCCACCGAAACCATGAAGGAAGAAACATCTTCAACCAAAAGGTTTCCTGAAGACTGATCATTTAAGTAAACATTTACCGATCCATTCGGTAGTTCATCAACCTCAATTTTTACATAGCTAGAGAGCTCCTGTAAGAGACGGTCTCTCTGATCCAGTAAACCAGCTGGCTGCCTATTCACATCAGATTTTTTCAACAGTCCATAATTGATATCTGAAATTTCTTTTGTTAGAGCATTGACCTTTCCGATCTTACTCTCTAGATCTCCGAATGAATCTATATCAACTGATTGCAAGTCTTTATCAATACTCGCAAATCGAGTTGCAACAAAAGCCGCTTCGTTTAGAAGATTTTCACGCAATCCGGCTGATGTTGGATTAACTGACAAGTCTTGCGCCGCTGCAAAAAACCTATCAAATGCATAAGAGAGTGATAAATCCTTGTCACCAATAATATCCTCTAGCTTGCTGGCATAAGTAACCATTTGATCTTTTTGCTCAAGCGATGCTGTGCTCAATCGCAAACTTTTGGTAGCAAAGTCATCGTAGGCTCGCTTGACGGCTAGTGGTATAACACCATTTCCAACAATAGTATTATTATTGCCACTACCAATATCTTGTTGCTTCTCGACAGACTGTCTTGAATAGCCATCAGTGTCTACGTTGGCGATATTGTTACCCACAGCAGCCAACGACCGCTTGTTAGTAATAATTCCAGATGTTCCGATGGTTAATAGATCTGCCACGTCTTACTCCCCTAACTGATATGCTTTATATGCATTTAGCGGATATGCGCGTGCTTTATGCTGCAACTCATACATGCTTGAATTCACATTCAGCGATGTAGCATCTGCTTTCAGATGGCCATTTTGCTGTAGATTATGTTTAAGTAGATCAGCAATACCTAAAGGACCATCCTTTGCCATTTCGAGTGCCAATTGTTGGTCTCTCATTTCTTCATAAAGCTTCATCGAGTTCGAATCAAACAACGCACTTTCAGGTACAGTTTTACGCATCTCCTTCAGAAGCATTCCCAAAAAGAGCCCTTCAAACTGCTCAGCAGTTTTATCAATGGCGTTGTTTTGGTCTCTTATTGCATCTGCACGCAAAGACGCAAGACCATTGAAGTCATTGAAATTCATTGCTGGTACAGAAATATCACTCATATCTTGTCTTTAAATAATAATGAGCTCAGCTCGTAAGCTACCTGATTGCTTTAATGTCTCTAGAATTGCAACTAACGCAGTTGGTGATGCGCCGACTTGATTAACAGCATCAACAATCTCACGTAGTTCTACGCCAGGCTCAAATAAGAACATTGGGTTTACATCTTCTGCCACCGCAACATCCGCGTTAGTAACAGGTGTCGCCTGGTTAACCTGCGTGAACGCATTTGGCTGAGACACTTCATTCTTCTGCGCAATCTTCACCATCAAACTGCCGTGCGTTACTGCCGCTGCGCTCACACGTACATTGCGACTAATTACTACTGTGCCAGAGCGTGAGTTCACAACCACCTTTGCAGGAGGATCACCTGGATCAACCTCAATGCCTTCAATCATTGAAAGGAAGCTAACGCGATCACTAGCCCCATCTGGCGCCGCTACACGTACTGAAACCGCATCGATTGCTTCTGCAGTCCCTTCACCGAACATGCCATTAATTGCAGACACCACACGAGTCGTGGTTGTGAAATCTCGGCTTTTCATATTAAGTACAAGGTATTCACTTTCCGCAAAGGGCGTCTCAACCAATTTTTCAACCGTTGCACCACTAGGCACACGACCAACTGTAGGCACGTTAACAACAACTTTTGAGCCTTCAGCTTCTGCACCCAGACCACCAACCGCTAAGTTACCTTGCGCCATGGCATACACTTCACCATCGACACCGCGTAAACGAGTTAGCAACAAGGTGCCGCCGCGTAAACTTGTTGCCTCACCAATAGTTGATGCGGTGACATCAATACGCTGACCCGGCTTAGCGAACGCAGGCAGTTCAGCAGTAACCATGACGGCAGCCACGTTAGTTAAATCTAACTTGGTATCTCGAGTTGAAAGATAAGCATTCGATCGCAGGTCTGCGGTGACATCTTGAATATTCACGCCAAAACGCGACAACATTGAACGCATACTTTGATTGGTAAATGAGATGTCACCATCACCTGTACCGTTCAAACCTACTACTAAGCCAAAACCAATTAATTGGTTTTCACGCACACCCGCCACATCTGACAAGTCTTTGATACGATCCGCCGTCGCCGGCATCATCCAGGCGATAAACAAAAGGATTATCAGGCCGCGCGTCAATAGGTTAAATGAGATTATCGATGACTCCTTCACGGCCTTCTCGATCATCGTCGGACCTTTTGGCTTACGAGGTGGTAATAATAAATCTGACATCTTTCCTCCTTAGAACGGCATGAACTTCATCAGCAGTGAAGTCATCCAAGGCATCTTCATAGCGTCGTTCATATTGCCGTCACCACTGTAGGTAATTTGTGCATTCGCAATGCGTTTAGACAAAATGGTGTTGTCTGGCTGGATATCATCCGGACGAATCACACCAGACACCTGTACATATTCATCACCATTGGTCAGCGTGATTAACTTTTCGCCACGTACTACTAAGTTTCCATTTGGCAATACATTCACAACACTGACAGTAATATCACCACCTAAGCTATTGTTTTGCGTTTGCTCACCAGCGCCCACACTTGAGTAGTCAGAGCCCATGGTTGAATCCTCAGAAAATGGCAATCCGCCGGGCGAAGCAATACGTCCCAACTGCAAGGGAGTTAATGCATCTGTAGAAGACTTTCTGGTAATCGTGCTATCGGCATCTTTTGAAGCACTGGTTGCTTCGCGTAATAAGATAGTGATTAGATCACCCACACGATAAGCCTTACGATCTCCAAATAAACCATCATTTATGCCACCCGAGTAAATAGAGCCATCGATCACTTTGTCGGTAATGACGGTTTGCGGCATAACCGGTGAAAAATCATTCACGCGGTTTGGCATTGGTCTATTCATGCAGCCAGCTAATAACGATATCGAGAAAATCGTTATTAAAATTTTAGTTTTCTTTGCTGAGATCATAAATCTTTCACCCATCAATCAATCAGAGATTCTGATTAACAAACTTGAGCATCTGATCAGCAGCTGAAATAGCTTTCGAGTTCACTTCGTATGCACGCTGTGTCTCAATCATGTTTACCATCTCTTCAACAACATTCACATTCGATGCTTCAAGTGCACCCTGAGTTAGTCGGCCAGCACCATTTTGAGAAGGCGTTAATAATTGAACCGCTCCACTCGCGCCAGTTTCAACATACATATTTTCACCTACCGCTTGTAACCCAGCAGGATTAGCAAAAGTTGCTACTTGAATATTTCCAACCGTAACCGGGGCCGCCTGGCCAAACTGCATAACAGTTACTGTGCCATCGGCTCCAATTGTGATTGATTGCGCATCTGATGGAATCGTAATAGCTGGCTGCATAAGGTAACCATTTGCATTAACAAGCTCTCCATTAGCGCTTAATTTGAAGGCGCCATCACGGGTATACCCAATTGTGCTGTCAGGTCGTAAAATCTGGAAATAACCTACACCATCAATACCAATATCAAGTGCATTCTGGGTTTGCACCATATTGCCTTGTGTATGAAGCTTTTCAGTTGCCACTACGCGGGAACCCGTTCCCAACATAAGACCTGTAGGTGATTGTGTGTCAGCTGAAGTATTTGCACCTGCTTGACGAATGTTTTGATACAAAAGATCTTCAAATACTGCACGATCTCTTTTAAAGCCCATCGTATTTACGTTGGCCAAGTTATTAGACAAAACAGACATGCGAGTCTGTTGAGCATCTAAGCCTGTTTTTGCGATCCAAAGTGCTCCGTTCATTTTTTAACCCTTTCTATTGATATCCGGCAATTTTTGCCGTTTTAAATTTTGTTATTTATTAATAAGCAATTGATATGCCACTTAACCATCTAGCCTCATCATCGAGGTGCTTGATGTTGAAAGCTCTTTTGCGTTTTTCAGAATGCGCACATGCATTTCGTACTCACGGGAGTCTCTAATCATCTGCACCATAGAATCGATGGCATTTGCTGAGCTTCCCTCGGTGCCACCCACTTGTATTTTGATATTCGCATCCGCTTCAAGAATTTGACGATCAGCTGTTTGATATAAACCATCGCTGCGAATTTGAATGGTTTGGTCTTCGCCATTTACAAGTTTTAAACGCGCTATTTGAACTAATTCATTAGTAGTGGCGTTAGCCGGTATAATGTTTACCGCACCATCAGCAGATATTTCGACTTTTTTACTCGGCGGAATTGTTATTGGACCATCATCTCCCAGTAACAAATGACCAGCGCCCGTTGTTAAAACACCATTCGAAGTGATTTTCATGTCACCGCGTCTTGTGTAAGCCTCTTGACCTGATTCATCCAGTACTGAAAATAACCCCTTCTCAGTGACATACAGGTCCATCGGATTGTTTGTTGGCACAAAAGGACCAGCCTTCAAGTCGACAATATTTTGACCCACGACTGTCGGAAATGCGCGGGACGCAAGCATGTCGCCACCGACAAGATCTCTCGAACTTGCGGCATATGAAAAACTTTTCTTAAAGCCGACAGTACTTAGATTTGCCAATTCATTGAAGGTGTTAGCTTGTCTTTGCTCAACTATCTTCATACCGTTCATGACGGTAAAAATCATCTTATCCATTTTCTATCTCCGTTCTTAAGCGGAAAATTTTTGCCGCCTTAGAGTCACTCTTAAGGCGATTTACCCTGTTTTTAAATTTAATGCAGGTAACGTGCCAATTTTTTGCAGGCACAAAAAACCCCCTCAATGAATACACATTGAGGGGGAAAACCAAGCGTTTAATCGTTAGATAAATTTATCCTCTGATCTGAATAATTGCCTGGGTCAGGGTATTTGAAGTTTCGATTGCTTTCGCATTCGCTTGGAAGTTACGTTGAGCGGTAATCAGATCAACTAGTTCCTGTGTCAGGTCAACGTTTGAACGCTCAATCGCACCCGCTCTTATCGAACCGAAACCGGATGAACCCGCTTCACCAATCTTTGCAGATCCCGATGCAGTTGACGCCAAGTAACGTGCGTCACCCATCTGACGTAACCCAGAAGGGCTTGCAAAGTTAGCCAGTACAATCTTACCGAGAGATTTCTGAGTGCCGTTTGAGTAGTTTGCACTCACCAAACCATCAGCACCGATATCTAGGCCCATCAAGTCACCTTCTGGTGCACCGTCTTGCGATTGCGACAAGACTGAGAATGGCGCACCGTATTGTGTTGAACTGGTCAAATCAACCACCATTGAGCTCAATGGCAATGACGAATCACTAGTTACAGTTGCTGAGAACGGCATTGAATTAAACGGTGATAACAATGAACCGTTAATATCAAACGTCAGCTCACCTGGGTCTAAGAAAATTGGCCACCATTCAGTGGTGTCGTTAACATCAGTTTCATCTGTGTTCTGCTCATAGAACCCATCTGATGTTAAGTTCACATAAGCAGGAACACCGGCCTGGGAATACTGCTGCAAAGAAACCCAATCTGAGGTTTCACCTTGAGCTCGAGAAGTTGTTGCCAAGCCAAATACGGCTGCTTCTGATTGTGGTGTTACCTCTATTACCGAGTTACTTCCTGTAGTTGGTGAACTAAATGTTAGTTTTTTAGCTGCAGAACTATACTCAACTGTAACGCCGTAGACTTGCTCACCATACTTGCCCTCAAGATTTGCATAATTCTCCATTGCATCCAAAACATCTTGCGCAGTAGAGCCGCTAGCGCCAGCTGCTGCTGTAGCGGCTTCAACTAATTTGTTGGTCTTAAATGTTTGATCTGAATTATTTGATAAGGTGGTATTCCACGCAGTCACCAATGTCAAAGCACCAGCTGCTGTAGGAGCTGCACCATTTACATAGGACTGCACACCGTCGATGATGGTATCGATATTAGCGTCATAATTAATGAGCTCTTCCATGTGACCTGCAAAAGTGGCCGGATCTAAATTTGAGGCCGGACCAGGATAGCGAATCGTTCCTTGCGCACCATCGACCTGAACAAAAAAGTCTACGGTTGCTTTAGTATTCATTTTTTCAGCACTATTTACTTGAATACCAGCCGTAGTCAAAACTGCAGGTTCAGAAGCCTTACCTCTTACCGCCGTTTCTTCGACATCAACCGTTCCTGCGACCAAGCCCAACTTAGATGCACCTCCGCCACCTAGCGCATTTACATCTTCGATTTTGATACTCGAGTTGTCACCTGTTGTTCCAGATGCAATTTTGAATGCGCCGTTTTCTACCGTAACTTTGATGCCGTAATGTGCATCAGAGCCAGTGAGTGCACCAAGGGTGTTATTAATTTCGGCAGCCAATTTCTTTGCAACTTCTGACGCAGATATTGATGTCTGCTGACCATTGGTTAGGTCTAAATTGATTTGGTAAGAAGTTGGACCTGCCGATGTTACCGGAAAGTCTACAGCGATCTTAAAATCGATAGCCTCACCTGCCGCAAAAGTGATATTTCCTGTATCCGAAGCAATTGATGCTGCATTACCCATAATTGAGGCAGCCTCTGATGCCTCACGCGTTTTATTATCATCATAGCGATACATTGGGAATTTTTGGGTACTTCCTGCAGCTACGTATCGCGTATCGCCATACTTATTCATTTGCAGATACTCACCCATAGAATTTGTTGCTTGTTGTAAGCGCGGTTCAAATTCAGTGTCACCAATGAAGTAATGCGTTTGCCACTTGTTCTCTGGATTAGCAAGGTTACTATTTTGTGTCTTCACATAATAAACCGTTGCCAAGTAGCCTTGACCAGACTCATCGTATACCGTCAATGCAGTGCTCTCGTTATAGGTATTAGGATCGGTACGATCAAAATCTTCTGTGATGACTCGAGCGTCTGCCGGCAAGTTAATACCCAATTGAACCTCAGTTGTTGTGACCGCTTCACCAGAGGTTTTACTTGGAATTGTTAATGCGCTTAGGTTACTCAAGTCCGCAGTACCGGATGAGTCAACTGACGCTGCCATCAATCGCATTCCCTGGGCATTAACTACGTTATTTTGCTCATTGAGCATGAATGCGCCATTACGCGTGTAAATATCTTGCAGACCATCAGAGGTTTTAAGCGGGAAGAAACCATCACCGGTTACTGCTAAGTCAAGCGAATTGCCCGAGGTTGAAATATTACCTTGGTTAAATTCTTGGCTAACACCTTTAATCAAAACACCTTGACCAATTTGGCTTGATGATTTTTGAAGTGGCGAGGTTGAGAAGATGTCGCCAAAGTCTGCACGTGAGCGCTTAAATGCGGTGGTGCCAACGTTTGCGATATTGTTTGAGGTAACCGCCAACTGTGACGTTGCCGAGTTCAAACCGGTTAGTGAGGTATAGAATGACATTTATGTAGTCTCCTTATTATTTAATTAGTCCAATCACTCGCCTACACGAAGGACTTCGCTAAATGGTACGGCCCCCATTCCCGCTACTTCTAAGACCAACTCTCCCGAGAGACCTGTTGAAATAGCTTGAACATCCGCATATACCAAAGTGTTTGGGGTGTAAGACTCCCCGTTATCAAGTGCCACAGGTTCAACGATGTATTGACCTGCTTCCGCTGGGGCACCACTGGTGGTGATGCCATCCCATGTAAATTCGTGAATACCTTTCATCAAGATACCCATCTGCTCTTCGTGCACGATCTCGCCACGCATGTTTCGAATCACAATGCCTGTACCGTCGGTTGCTTGAGTTAACTCAAAGGCACCACGCAATGAGCCGCCGGCATCGATCTCTGCCACGTTGCCCGCTACCAGCGCTTTTTTATTAATCAAGGCCCCAGCTTGCATTAATTGTTGTGAGCGATAACTCTCGGCTAGGCCTTGAACTGAAGTGTTCATTTCGTTGATGCCGCTAACGGTTGAGAATTGCGCCATCTGCGCCAAGAACTCACCGTTTTCCATTGGCTGCAATGGATCCTGGTTCATCAGCTGCGTTGTCATCAGCTTCAGAAAGTCGTCTTGACCTAGAACTGATGAGGTGCGCTCAGCTTCAGCAGCCTGTGAGGCGTTATAATCATCAACTGTTCTTAATGTGCTAGTTGCTGAAATTGCCATATTTATCCCCTATCACTGACCAAGGCGAAGTGTTTGAAGCACAAGTCTTTTTGCAGTGTTTATAGCTTCAACATTGCTCTGGTAAGCACGAGATGCGATGGTCATATCAACCATTTCTTCAATGGAATTCACATTTGACACATAGATAAAACCGTTTTCATCTGCCATTGGATTATCAGGTTCATATCGTTTATCGTTGGGTTTTGAATTCGAAGCAATAGAATCCACTGTAACACCCGCTCTATATGAATCATTTGCATGATCGTAGACTGTTCGGAAGACGGGACGCTTTGCTTTATAGGCCTCTTCTTCGCTAGATGCCGTAACACCAACGTTCGCTAGATTCGAAGATACGGTATTCATTCGAATCATTTGGGCATTCATACCCGAGCCAGAAATACCTAAAACATCAAAGAAAGACATAATTATTCACCTCTCAAAGCACTTTTTATGCCTTTAATCTTGCTGTTTAGGAAGGTGAGTGTTGCCTGGGTTCTTAGAGCATTATCTGTATAGTGATTTTGCTCCAAGTCCATTTCGACTGTGTTGCCATCTAGGGAAGGACTTGTCGGAATGCGATACATCACGTTGCCGCCTGCAGCACCAAAACTGGTATCCATATGCATGTTGTCTGTTACTGTCATGGTTCCTGCTGGTCCCGCACTTTGCATGATGTCTCTAAAATTGATATCTCGAGCTTTGTAATTTGGCGTGTCAGAGTTGGCCATATTTGCCGCGATCATCGTTGAACGCATGTCTCGTAGCTGCAAAGCCCTCTCATGCACACCAAATGGATTTTGAAGTAATGGCATAACTGCCTTTCCTCTCGTTTTTATTTACCCTGTGTGTTTGTTTTAGCAATCCTTGTGCCAAATTTAATTTCCAATAAAAACAATTACTTAGGATAAAAGAAAACGATTATATCTTAGAGAACAAGGCTAAGATTTACGCAATCTGGCAACCCCTTGCCGCTTTTTTTCACAATTTGACTAAAGAAAAGGAATAAGTTGCCGATAAGGTTTCTGATAGAGAATTTTTAAAAACTATGGCAAACGACATCCCATTCATTACTAAGCCCTCCCCAAGAAGTGCATCTGGGACAAGCACGAGTAGGATCAGTGCGTCTGCAGACAACGTAGTGTCTATCAATAAAAAGTTAAATAACGCTCAAGTAAAAGAAAATCAGCAAGTTCAATCTAAAAACAATGATTCAATAAAATTTACTGATGCTGCGAAACATATTCAGACTTTGTCTCGGGTGGCTAATGAATCGGATGGGATTGATAGAGATAAAGTTGATCGGATCAAAAAACAGTTAGCAGATGGCAACTATCCATTAGATATCGATAATATTGTGCGAAATATGATCGAATTGAACTCTCTAATTTAATAACAAATATCGCTGCTACTTTGACTTATAAATCGAAACTCACGTTTCACTCTTTAACATCCATCACTATTTCTATACGGCGATTTCGGTCATCCAATGCATCTTCTTCTACAGGACGCGTATCTGCATAGCCTTTAATGACTAGCTGGTTTTGCGGGATAGCAAAATCATCGGAAAGCGCATTTGCGACAGCTGATGCACGCGCAATCGATAAATCCCAATTTGAAGGATATTTACCACCTGGCTCCTGAACCTCATTACCGGTGTAACCTTCGATGGTCACAGTGCCTTCATTTTGGCGAATCACCTTACTGATTTTGCGAAGCATGGCCCGTCCTCGGTGCTGACTCAGATCTGAGCCGCCATCAGGAAAAGTGCCATCGTTGGCTAAACGCACAATAATTTTTCCATCTTTGGACTCAACTTCCGCCAAACCCATAGCCAATTCTCGTGCCAGTTCGTTATTTAGCTGTTGCACACGGTGGGCAACCGCCTTTTCCGGCATATCGTTATTTTCACGATCAGCCCAATTTTGCGAGCGTTCGTAATCCATCACTTTAAC
>Ga0181591_10003176_pt1 | contig 14219 bp, 7 predicted proteins | sample 071ome_33_FD_133757 | JGI IMG/M metagenome (GOLD analysis project Ga0181591, IMG submission 133757) | Coastal salt marsh microbial communities from the Groves Creek Marsh, Skidaway Island, Georgia - 071412AT metaG (megahit assembly) | ecosystem: Environmental > Aquatic > Marine > Intertidal zone...
ATTTGAAAACAGAATTTGTACCAGGAGGGATAGCTTTTCGAGAAGAACCTATAATTTTTGAAAATAATTCTTCCTTTAAAAACTCATCTTTTAACACACTTTTTTCACAATTTGCAATTTCAAAGCCTGTTAATGCAAAAAATGTAAATTTAAAAAAAAACGAGATAGCAGCTCTAACATCAATTAAAAAAATTCTTCAGAGAGGCGACCCATCTTATCTATCTCCAAAGATAGAAAAGGAACTCCTAAAAAATTTTAAGTTTGTGATAAACACAGAAAAGACAAAAGGTGATATTTCTCCAAAAATAGTTAGTCAAAAATTTACTATCGGTAGTACTGAACAAGATCTAACAAATGAAATGGGTATTGAACATACTTCAAAAATTAAACACAATACAAACGTTAAAATATTTGATTCAGAGGCTGAAAGAAAATTTTTTCTATTATGCGAAGAAGCCTTCCCAAACTCACTTAAATGGTTACACCCTCAAATTGTAAGAAGACATTTAGTTAAATCTGATTATGTTGAACAGGAAGTAACTGAAAACAGAAGAGGTGTTGATTTCCTTTATTCACCACCATGGCAAAAAAGTATTGTAATTGAAGTACTAGGACCACATTGGTTTGATCAAAATGAGGATAATACTGATGCAAGTACAAGTATTAAGTTTCAACAATACAAAGAAAGATTTAACGATGCCTTAGTAGATGTTTATGGCATACCTGTGAATCAAATCAATAATAACTCAGGAAAAGATTTAGAAAGAGTTATGAAGTTACTCACTCCTCCAGAGAAAGTAATGCAGAAAGAAATACCTAAATTATTAAACACTCTATGGGGCGTAGGGGCATTACAACATTTATTTGTAGAACTTTTTAATTTAGAAAAACTACACTCTAAAAAACATTGGAAAATTAAATTAAATTCATCAACTTTTTTGATAGGTTTTAATTACTTTCTAGATTTTCTTCATGCACTGTTTAAAATCTGGAATACTTCTGATTCATTCCCTAAAAAAATTACATTCAAAATTGAAGATAATAATAAATTTTATTTTGAATATCAAAAGAATGAGTCAGGTAAATTTAAATTGCTAAAACAAGAGATTACTTCAAATATTAATGAGCATGTAAATTTAAAAATTGAATCTGATAAAACTTATTTAGAAAAATACGTCGACGCAAACTCATTTTATGTACGTAAATCAAATCTTCCTTTTCGACATGAAACTACAATTAATAAAGTTGAAAATCAAAAAATTAATATCAATCCTCAAAATCAAACTGATTTAGAACAGGTTTTACAATATGTATTCGCAAAAGAAAAATTTAGGAATATTCAATTTGAAGCTATTAGAAGAGTTTTAGCAAAAAAAAGCTCTTTAGTTTTACTACCAACTGGTTTTGGTAAAAGTATGATCTATCAGTTAGCATCCTTGATTCTGCCAGGTGTCACATTAGTTATTTCGCCTACAGTTGCACTAATTAAAAATCAACAAAAAAATTTAGAAATAAATAATATATCAAGGGCAATTGGCATTTCAGGAGAAGATACACCACTTTTAAGAGAACTAAAATATAATTCTATTTCAAATGGCGATATTTATTTAATTTTATGTTCACCTGAAAGATTATTAAGTCCACAATTTACAGATAAACTTAAAAATGCAGTTTCAAATATCGGACTGAGTTTAAACGCAATAGATGAAGCACACTGTATATCTGAATGGGGACAAGAGTTTAGAACTTCTTACTTAGGAATAGGTAAACGTTTAAACAGTTTGTCTCAAAAGACACCGCCTTTACTTGCACTTACTGGAACTGCTTCATTAAAAGTAAGGCAAGATATAACATTTAATTGCGAATTAAGCGAAACAGACGTTTTACAAGCAGATGATTTTAAAAGGGAAGAATTACATTTTAAGGTCATAATGAATGACAATCCAAAAAAAAGAAACGATGAAATTAAAAATTATTTTGAAAATGATTTAAAACAATTCTTCTCAATTAATATGGAAGAATTTTTTAAAACCAAAGAAGATATGGAAGATAATAATTTGATAGTTGTTTTTGTTCCTTACAAAAAAGATACAATAACTTATCAAAAAATCCTTAAAAAATATTTTCGAGACATTGATATAGATGTTGACATTGGGATTATGTGGGGAACAAAACCATTCTTATCAACAGATTGGAATAACTTTATCGGCACGACTAAAAATAACGATAGAGTTCCTAGACTCACTCAAATGCAGTATAAGGATGAAACTACTGAAAAATTTAGAACTGGGAAGTTAAAGATAATTATTGCAACTAAAGCTTTTGGTATGGGGATCGATATACCGAATATTAGAAGTGTACTTCATATAGGAGTACCATCCTCTCTTATGTCTTGGTATCAGGAAGCCGGAAGAGCTGGTAGAGATAAAAATAATTCTTTGTGTACAACGATATTTACAGAAGAGGAAAATATCAATCCTGAAGAACTTTTTAGAGAACATAATATTGAAGTTGTTGAGGGTATAGAAAAAAAACTACGTAGTTCTGATATATGGACACATCTTCAATTCTATTACAATAGTTTTCCAGGAATTTATGAAGAAGTACTATATTTAGTCGACTTTTTAAGAAAACTTAATGAAGAATACGATTACGACATTTATAAAGAGAATAGATCATTTTCATTACCTTTTTTTGGCGAATCCCTAAAACTAGATCAAGATTTTGAAAGCATTTTGTCTCCAGAAAAAGAGAGAGAGATTGAGGAACTTGAAAGAGAAAGTGAAACAATAAATAATTTTATTGATAAAACAATTTATAGATTATTAATTTGTGGGGTTTTAAAGAATTGGCATAAAGATTTTTCAACTCAACAGTATGAACTTGAATTTAATAGTATAAATCAGATATTGAATTTTCATGAGTTAGAAAATTGGTTGAAACAAAGACTACACACAACTACAGAGGGGTTTATTGAGAATATAAGATTGATAGCTTCAAAATTATTAGAGTACGAACTTTCTTACACTGAAGTAATAGATGAGTTTATTACATTACTTGAATTAGAGGAGTCTAAAGAGATCACAAAAGAAGAACAATTCAATATCAAAGACCTAAAAAATCTAGACAAAATTTTAATAACACCACCATCATTAGCAACAGACATACAAAGAAATCAGTTAAGAAAAACTATAGAATATAGAGGACTTACAGAAGAACAACTCGAATATTTAGATGATTTAATTTCTTCGAATGACTTTACACAAGAATTACATAAAAAACTTACTCAGTTTTTTAGCAGCTCAAGCTTTCAAAGATTTTCAAGAGAGAGCTTAACAAGAAGTGTTACTACAAACCAACTAGAAGCGATTAATAACATTTTGAATAACAGAAATAATCAAAACCTAAGAAATGAATTTAGAAATTTTGTTCCTGAAAATAAAAACCAAGTTGATTGGTTTTTTTTGAAAAAACTAATATATGATCAGTTTTCTAATGATAGGTATAAAAATTTATCTGCTATTCAGAACGAGGTTCCAAAATTTCAAAAAAAAGCTAGTGGATTTGATGCATTTATAATCTGTATATTTACTTATCTAGTTATTGCTACATATGAATCAATAGGGTATCAGAAGAGAGCTAGTCATCTTGATGTGTATAAGTATTCTAAACAATTTAATAACAATGAAGAAATTCAGAATTTTTTTAACTCTTTTTTTGGTGACTCAGATGATGTCTTTGCTAGCAAATTGAGAACTGAGCTAATCAATCCGCTTAAGAAAGATGAGATTACATTAGATGATTGGATTGATTCTTTACAGAAAACCCCAAACATAGAGTCTGTTGTATTTGATATAGAAAAAGGAAGGGACACTGCTGATCAGTTTTCTTTATGGTGGGTAGGTTATTTATATGTCTTTCAGAAAACAAATAGAACATTGAAAGAAATTGTTGTTCACTTAGATGAATACGCATCTCTTCATGATGATGCAGTTCAAAATATTTACTTATTTCTGGAGAAGTATACAGATATAAAAAAAGACGTTTCTTTTATTAGCGCTATTTTGAATTGGGTAAATAAAAATCCCCAAAAATTAGATTTAGATGTCTTGTCAGAATTCAATGGTAAAGTTATTAACTTTATATTGGAAAATAAAATTTATGATGACTCCACATTAACTTTGTTAAATAATTCAATAATAGACAAGTTGAATATTTTAAAAACAAAAAGTGGTTTGGTAAGAAATAAGTCAGAATATTAATATTTATAGTATGTCTATAGAAGAAAATAATCTTTCGGAATCTTATAACAATCTTGTTAAAGCTTTGAACGACTTTGAGATAAACAATATTAATCAAAAAGATTTAAATGATAAATTTCAAGAAATATTAAAAGTTGTTGAAGAAATTAAAACAGAAACTAAACAATCTATTAATACAACCTTAGAGTTAACAAAGGAATTAGATAAAAGCATAAAATCAACTATCAATGAAAACTCCATTAGTACTAAGGAAATGGCTGATTTAGTAGGAAATTCAAAACAAACTTTTGAAGATTTAGTTGTAAAGATGGAGACTGCAATAAAAATTGCCCAAGAAAGAGATACTGTATTAATTGATAAATTAAGAGATGAGGTTAGAGAAAATAAGGCAAAGTTAGATGAAATTAAATCTCTATTAAATCAAATAGATAAATTTAACAAAGCAAGTAGATCAGAAAAAAGAGTTTTAAAAAAGAAATCTTAAGTAGAGATTTTTTTTAACTGGTGACCTTTAATCTGAAGATTCTTTTGTTTAAGTAGATCATCCCAATATAATTTAGTTCCTATTCTTGCAGTATCTTCATAAAGGCCTTCCTTTTCTTCGGCTTCAGTTAATTTTTTAAATTTTTTATAATTTTTATAACTACTGTCAACAAACAGTTCTTTTCTATGAAGAATCAATGGATTTTTTCTTAATGAATAATCTTTATCGAATATTCTCAACTGTAAAAGATCTACTTTTGCAACTGTACTTAATTTAGGATGTGGATCTGTATCAAAATCAGGATAGTTGTGATATGAAACAGATTTTTTATCATAAGGAATCTTAACAATATTACCTTCAGGTTCTCCAAGATATTGTCTGGCGATTCCTTCATATAGTCTTAAAACTAAGTCAAGTTTATCTATTGCACTTATATGTATGTAAATTGCATCCTGGGTTTTCTTACCAACTTTTGAATTATTGATCTTGTTTCTTACCACTAATGGATCACCAACTGAGTAGAGAAGTTTATCTGATTCAAGTTTTGCTATTTTATAATTCGTAAAAAATTCTTTTATATCGTTTTGAGTTTCTAGTGGAAGAGTATTGAGCTTACTTCTTCCGTTGAACGCTTCAAGGGAAATAAATAATAAATAGTCCTCTCTTCTTTGAGCAGCTATCTTGTCAATGTTTAGATCAGGGTAGATTCGACTTAATATACCAAATGCTGTTTTGTAACTCTTAAATGTTTTGATTAACTCATTATTATTAAATATTTCATTGTTTCTTGGGAGCCTTCCTTTTTCTAAGATGTAATCTTTTAATTTTTCAAATTGAACCTTATTCTCTTCGTACAAGACTTCAACCTTTAAAGATTTTGGAATATGAATATAACTTTTGTATTTATTTAACTTATATGTAGTTTCTAATTGTTTATCTTTAAATACAAAATAAATACCAGGCCCAGCAGCAATTGCAGAAGCATTTAATGTAGTTTCAATAAATAACTTCAGTTCTAAATGATCATAAAACTTTTGAAAAGTTTGGCTTTCAGTTAAGTAACCATCTTTAAATTCTTTTTGTTTAACTAATAAAGAACGCTCATTGTTTAGCCTTGCAGATACACACAGAAGCTTGTTTGCGTGTTTCCAGGCATCTTTTAAAGATGCTTTTCTGTCTTCAATTTCAGGGATAACGTTGATTACATATCCTAGATTCACAACATCAGCTTTCTTTTTAGTTTCTTGATTAAAATAATTTGGATCCCATCCGCTACATTTGATATTTTGTTTTTTAAGAAGTTTTAAGTCATCACCTTTTCCACATCCATAATCAAAAAAAGAAGTTTCTAAATTTAATAAATTATTTTCTAAAAGAAATAGAACAGGTCTAGAAAATGAATATCGCTTCATAGCGGTTTTTTTACTATTTTCTTTTAAATTTTGAGTAGTAATCATGCCCTTAATAATAGTTTTATGTCTTTAATTCTAACTAATATATGAGTGTGATTTATTTAGACAACAATGCAACAACTCAATTAGATCCATTAGTTTTTGAAACAATGAAACCTTATTTTGAAGACAACTATTACAATGCTTCAAGCAATACGCACTCTCTAGGATTAAAAGTAAAGAATGTAGTTGAAGAATCTAGAGAGGTTATTGCAGAGATATTAAAAAGAAATCCTCAAGAAATTATTTTTACAAGTGGTTCAACGGAGTCGATCAATTTAGCAATAAAAGGTTTTTTTAGCAATATTGGAAAAGGTGAATTTGTAACAACTTCAGTTGAACATAAAGCGGTAATTGACACAGCTAATAGTATCTCAAATATTAAAACGCATTTTATTTCTCCTAATAAATATGGCCAGGTAACCCCTAAAAAAATCGAATCATTTATAGGTAACAATACAAAATTAGTTTCAATCATTTCAACGAATAATGAAATTGGAACTGATAATAATTTAAAAGAAGTTTTAGACGTACTTCCTGAAGAAGTAATTTTTCATACAGATGCTACACAATCATTTACACATAAAAAAGAAAATATTGAAGCTATGGGCTTGTTCGATGAGAGGATTGATATGATCTCAATTTCAGGACATAAATTTCATGGGCCAAAAGGCATAGGTCTTTTGATAGCGAATAAATCTACTCAAGAAAAACTTATTCCTATTATTCATGGAGGAAGTCATGAAAGAGGCCTTCGAAGTGGAACTCTAAATGTGCCGGGAATAGTAGGAATAGCTGAAGCTTTAAAAATTCAGAATAATTGTGAAGTATCTGTAGAGAATCTTAGAATTGAATTTGAAAAGCTTCTTATTGAAAAAATACCAAATGAGGTTAAGTTTTCAATAAATGGTATGAGACCAACATCTCCGATCTTCCAGCAAAAACATGGCGAATTAAAAAATGAATTATTAGGTCATCCCGGAAATATTAATTTAACCTTTGACGAAATTAAGGCAATAAGTATTATTGCTGGAGCTCCTGAGATAGCTATTTCTACTGGTTCAGCATGTACATCGAATACACCAAGTCCTTCTCATGTACTTCAAGAAATTGGTCTTAGCTTAGAGCAGGCACAGTCATCGATTAGAATATCTTTAAGTAGATTTACTACAGAAGAAGAAATCAAATCTGCGACGGATTTATTAGCTAATGCTATAAAGAATTATTTAGAGAGAATTTAAGATGGACCAAGCAAAGCTTTTTGAAACGGAAAAGTTCATAAAATCCTATGGGAGACATCAGAGTTTTTATCCTAGATATGGGTGGATTACTCGTGGCTTCCATGCTGTAAAAGAAAATCCAAGTTTTTTTAGTGATGATAAAGCTGGAATTTACATTGGTGTTGGAAAGAATATGGTCTCATCTATTAAATATTGGCTTCAAGCGTTCAAATTAATTGAGCCCTCTGATGAAGAAGGAGCACAGCGAGGAGATTATAAAACTACAACATTTGGAGAATGTATTATTGGCTCTGATGGGTTAGATTTTTACTTACAAGATATAAGGACACTTTGGGTTTTACATTGGAAATTGTTAGAACCAGTATCGTCAGCAATATCTTGGTATGCGATTTTCAATCACTTACCATCCAATGAATTATCCTTAAATAAAACAATCGAATTCATTGATGAATTTTCTAATGCAAATAAAGAAATTCTTGGAAACTACACTATTGGATCTATTAAAAAAGATGCGCTTTGTTTTTTTGGAATGTATTCAAGCAATAAAAAAGATAATTTTGATGAAGGTCTTATTTCACCTTTTTCAGAATTAGGACTTCTTGCAAACCTAGGGTCAAATAAGTATGAATTTATTGTTGGTAAAAAGCCAAGCCTCACTTCAGAAGTAATTGTTTGGGCTTGTAAAGAATATATGCAGTTAAATAACTTAGAATCAGTAACTGTACGAAGACTTGCAGTTGATGAAAACTCTCCAGGAAGAATATTTAAATTATCAGGTAGTTCCATTCAGGAATATTTAGATGAGTTTTCTAAAAACTACCCTGGAAATATTGTTTTAGATCAAACTTTAGGTACAGCAACATTAAAAATTAATAACAAAGATAATTTGTCGTTAGAAAGTTTATTTAATTTATGAACCAAACATTTAATAAGTCTTCAAATATACAAAACTCTCAAGATTTTTTAGCTCTACTCGATGCATATATTTTTTCAGAAAAATCAGCAGATGCTCTCAATAGAATTTTGGACTCTTTATCTAATAGAGGTTCAACAAAGTCTTTTTCAATTACTGGACCTTATGGCACAGGTAAATCTAGCTTTGCTATCTTATTGAGATCTTTATTAAGTAGCTCAAATTCAAAAAATTATAAAAAGAGTTCAAAGAAACTTGAAAATTATAATGATCATTTGTATTCAAAATTAATAGAAGTACGTAAAAAGAATAGAGTTTCTGCAAAAGGATTTGCCTACGTTCCTGTAGTCGGAGAGAAGAGAGACTTAGTTACTTCATTTGGTGATGCACTAATAAAGTATGTCGATAACTCTGAATTTTCAAAACCAAAAAAATGGACAACAACAAATGTAATGTCATTACTTAAAAACATAATGAAAGATTCTTCACTATTAATAATCATTGATGAGTTTGGAAAGTTTCTTGAATTTTCCGCGGAGAGACCCGAATCAGAAGATTTATATTTAATGCAATTAATTGCTGAAGAAATATCTTCATCAAAAAATAAGAATTCAATTTTGATAACTTTACAACACATGTCTTTTACGGACTACTCAATATCACTCTCTTTTACACAAAAGAAAGAATGGGCCAAAGTTCATGGAAGATTCGAAGACATATCTTTTTTAGAAGGTTTAGATCATAATTTAGATGTTTTAAGTGGTCTTTTAGAAAAATACATAACAAGTAATAAAAAAATTGACAATAACCTAGCTTCTACGCTTTCTAAAGAATGGAAAGCTGTAGGCCTTGACAAACTAATTAAACTTTCACCAGCAAAGATTAAAAAGTTAATAAACTTTCACCCTTTAGCCGCGGTAGCCTTAATAGATTTTTCAAATAGATTTGGACAAAGTGATAGATCGCTTTTTTCATTCATACTGAGTGACGAACCAGGATCTTATAAAAAAATTCTGAAACAGAAAGATAAGCAGTTAATTTCTTTTTCAGACGTTTGTAATTTTTTCCTAACTAAAGGTTATCAAGAGGGAACTTTAGGAAATGTAGATTCAACAACTGCTGAAATAATTAATAATTTATCTCAAGCAAAAATTGAAGATATGTCAATTATTGAATCGATAGCAGGTTTAAATATACTTTCTCAGTCTTACGATATTAAAACAAATATAAAGTACCTTTCATTCGCACTTAGTAAATCAAAAAACGATACAAAAAATGCGCTAGAAAATTTGGTAAAAAATAAAGTTGTTACATATAGAAAATTTTCAGAAGAATATAAACTTTGGCAAGGTTCGGATGTTGATATTGAACAGATTTTATCAACTGTTAGAAACAAATTTACTCTAGAGCCGTTAAAGTCTCTTCTTCCCTCAACAGAGATATTCTCTAATGCAGTAGCTGTCAGGCATTTTCATAATTATGGAATATTAAGATTTTTTCAAACCTATCTAGTTGAATCTAAAGATGAACTTAATGAGTTATTAAAAGAAGACCATAAATTTGATGGGTTGATTTTAGTTGTATCAACATCTGAAATATCTATCAAAGACGTACCTTCAGTAACTAATTTAAACAAACCAATATTAAGAGGATTTACAAAAAATTTAGGGCCAATTAGAGAGCTTGCGATAGAGAGATCTTCAATAGAGTACTTAATACAAAATACCAATAGTTATGATATTGATAAAGTTGCATCTCTTGAACTTAAAAGACGATTTGTGAATATTAATCTACAAATTAATTCTTATCTTCAGGATTTTTATTCTCTACTAGGAAAAGAAGTTAAGTGGTATTTAAAGGATAAAAAAATTGACATTACGAATTCTAAAGATCTCTCTGAAGCTATTTCTAAATTATCTGATGAAACTTATAAGGAAAATTTTATTTTATTTAATGATATGTTACAACAAAACAAACTGAGTTCACAAGGAGCAGCAGCAAGAAGAAATCTTTTGGAAAATATGATTACTCACCCTACAAGTGAAAACTTTAATTTAGATGGTTTTGGACCTGAAGTTTCAATGTACTATTCAATATTTAATAAAATTTCTGGCAATTTTCATATATATGATAAATTAACAGACAAATGGAAATTAAAAAAGCCATCTAATTCCAAGAAAGAAATAAATCGAAAATTTCAATCACAGGGGTTTAAAGGGATCGCATGGAAAACCCTTGATGAGGAACTAAAAAGAATTAATAAAAAAGTTACTTTACAGCAACTAAGAGTTATATTGCAACAACCACCATTTGGTATGAGAGATGGAGTTATAGACCTATTTTTAGTTGTCTACCTCTTTATAAATAAAAATAGCATCGCAGTTTATCAAGAAAATGAATACGTACCTGATTTAACGATACAAACTATAGAAAAAATATTAAAAAGACCTGAAAAATTTTTTATTCGTTTAATAAAAGATAACAAAAAACTTGATGAAATTACAAATATTATAATTCAGGAGCTTGGTTTGAAAGAGTTAACAAATATAAGAAATGCCTCAACACTTAGTATTGTTGCTCCAATTGTTAGGAGTTTTAATAATCTAACTGATTATTCTCGTAAAACTAAACTAATTTCAAAAGATGCTCAAAAATTAAGAAATGCAGTAATTATGAGCAGAGAGCCAGAGGTATTGTTATTTGAAAAATTACCACAAGCTTTTGGAATGAATTCTTTTCTAAAATCTAAATCAGTTTCAGAAATTACAATTAAAAAATTTGCAAAAAAACTCGAAAAAACATTATCAGAAGTTACAAACTCTTATCCGAAGCTGCTTGATGATATTGAAAAAGTGTTACGAGATTGTCTACCAACAAAAAATATTGATATCAACGATGTTAGGGCAGAGTTAAAAGTTATTTCTAATAGATTGTCAGAAGTTAATATAGATAAAAACTTAAAACCTTTGTTTATGTATTTTCAAGAGGATTCATACAACAGAGAAGACTGGCTTTCAGCAATAGCTCTCGCAACTACTAGTAGACCTCCAATAACATGGGATGATGACGATTTTAAAAACTTCAAAGAATCTTATCGGTTACTTTTTAATAAAATTTTAAGAATTGAGTCGCTTTATGTTGAAAAAAGAAAAGCCAAAGAGGGATATAGAGCTGTAAGAATAACTACAACAGACCAACAGGGAAATGAAGAATATAAAATTATTGATATTAATGAAGAATTTGAACTTGAGCTCAACTCATCACTTGAAAAAGTTAGAAAACTTGTCAATGGAAAGAGTTTTTCATATGAGGAGTTAATAGCTTATTTGACAAGTGAAATGGTAGCTAATAAAAAAAGTCTTCAAAAAGAGTTAGAATCAAATAAAGATATAAAAAAAGAAAAGAAAAACAAAAATGGTTAGACATGTATTAGGACTAAGCGGAGGAAAAGACTCCTCTGCCTTAGCTGTTTATATGAAAGACAGGGTTCCAGAAATGGAATATTATTTTTGTGATACTGGTAAAGAGCTTCCTGAAACTTACGAATATTTGAAAAAATTAGAAATTTTACTAGGAAAACCTATCGACATGTTAAACGCAGACCGGGATTTTGATCACTGGATGTGGGTCAATAATGGACTCCTCCCATCAGCACAACTTAGATGGTGCACGCCAAATCTTAAAATTAAACCATTTGAAATGTGGGTTGGTGAAGATGAAGCAATTTCATATATTGGAATTCGAGCGGATGAAAATAGGGATGGTTACATATCATCAAAAAAGAATATTAAACCGGTATATCCGTTTAAAGAAGATGGTGTAACAAAGGATGATGTATTCAAGATTTTAGAAGATTCTGGTTTAGGTCTTCCAAAATATTATGAATGGAGAACAAGATCTGGTTGTTACTTTTGTTTCTTCCAAAGACAGTATGAATGGGTACAGCTAGCCGAAAGACATCCTGATTTGTTTCAGAAAGCAGTTGATTACGAGAACAAAATTGGATTTGAGTCAACAGCTTCAGAAAAACAATTTACATGGACCGGAAGAGAAACCTTGACTGAACTACTTGAAAGAAAAGATGAAATTATTGAAAAGCACAACGAAAAAGTTAAGAACCAACTTTCAGTTACAAATAATAATACAAATTTAGCTAGTGTATTAGAGAATGTTCTTGATTCGGATGATGATACGCCACCTTGTTTAGCTTGCCATATCTAACATGAGACATGGTTGGAGTACTGATGAAGATCATTGGGACGAATTAGAAAGTTTTGTACTTAAATATAAAGATTTAATTTCCTGGTCACACACTCAAGCAACATTAAAACTTGGTCACAATATTCCTGATAGTCCAGGAGTGTATTCATTTAATGTATACAGAGATTTTTCAATTGATAATGAAAAAAATAAATACCCTTATTTGTTTGATGATTTAGATAGTTCATATAATTCACTATATTCAAGTATCTATATAGGAATGTCTGACAATTTACAAAGAAGATTCAAAGAGCATCTGATTGATAATCCTAAAATAATAAATGCAATAAATACTTTTGCTAAATCTGGAAGAAAATCACTCATTTATTCATGGACAGAATTCCCAAAAGTTCTGACTAGAGAATATGAAGATAAGTTAATAAAAGTTTTTGGTCCTACACTCAATATGCAAAATTGATTTTTTTGTCGTATTTCAATAATATAATGAGAGTATAAGGAGTTAAATTATGTTAGATATGAGCTTTGCTGCAATGGAATTTAAATTTGGAACATGGAAAGCCTATCAAATTAACATGAAGACAGAACATCTAGTATCTCTTATCCGACTATCTGATGAAGTATTCAGCGATCCCACAATTGACAATGCAATGCAAAGAAAGCCTGATATGGTTCGTGCAAGAAAAGGAATTGGTAATTATATAAATAGAAATAGGCATAGATTTTTCAACTCTATTGTAATTGCGGTAGTAGGTGGTGAACCAGAATTTACATCCATAGTGCTAGATAAAAAATCACCTGGTTACAACAAGATTCCAGATGGAACTTTTGGTATGTTATCATTTTCTGGCACTCAAGATTATTATGCACTCGATGGACAACATAGGCTCGTTGGAATCAAAGAAGTTCTCGATGTTAATAGTCCATTACACAAGCAAATGCCATCAAATTTTAATGACGAACAGCTCTCAGTAATTTTAGTAGTTCAACCAGAGGATGTTACTGAAGTAGAATTCAGAAGAAGATATAGAAGATTATTTGGAAATTTAAATAGAAATCAAAAACCTACTTCAGAAGTTACAAACATAATTATGGATGAAGACAATATTTTTAATATATTAACTAGAAAACTTATTATGGAACACCCTTTCTTTAAAGCTGAAGGAGACAATATAGTAGTAAAAACAAATGAAGGTGGTAAGAATATTACAAGTACAGAAAACTTCTTTACATCACTAGAAACATTAAATGCAATGAATACGATCTTACTAACTAGTCATAAAAGAAGTACCGGACAAACTTTTGTTAAAATTCCAGATACTGAAAAATTGCCTGATGGTCCTGAAATGAGGGAGATTACAACTCTTGATGACTCAGGAAGTGATAAAAGTTTTCCTTGGAAGATTTCAGGTACAGGATCTCCTAGTGGAGATTTTGCTAAATATACACTAACATTACGTCAGGATGAAGTAATTTTAGACTCTTTAGCAGTAGAACTCTTTACATATTGGGATGCAATACTTGAAACACTTCCATTTTTATACAACGAACCAATGAAAATGAGAGAACTTTCTAAAGATCCTTATACAGGAAAGTATATTCCAAGCACAAAAAATAGTGACGAAATACAGCAAAATGGTTTATTTAGAC
>Ga0181591_10003181_pt1 | contig 14212 bp, 32 predicted proteins | sample 071ome_33_FD_133757 | JGI IMG/M metagenome (GOLD analysis project Ga0181591, IMG submission 133757) | Coastal salt marsh microbial communities from the Groves Creek Marsh, Skidaway Island, Georgia - 071412AT metaG (megahit assembly) | ecosystem: Environmental > Aquatic > Marine > Intertidal...
CATTAACACCTTGAGCGATATCAGGAGATTGTTTATCAAGAGCAACCATTACACCACAAGTGTCACAATCAAATCCTTTACCTTGGACTGAAAAATGGATTGGTGGTGGAAATGTACAAGTTGCTCCACAAGAAACAGAAATCAGTTCATACGTAATTGGTGGTGTTAAACAAGATGTAGACAATAATGTACTAAAGGGGCTATCACTGTGATTACAATTTACACAAAAAACGAACCGCCTTGTTCTTATTGCGAACAAGCAAAAAACTTACTCCGACAAAAACAAGTAGAACATAAAGTTTTGACTGTTGGTGAAGATGTAACAAAAGAGGAAATGCTTAATATTGTACCAAATGCTAGAACATTTCCAGTAGTTTTAGATAATGGTAATTTTGTGGGAGGACTAAAAGAACTTAAAGAATATCTATTCTCTAAAGATATGCAAGGTATGACCATATGAATGAGTTTGAGTGTATTGAATGTGGTTGCTTATTTAAAGCACAAATGGTACATGAAGACTCGGAAGACGAAGTCATCTATTGCGTAAACTGTGGAACCGAACTTGAAGATCAACTAGATGAGAATCTTTTTGAGGATGAGGATGATCTATAAATAGTACAATAAGCAACAATATGGTACATTTATGGAACAGTGGATTTATGAAAACAAAGTATTTGAGTCAGCCCAAATTGAAGACTGGGCTGGCTTTGTATATTTAATTACAGATCTATCAAATAATAAAAAATACGTTGGTAAGAAAAACTTTTGGTCTACTAGAAGGTTACCACCACTCAAAGGTAAAACTAGACGTAGAATTAAAAAGACTGAATCAGATTGGCAAGACTATTTTGGTTCTAACGAGGAAGTTAAGCTTCTAGTAGAGCAAAATGGTAGGTCAAACTTTAAAAGAGAGATTATTCGGTTGTGTAAGACTAAGGGTGAAATGAGTTATTTTGAGGCAAAAGAGCAGTTTGATAGGGAAGTCCTATTCAAAGATGACTATTATAATGAGTTTATTGGGTGCAAAATTCACGCAAAACACGTAAAAAACTGTTTACAAACCGATTAAATTGTGATATAATATACCTATAAAATGAATAGAGAGATGTGAAATGATTATCATTGATTATAATGGAATTGCCATTGGTAACCTAATTACTCAACGGCTAAACGTAGATGAAGATCTTATTCGCCATATGATTCTAAATACGATTCGTATGTACAATAAGAAGTTTAGAAAAGAATACGGGCAAGTTGTGATTGCATGTGATGCTTCTTCTTGGCGCCGTGACTACTTTCCAAATTATAAATTTAAGCGTCGTGAAGCACGTGAAGACGATAAGTCCACAATGGATTGGAATGAAGTCTTTCGTATTATTAATCAAGTACGTGAAGAAATCCGTGATAACTTTCCTTATAAAGTTTTACACGTAGACAAATGTGAAGCTGATGATATTATTGCAACACTAGTCTCTGAAACACAAGAGTTTGGTAAACACGAACCAGTCATGATTGTATCTGCTGACAAAGACTTTATTCAGCTACACAAATACGATAATGTACGTCAATATAGTCCAATGACTAAAAAGTTTATCCAAGATAAAAATCCTCGTACATATATTACTGAGCATATCTTTAAAGGAGATTCAAGTGATGGTGTACCTAACGTTCTTAGTCCTGATAATACTTTCGTTGATAGCATACGACAGTCTCCAGTAACTAAGAAAAAAATCGAGACATGGATGTCTGGCATTGAGAATCTTCAATCTGTAATGGATGAAGAAACTTATCGAAATTATTGCCGTAATAAAAAGCTGATTGATCTAGAAGAAATTCCAGATGATATAAAACAAAATATTATAAATACATATGAAGGAACTAAAACAGCACATAAAATGAAAGTATTAAATTTTCTTATTAAAAAGCGTTGTAAACAATTAATTGAGTCAGTTGAGGAGTTTTATTAATGGCCGTGAATAAAATGCAAAATCTTACAATTCACGAGATTTTGAAAATGGTGGCAGCTAAAAATGCAAAGGCAGACAAAGTGCAAGTCTTAAAGGCTTACAATTGTCTTGCTCTGCGCGATGTATTGAAGGGTTCGTTTGACGATCAAATTCAATTCTTACTTCCTGAAGGTGAACCTCCTTATGAACCAGCTGATCCTAAATCGGTTCCATCTTCTCTGAATAAACAATCACGTAAGTTTCGATACTTCGCAGTTGGTGGACCTGGTGAACGAATGATGAAATCTAAAGTAGAAACTATGTACATTGGTCTGCTTGAAGCTATTCATCCAGAAGACGCTAAACTAGTTATTGCAATGGTAAACAAGCAAATGACTGGTAAATATCGAGGTCTAACTAAAAACGTAATTAGCGAAGCTTTTCCAAATTTGCTTTCAAGTCAATAAACTTATAAATATCTTTATGAGATTAAAGAATAAAAACAATATGCTTTACATTCTCTGAACTACGGAGTTAGCAGTTTTCTGCTGGCTCTTTTTTTTTCATTTCAACTGAGGAGGACTCTAAAATATCTAAAAAAACTCGGCCAAATCGAACTAAGGAGATATTTAAGATGTATGGTTCACAACTAGAAAGATTGAAAAGAGATTCAAGAGAGCTCAAAACTTATATTAGAAAAATAGAATCAAAAGGTGATAGAACATTATTGTTTAAGCTTCAGAAGAAGCACGAATATTTAGAAAGCCGGATTGGTGATATTCAGGAGGAACTTTTAGCAAGTTAGGTAAAAATAACTGTTTACAACCTCTCACAATTGTGGTATAATATACTTATAATTGTGAGAGGATATACATTATGAATCTATTTTATTTACACCCAGATCCCGTCATAGCTGCTCAGTTACAATGCGACAAACACGTCGTCAAGATGATTGTCGAGTCAGCCCAAATGCTTAGTACTTCGCATCGTATTCTTGATGGTGCTATGGAAAAACGCTTGTCCAAATCTGGTAAGCGACTCGTAAAATATTGGAAACACGAAGATTTCGTGATGGAAGCAGTATTATATAAAGCGGTGCATATGGGTCATCCATGTACAGTATGGACTATGGAATCAGATGCAAATTATCAATGGCACTACCAGCACTTCGTTGCGCTCTGCGATGAATATAAGTATAGATATGGTAAGGTACATCATACAGATACTATACTACGTGGAATGCTAAAAACTCTACCAAAAAATATACCTACAGGTGATATGACTCCAATTAAACTTGCGATGAAATCAAATCCTGAATGTATGTTTCCAGATGATCCAGTAAAATCATATCGTCTATACTACAAAACTAAGAAAGATCGTTTTAAAATGGTATGGACTAATCGTGAAACACCTGAATGGTTTTTAGAAGAACCAACTAAACAACAGGAAAGATACTATGATTATATGCTTCGTAGATATCGTGAAGAGGAAAACAAAATAAATGCCAAACTATAATTATTGCTGTCGAGAGTGCGATCATACGTTCGATGGAATATATACTATGGACGATCGAAAGATACCATTATCTGAACCTTGTCCTAATTGTGAAAAAACTGGTAACATCTATCAAGTAATTACTGCTCCAAGAATTGTCAGAGGCGTATCTACTCAAGGTATTAAAGTCGACGATGGTTTTAGAGAAGTAATTTCTAAAGTTAAATCAGCTCATAAAGTTAATAATATTAAGGATTATTAAATGGCATTGGCCCACAAGATCCGTCTCGAAGATATGATCGAGATTGAACCATTAACAGACAATCAACAAAAGGCATTCAAAGCTTATGAGAACGAAAACTCACTCGTCTTGGCCGGGTCAGCAGGAACTGGTAAAACATTTATGGCCTTATCCTTGGCTCTTGAAGATGTACTTGACCGAGAGACAAGATACGATAAAGTGGTTATCGTTAGATCTATCGTGCCGACCCGAGACATTGGTTACCTTCCAGGAAACGAAGAAGAAAAGAAAGATGCATATACTGGACCGTATAGATCTGCTTGTACTGAATTGTTCCAAGATCCTGAAGCGTGGGAAAAATTAAAAGCTCAAGGACATATAGAATTTTTATCGACATCTTTTATTCGTGGTATTAATATCCATAACGCAGTTGTTATCATCGATGAGATGCAAAACTTGACGTTCCACGAATTAGATTCGGTAATTACCAGAATTGGTCGTAATTGCAAGTTCGTAATGTGTGGTGATTACTACCAATCTGATTTCGATAAAGAAAAGGATAGAACAGGTATTCTTAGATTTCTCGAAATCATTGAATCGCTTAATAACTTTATTGTTATTGAGTTTGGATGGGAAGATATTGTCCGGTCTGACTTTGTCCGTGACTATATCATGACTAAGGAAATGTTAGAAAGAGATGGCAAAATTTAGACGTTTTGACCCAAGAAATAAAAAAGCTAATTCGCACAAAAACAAGTCAAAAAATGGAATGAGCTTTAAGCGAATTAAGTTCATTGAGAAAAAAGTAGATTATGATGAAAAAACTATTCGAACACAAGGAGGTTGATCTTGGATATAAAGATCTTACTGCAGAAACTGGCCCAAATGGGCGAAAGTATCTTGCTCCCAACGGGGTTTCTTACCCTAGTGTTACTACAGTACTTAGTATATTAAGTGAAGAAGCAATTCAACGCTGGCGGGCTAGAGTCGGCGAAGAAGAAGCAAATAAAATATCTCACCGCGCTTCAACACGAGGCACTGCAGTTCACTCAATAATAGAAAAATATATCGACAACGAAGAAAACTTTACAGAAGGCTTTATGCCTAATATTATAGAAAGTTTTCAAGCAGTACAAGATATCTTAGACAAACGCATTGGTGGTGTGTATGCTCAAGAATGCGCATTGTATTCTGATCATCTAGGCCTTGCAGGTCGAGTTGATTGTGTTGCTGAGTTTGATGGTAAACTATCCATTGTCGATTTTAAAACTTCTCGTAAAACAAAAAAGAAAGAATGGATTGAAGGTTACTTTATCCAAGAATCTGCCTACGCTATTATGTGGGAAGAAAGAACAGGTATGCCTATTACTCAATTAGTTACAATCATATCTGTAGACAATGAAGATCCACAAGTCTTTATTGAACATAGAGACAACTGGACTAGTAAATTATTGGAGACAATCAATGAGTACAAGAGGCGCAAAATCTTTGGCAACTAGGGCTCATCAACAGATTTCAATCTGTTGTCAAACTCTATGTGATAAAGAAGTTGTTCAGGAATATATTAAAGAACTAGAAGATGAAGTTCAAAAACTTGAACGTGCAAACAAATTTTATGAAAAGCTACACAACAAGCTAATGCATGAATACCCAGAAAAGTCTGGTAGGTTTTTCATATGTGGAGGCATTGGAGCTCAAGACATCTTTGGTGTTCCTGATAGAATTATGATCTGTCCTCAATATGGTTCAGATGGATTTTATGTTTTTAAAAAAGAGCGTGAACTTAGCTCACCAGAATATTAAGAAGGAATAAATTATGGCTACAAAATTTGCAATTGGAACTGGCTCATCATATGGTACTACTAATAACAAAAAGACGTCAATTGGTAGAAAGAACGTGAAAATGGCTTCTATGAATAAGTCTAAAAAGCGGGGATTCAAGAAGTATCGAGGCCAAGGATAATTAAAGAAATTAATCATAAGACCCATATCCATATAAAAAAATAATAAAAAAAGTGCACTTTTTTGTAAAAAAATGCATTTTAGGGGTTTACTTTCTCTCCAGATGTTGTATAATATAACTATAAATTGATGGAGAGAATGATTATGAAAACACAAATTGAAACCCTTGTTAAAGCTATCGGTAACGACTTCGCTTACTGGACTGGCAAAAGCCGCTACGGCGATGATGATTTTAAATCAGAGCGTGTCAAAGAATTCTGTGAAGGAATCGTTGTTGAAGAAGGTCGTAAATACATTAGGATCTTAAAAGACAACGGTGGCTGTGTCTGGGGATTTGTTGTCAAAGAAGACACTAAAAAGTTTCGTAAAGGTGATATTTTGAAAGCAGCTAGTTATAAAGCTCCTGCGACTAACAAAGCTCGCGGTAATATCATTGATGGTGGCTATACCATTCGTTGGACTGGCCCCGAGTATCTTATATAATGAAAGGAGAGAGAATGTATACGAATAATCAAAAAACAATCCTAGTCGACGCAGACGGTGTTCTGCTTGACTGGGTTTATTCTTTCCGTGCTTGGATGGACCGGCACGGATATAAAATCAAAGACTATGATGCTTATCGAATGGATGAGGCATATGGTCTAGATCGTGCTGAAGGCAAAAAGCTTTGCCGAATGTTTAATGAATCAGCAACTATTCGAAAGCTTCCACCACTACGGGATGCTATCAAATACGTCAAAAAGTTACATGAAGAACATGGTTTTGTTTTTCGAGTAATTAGTTCTTTAAGTGAAGATCAATATGCTCAACACTTACGAATCAAAAACCTACGTGAACTTTTTGGTGATACTGTCTTTGAAAGTTATGTCTTCTTAGATACTGGTGCTGATAAAGATGACGCACTTGAACCTTACCGAGACAGTGGTTGTTGGTGGGTTGAAGATAAACCTGAAAATGCTAACTTAGGTTATGACCTTGGTCTTGATTCTTTGTTGATGGCACACGATCACAATGAAGGTTATGAAGGTCCAGTTAGAAAAGTAAATAACTGGAAAGAAATCTATGAAATCATAACTGGAGAATAATAAATAAACATATGGTGTTTAGGTAAGGTATAAATATGCGTATAACGATTACAAAAATGGCTCAAGATCTTTTAGATCGTATTGTAGATTATGAAGAAGATCCAGAGCCACAATACGAACCAGAATTGGAATCATTAGCACGTATGCAAAGACAAGGAATTAAGTCCTCGTTGAACATACTAATTAAAGGGGAATATTTAGATAATCCCTTAGAAGGTGGTTAAATGAGCGACATATTTGACTTTGGCTTTACTGCCGTAGACGAGGCTGAATTAGAAGCCGTACAAAAAGCACAGACCGTAGCTAATGAAGTTGCATCTGATGCTAGTAATCTAGAAGAAAGGTTGAATGGTTTATATAACGCTATTCTTCCCTTGCTTTCTAATCTGAAAGCTAATCCAGAAAAAGACTATATCTATTGGCCTAATCGGGTTGAAAAGGTAGAAGCTTTTGAAGACCATATATCCAAATTTATAAAGGACTAATACATGAGTTTTGACTTTAATTTCACAAAAGAACATTTGCAAGAAATCATCTCAGCGGATGCTGACGATTGGTATGATGCACTATGCGAACTATTACCGAAGTATGGTATTACAACAGAGCGCAGAGTAGCACACTTTTTGAGCCAATGCGCTCATGAATCTGCTGGTTTTAAACGACTAGAAGAAAATCTAAACTATTCTGCAAAAGCACTTCGTGCTGTCTTTGGTCGTTACTTTGGTGAACCACCTAAAGCTGATGCAGATGAATATGCTCGTAATCCTGAAATGATTGCGAATCGTGTTTATAACGACGAGTTCCGTAAATACAAAATGGGTAATGTCGAAGAAGGTGATGGTTGGCGATTCCGTGGTCGTGGTCTTAAGCAACTAACAGGCCGTGATAACTATACACGGTTTGGTGCTACTATTGACATGACTGCTGAAGAAGCTGCAGAATATGTTGCAACACCAGCTGGTGCTATTGAGTCTGCATGTTGGTTCTGGGGTGCAAACAATCTAAATGAAATCGCAGATACTGATGATGTAAAGCGTATGACCAAAAAGATCAATGGTGGTTCCATTGGTTTAGATGATCGTAAACAGCGTTACATGAACGCGATGAAAGTTCTTGGTATGGATGCTGAAGATTTAGTAGCTGATGATGACGATATTGAAGAAATTTTAGATGACATCGGAGTACTTCGCAAAGGTTGCAAAGGCGAAGGTGTGAAAATCATGCAAGAAGCTCTTGGTATTACAGCAGATGGAGACTTTGGTCCAGGCACCGAACGTGCTCTAAAAGAATGGCAAGCAGCAAATGGTCTAACAGCAGATGGTATTGCTGGACCTGCTACATTTGGCAAATTGCTGGAGTAAAAAAATGAAAAATTTGATCTTTGCGTTAAGTTTAATATGTGCTAGCGCGGTATATGCAGAATCAGAAAAACCTCGTATAGTTGATCCTGAAATACCTAATGCAGAATCACTAGGGGATATACCAGGAACATATGACTTACCGCAAGGTCAATTTAGGATTGACTTGCCAATGATGTGCACTGAATATTCTGAAGATTTATTTAATTCTTTAAATCGAAATAATTATGTTTTAGTATTTCTAGGCAAAACAGAATCGCTGGCAGGTAGTGAACTTTATATCAGTATATTTTTAAATAAAATTAATAACGATTATTTTGCCTTACTTACAAATAAAGACTCCGGTGGAGTTTGTCAACTTTCCAACGGAGCCTATGGTCAAGTATTCCCTCTTGATGAAATAGGAATTTAATTTGCAAGCGGATTATCAAGAGCTCTTTGAAGTTTAGAGTTTAACCTATCTTCAACGTCCTTGATTTTCTGATCAGTAGTATCTCTTAGTGCAGACGCTTTTGAATCATACTGGTTCTGTAAAGCGTCTCTTTTATTATCAAATCTTTCTTCGGCATTTTGAATGATTTGCCTTACCTCATTTTCAGTATCACGTACTAGCTTTTCAACTCTTCGTACTTGATCGTCAAGGTTATTAATTTGATCGTTTAGATCTACCTTTTGTTCTCTACTACGCTTTTCCATATCGTCAAGTTGCTTTTGAATAGACGATAGTTGAACATTAATTTCAGTTTTAGTGTTTGCTAATTGTGTTTCAATTTGTTGATTTCTATTTTCAATAACATCTACATCGATGTTTTCAACAATCTCTTTCATATCCATATAGTCTTTATAGAATTCAAAACCAGCCCAAGCAGCACCACCGAGTGTCGAAAGTGCGGTTAGGACAATCATCATCTTACCACCGCGGAATGTCATTCCCGCAAATTCGAACTCAGCCATATATTAGTCCTCTTTAAAATATTTGTTTACCATTTCAAGCATATCATCATATTCGGCGATTTGTTTTACTTCAATTTCAATAGCTTCAATAATATCTGAGTGTTCGCCAATACCAGCAGGATTATGAAGATATACTTCTACATTCGCCACATGCTTATCAATGTGTCCTTTGGCATGCGATTTGAATGCTTCTAATAATTTACTTCTCATTATTTTTCTTTCTTAAAAATTGTCCATGCACCATAAGCAATTGCTGCATATGCAACAAGTCCTGCAATTGGTTTTGCGATAAGAACAATTACACCGAGCGCAATTAATGCTGCGCCATCCCATGTAGTTCTTTCGCTAATTCTATTCATTACCCATTTTTTCATTATTTTCTCCTTAATTTTTCTCTGAGTGAGTCAAGCTCTTTTTCTTTAGATGTTTTTTCCACACTTGGTCTTTGTTCATCCACCGTCTGAACTCTTTCGATAGTTTCGGGTCGTGTGGAATAAATTTTATTCCTAGCTTCCTCAATTCTTCTTCTGAGGTGTCGAATCCTTTTTTCAAAATCATCTTCCATTGTTCTCCAACTCTTGTATTCTGGATTCTAACTCGTCTATTTTTTTAGTTACGTGTGGATATTTTTTTCTCCAAGCATTTGGATCATTTTGTAACCAAGTCCAACCCCAACGATTGACTAGATACTCGAGTGTCCAATCAACCTTTCCTACGGCCCAAATGGCCATCCGAGTATCCTTAAACCAGAATAAAAATGCTGCACCTAATAAAGATCCTGCTATTGCTGTATATATCCACAGGGTATCTTCAAACATTTTAGAAATCATTTCCATCATTTCATTTTTTCCTCAGCCTCGTCAACATCCGCCTGACTTACAACACCTTCAGCGATGAGACGAGAACGGTTAACCATATGCTGAGCCTGAACATCATCTTTGCTACCACCAAAGTAAGGAACACAATGTCCTTCGGCAATCATGACTTCCGTCACTAAACGACCATCTGGAGTTTTGAAATCTCCAAGGATACGCCCAAACTTACCGCGCATATCTTCGCCATTCTTTTCTTCAGTGGTCACTAGAATACCGCCATCTTTTAGTAGTTCTTTTAGACGTGCTTTTGCAGCCAAACCAAATACCTTCTCAACTTTATCTGAAGTTCTTGATTCAGGGGTATCAATACCCATAATGCGAACACGTTCGTCACGAAGCCAAGTATTAAAACCTAGATCAATATCGACATCAACAGTGTCGCCATCAACCGCTTTTAATAGTACTACATCGTATTCGTTAACTTTTAGTTCAGCCATTATATTTCTCCAAGTGCTTAACATAATTATCCATGCCATGATCTTTAGCACCATCGAGTAAACCAGATTTCCAGCCTCTCCACTTGTCTTTAATCATTTGCCAAGGAGTTAACTTACGAATATTTCCATAAAAGTTAATGTATTGTAAAACACCATGATGTTTATAACCCATCAACCATAAAGGTACCTTAGTCACAATATCATTATTATTTACAAATCTCATGTGAGGTGTTTCAATATTTTTTACAAATCTACGAGTACCAACTCTTGGAGAACCAAAGGTAGTTAATTGCTCTACTTTTCTTGTCTCTTCAAAGCGTGAAGTAGCAATTGTTGCCATAGCTGCTCCAAGTGAGTGACCTGTAATATACATCTTTTTATTTTTATGGCCTTCACGGTGATGCTTAGCAATATCGTTCCAGACTTTATCACATTCATTTCTGAAACCAGAATGAACTAAACCATGCGTCATAGCACCTCTTGGAATAGCATTTAGATCAGCAAGAATATCAGATATTTCGTCTGGTTCTGTTCCTCTAAAAGCTAAAATATAAGTGTCCTCATTCCAAGCTGCGTGACATTGGGCTCCTTCATAATCAAAGAACTTGTGCCCAGTATAACCTAAATGTTTAAATATCTTTCTACCAGCTTTTCCATCTAGATAAGCTGCTTGCGCCATTTGCGCCATTGTGTGACAAAGTGCGTTCATATTTGCTCCCTATGGTTGTTCCTCAAATCCTCCGTTATTAGCATTAAGTCTTTTTAACGCTTCCAACTCTTCTTGAAGTTTTAATACTTCTATTCTTTTTTTGCGTAACTCTAATTCGTAAAGAGAGTTACAATTAATTCTTTCTTTTGGTTTATCTAAAGGTATAACAATTCTGGCATATACACCAACATCTCTTTCTGACATTCCATTGTTATTGCCAAATGGACTCTGATAATTATCGATAATACCAGTCACTCCAAATTCTAATTGTGTAGATCCACCAATAGCATTTTTACAATCTAAATCACCTGCTCTAATACTATCTTGCCCATATGCACCAGGTGTAGAAGGTAATGCTAAGTTTAATGAACTTTGTTCAGCAAAAGCTGTACTACTAATTAACGATACAATTAAGGCTATCCATGTGTTTCTCATCCTGTCACTCACTTAAATTTTGAACATATCCTAGAAGCTACAGCAGTTCTTACCGTAGGTTCCTTTCTTAATTTAGAGCGTGAACAAATATATTCAACTCTATTTTTATCACTTTTTCTAATGTAAACATCAAAAGTTACTTTTCCCAAATAATCAATTTTAATTACATTATAAGAAGTTACAAACGGCACCGGATTCCATTCTTTATCGAATACCGCTATTTCATAATATTCTATCTCAGCTCTTTTATTAAACATCTGCATTGTAGTAACTAATAGTCCGTCTAAATGAGATGGTTCAAGCTTAGGATAAGTTGGTGTCATTTCGTGAGCATTTGCGGTACCCACGAAACACACCAACATCAATGTCATAATCAACTTTTTCATAACAAAAAATCCTTATTGTGCAATACACTCAGCAACTACAAGAGCAGTATAGTTTCCACCAGGAAACGATTTACTTCCACCCAATGTAGCTGTTGACGAGGTTTTAAACCAAGTTGAGCCAGTTGCAGTCAAATCGTATTTGTCTTTCATGCCGAGTTCAATTTTGTTAGTTTCATATGAACCCATACCCGTAGCATCTGAAATAGCAGATACTTGAGTATCACCAGTCCAAGTTACCGTATCCGGTAAAGATGGGCTAGTTGAAAATGATGTAGGTGCTGTGATTTCAGCATAGTACGCATCTGCTAAAGATACATCAAAACGAATAATCGCGTCTTCACCTCCGTCTGCTGCGTTAGTAGTTAGTGTATAAGCATTAGGGTTACCAAATGTACCTGGATTGTCCGTTTGGATTATACACCTAGATTGCACAACGCCATTGATCGGTATGTTTTCTGCTTGAGCATAAGTCAAGTGTGTTATGGATAAACCTAATACTGTTGTTAGAAATAAATTTCTAAGCATTGTTATCTCCCGTTTTAAAAAATAATTGTAATATTATAATCATTTATTATATTGCATGTCAATCATTTGTTCATGCAATATTTGTTGAGCTAAACCATTACGTAATCCACCTTTATTATCAGGTAGTTCTTTATCCACAAGCACAACATTATCTTTATATGTCCCACCGGGAATAGTGGTTGCGTAATAAGAATTCATATTAGTTGCATTATTTAAAGTATCAAGAATTTGAGACATTGCAATTGCATTTGCAAACAAAGCTGAGTTATCAACAGCTGCTAAAGCTTTTTCTAATCTCTCTTTTCTGTCTTTTTCTTCTTCTGCTTCTTCTTCCGCGAGTTCTTTTTCGCTTTTTACATCATCATCTTTTTTTGAGATGAGGTCCTCATCTAGTGACCGATCAAGGTCTACATTCTCATCCTCGGTAACGTCGTATAAAGACGTTAAATCTATTTGTTCCACCACAGGTGGAGTTGGCGTTTTATATCCAGGACAGTTTGGATCATATTGAGGATCGTAACATGGATTTACTTTATATTGGTAAACCACATTTGCATCTTCAACAGAACCTTTTCCTTCAACTTCAATTGATCCATCTCCCCATGCTTCACGAGGGATTCCTGGAACAACTGGTACTACCTTATTAATTTCAGTACCACTAAGAGATCCTGGTTTCCATTCATCAGTCTCTCTAAAAATATAACCAGTGCCAAGTGCATTTTCGTTTTGTATATGCACGTTTACAGAATCGTCAACTTCTTTATTAATAGTGTAGTTGTATATAACACCATTAATATCTAAGCCAGGAACACCATTAGGCAATACGCTATCCATACCCCAAGTATACCCATTACCAGCAGCGTTTCCAGTCTGTCCATAGTAAGGTAATATACTATCAGAATATGAGTAGGAGGGCAGCAAGGCCGCCAAGACCATAAGTAGCTTTTTCTTCAACACTAAGTTTATCCGATTCTTCTAATTCTTTGCGAGTTACTTCCACATGAGTTTCCCATCCTAATCTTGCAGCTTCGCCAATAGTACCATTATAAGGACAAGGTGTTCCAGCATGCATCATCGCATCAAAAACTTTTTCGTCTTGACACATTACAGAAACAGCTGCAACTTTCATACCCATATCATAAAGAGTTTTCGCGTTTTTTAATCTAATACAATTTTGTTCAGTAAATGTGGTACCTGCTGAGATACCAAGAATTTGTGTTTGTACAGCGCCTGCCACACCAATAGTACACAAGTCACTATTATTTCCTCCACTAAACTGAGGAGAAATTGCAGAAGGTGGCGGCTGCTTAATAGTAGTATCCATTCGACCGTCTGTCGTGATAGTACTATTATTGGTAGACTCTGTAACAATTGGTTCAGCGAATGCATGTGTTGCAAACATAATAGTACCAATAGCTACTAATTTTTTTAGCATTTCAGTCTCCTAATGAAATCATCATACAGATCTATTTATAAAAAAACTGTTTACATGACCTGATAATTGTGATATAATATATAGTATATAATTCGATGAAGCAGATCGAAAGGTAAACTGGACGCGGGGGCGGTACCCGCCGCCTCCACCATAAACACACTGAGAGTTCTATGATAGAAAAGTTCTTTTTAAGATTTAAGTGGTATCGGAATTTTGTTGAAAAACAAGAAAAGAAAAGAATTAAATATCTTGGACTTTAGTGTGCTTATGATGGGGGCGAATTAGGATCGACAGGTACTAATTAGAGACTGTGGAGAATAGGTGCGCAAGCTGCCTTAAACGCAAGAACCAAAGTAAACGCAAACGATAA
>Ga0181591_10003187_pt1 | contig 14190 bp, 13 predicted proteins | sample 071ome_33_FD_133757 | JGI IMG/M metagenome (GOLD analysis project Ga0181591, IMG submission 133757) | Coastal salt marsh microbial communities from the Groves Creek Marsh, Skidaway Island, Georgia - 071412AT metaG (megahit assembly) | ecosystem: Environmental > Aquatic > Marine > Intertidal...
TATTATGCTTTATGAGCTGAAACCGCGGGTTATTAAGCCATTTATGAATATTATGTATTGATCCATTACTGAAGTCGTCAATGCAAGTCACATGATTTGATTCTGCTTTCATCAAGTGATCAATCAAATGAGAACCAATAAAACCAGCTCCATTGCTCACAAGATGTCTCATCTTTATTCAAAAATGCAGCGATTAACTAGATCAATCATGAGTAGAAAAGATAGTCTTTGCCGAAAGAGGTGCATAGATGCAGCAAATTAGATTGACTTTTAGTGCACAGTGCTATGCAAAGCTAAAGATTGCGCCAATTCAATCAAAATCGACAGAAATATAGCATTATATGTACATGAATCATATTAGAGTCTTATTTGGTTGAAATTATCTGCACAAGTGCAGCAATATGCAGCATGCAATTTGGGTAAACTGTAAGCATGACGTATCATTTGTTATGGATGCGTCATTTTACTCACCTTGGTTTATTGCTATGAATGATCGAATTCATGTTCTACAAAGGCAGCCCAAAAGAATCTCAATTACTCTGAGCTATAGAGTACATGAATTGTTATTGACACGCTCTGAAGAAGAAGGGAGATCTGTATCAAATTTATGTGCTTATCTGTTGGAGGAATCATTAGATAAGCATAAAAACGAACCAACAGAAAACATGATGAATGGTAGCTATCAACTGCCAGCAAAATCGACAAACCATTTCAACAGTCAATATAAAACCTGATGATATCATGTGGCTTAATCTTATTGGCCATTCCTTTTTCCTAGAAGCCTTAAGATCGGAAGGAAGCAATAGTGTTCTGCGTGTGTGGAAGTATTATGGTTTTAAGTAATCCCTTATGAGATTAAATTGGCTTTGCAAAGATCAATGTCAGTAGGTGCTAATAAGCCGATTCAGCTTCCTTACTATTGCTCCACGAACGGATAACTCCTTCCAAATAATTGGTAGTACGACACAGCTTCCACCGAGATTTATTCGTAGTAACACTTCCCGCCTGATCAATTAATAGTCTTTGTGCATTTGCACCCTAAACACGAGGTCTTTCAAGGTAAATTTTACCTTGATCGGATATTTGATCTGATCATTACGGTCACCCTCATGGACTGCCTCCAGAGCATTCAGGGAGAACTCACTGTCAAAGTGGAAAACCTTCAGCTATTCACAGAAAAGTAGGGCTCAACTAGCGTGCGCAGCTCACTGGCAGTGCAGCTAGGAATTTTTCTAGGTATACCGTGCGCATTTGGAGGTTGCTGATCTGTTGGAAGAGCTCAGCTTACGATTCATACCCCTGCTCCTTATCATTAATCGCCTTGGCACGTTTAAATAGGCTGCTGACTTTGTCAAGGAGCTAATGCATCCTCTGACTCACCTCGTTGAGGTGAATAGCATAATTTGAAAAGACTTGAACAATCGAGTTGCGGACAATTATGCTCCTTCATGAAGACCTTGGGCTTGTACTTGGGACTCAGGGTGCGACGTTTGCAGATTACTGGAAGAACCCTTCAGGGGTAATAATACGCCTCAGAGGATAACGATGGAACCCTGCCAGCGATTTCAATCCATCCTAATCAATAGTCTCTAATTAACAAATTAAAAGAACGAAAGGTAAGGGAACAAATACAAGTTGAGGTAGCAATCGCTTATTACGAGCAGATACCATGAACCTTAATAAAATCATTTCATAGTACTTGGGGATATATACAAGCATGGCCAGAGTAAGGCGTATGAATTAAATTGGCACAGTAGACCAAGATATTGCCTTTTAATTTACCACAATCCAACACGATGTGTACATCCTATTGATTGTTCATTGTGACCATCATGCAACTCGACCATAGCTCCATTTCCCTGCATCTCTGCTAAAGAGAGTGCATTTTCCGCGCGTTTAAGCAGATCTTCAAATGTTTGATCATGATCATTCAAGAAGCCTAGACCAATGACAGGATACAATTTATATCCCGATGGTGCATTTAAAATACCGAGTTGACCAAGTTTGTACTGCAATGAATGAGCAATATCAATACCCTGAATATCACTCCTAACCTTCATTAGGATGGCGAAACGATCAGGCTCTAAATAAAATAATAAGTCATCATTACGGATTATTTGTTTGAGATAGTCGGCGCATTCGTGCAGAAAAGAATTGCCCCCAGAATGACCAAGGGATCGATTGATCAACCGAAACTCATTTAGGTTCAAGAGGCAGAGTACCAACTGAGTGCCATCTTTCAAGGCCAACGCAAATTCAAATTGTCCGATATGGTGTAATTTTTCGATGGTATATAATCCTGTAATTGGTGATTTAGATTCTTGATCAATTTTTTTTAGTTCTAGGGAGACAAGATCGCCCAACCAACGAAGTTGTTTTAACTGAAGATCCAAGGGATGATGAGGGCATTTATAATCAACAACACATAAATTGCCGAAGTTAGCATTATTTGGCCCCTTCAATAATGCAGAAGCATAAAAGCGTATACCATGAATATCTGTAAGCAGAGGAATATCTTTAAAGGGTGGATCAAGCAATGTGTCACGTGAAACAAAAAGATCATCGCCGCTCCTGATTGAATAATAGCAGAATGACAACTTTTTCTCAATCGAGGATTGGTTTGCATTAGTAGACAACAGAGTACGCTGATGAGTATCGTCTACGACAGATATCATCGCAGCAGATGTTCTCATGCAACTATTGGCGATCTGCAAAATGAGCTTTAAAGATAAATCTTTACTGAGTCTCTCGAAAGGACATAGATATATCTCCCTCAGCATCATCAATTCATCACTAGATGACTTTGCCATAGTCCTCATGAAAACTTATCCTATTTCTATATCAATATGTCAATTGCAGAAGGAATATAATCAAGCATATGTGCATCAATCCTGCAGACTCAATGACAATACGGCAAATATGCAGCAAAAGCAACGCACCTACCAGTGGAGAATTCAGTCATAATTGAAATAGCGAAGCTGATTCGATGACATCACAGTCAAATGGAATAAGGCGTCAAAAGCCAAGGCATATAAGCCTGATGATTAAAACAGGGTCGTCACCTTATGACTGGGAATGCTATCAAGGTGAACTCAGTGAGTTAAAAGAAAAAATAGCATTCGTTGTTCTAGATAAGAATATTGGAAGTACAGGTAAGGGTTACGGAAAACTAGCAGTCGAGGATGAAGAAGGGCATTTCGGTCAGGAGCGTGACGTTGAATTTTTTTGGTCTAGGACTGAGATGGGGCACACTTGTGTAGGGTTACTGCTGGGTTCGAAAAAAAAGGATACTAAATCAAAACCAATACTCACAAGCGTAGTATCAAATAAGGGAATACCTAAACAAGAATAGGGGCTATTATTACAATAGCAATACTAACTTAAACTGCATCAGAGAAAACATTCTTGATCTAAAAACGTTCTACATTATTAATTTGAAAATTTATAGCTAATACCTCAGTAAGATTTCGAAATGGCTATTAGCTTTTTGTCGCCAAAAATTCGTTATGAAAATAGATGAGTACAGCGCTTCATCTAGGTCTTCCACGAGATAGTGAGGGTCAAGACATTAGAGTCAATTTATCCTAAAGAAAGTGCTGAAATAGCCTACTCTCTATGGAAACATTTTTAGCTTTCAGAAATTATTGATTTGTTGGATATTCATGCGTCGTCTGCTGTGAGCGTCTTCTCCAGAAGAAATGCTGCTAAATTGCTTAGGGATCGACCTTCCTGACTGCTACGCGCGATCAACAAGTGAAAAATTGAGTAAGGTACCGTGATCGTTATACGTTGACTAGACCGGTCGTACCTCGTAGAGGCTGGATCAGGAAGAAAATATGGCACAAATAAAAGAGGTTGAATACATCACTATCATGATTTCTATTCGCAAAGTTGGCTACCCCCATTGGTGGGCTCCCAGCCACCCCCATAATGGGGCTGGCAAAGATTCTGAATAAAAGATTAAGATCAAGTATAGGCAGAGATAATCCCTGTAGTTCATCATTATCTGTAAAAAACCCTGTGCTCCCCTATCAAACCAAAAAAAATCCTATCCTTTGAAATTATGCAATGGCATCACTACAATTATCTGACAAGGAGATTAGCTTCTCTACCAATTGCAATGCAATTATTGTTGACGATCACTTAATGGTTGCTCAGGCAATAGCCACAGTCGTATCCATGATTGCTGATATTGAAATCGTTGGTATAGCTAAAGATGTTCCAGAGGCATGCAAGCTAATAGAAAGTAATCCCCCAGAAATTTTATTTTTAGATATAAATTTAAAGAATGAAAACCACTTGGATATAGCTTCTTGCCTTTTAAGTGTAAAACCTTTTGCGAAGATAGTAATAATATCAGGGTATACAAAAGGATACGTAGTTCCAAATCATTTAAAAGATAATATATTAGCGCTTATAGACAAGGGCTCTCCATGGGAAGGTTTGGTAAAAGCATTAAAACCTTGGAACAAGAAAAATAAACCATACAAAACGGTAGCTATTGACCAAGTAACTCTTGCCAGGATAAAAAGTTTACCAAAGAGGATGATTAAAGTATTTAATGAAATAGGAAAGGGTGATGACAATAAAGAAATTGCACGTACTTTAGGTCTTACCAAAAATACAGTCGAGAGTTATCGAAAGTACATTTGCACAACCATGGGGATTAGTGGAGCACAACTGATTCGAATAGCAGCTCTTTATCGATCCCTTTACTGGGTACACCAAGATTAGGTATTTTATTAAATTTAATCTGAACACAAGCACCTCCTAAATCAGAAGATGATCCATAATGAATTTGAGCTTGGTGTGCTTTCACGATAGAATTTATAATAGGAAGGCCAACTCCCATTCCCTCGGGTTTGTAGCTAAACCAAAAAGATCGTGCAAACAATGAAGTATTAAATCCACTGCCATTGTCAGCAACAGATAAGTAAACAAGGTATTGAGACGATGTAACATTTACTTTAATAAACCGCTTAGAACTACTGTTTTTAGTTACGGAGCGAATGGCGTTTTTGAGTATATTTTTTATGAGAATTGATAATTGATGGCGGTTTGCTTCGATCATACAGGTTTCATTAAATTCAAAAGCTATGCGAATGAAGTTAGTCTTTATGGATATAAGAGATGAGTCGATGGCCTCCTGAACGACGCAACAAAGATCAACAGCCTGCATATGATTATCGCCTTGAGTTAATAATGACTCTATTGATGCTGTGGTATTGCTTATCTCTTGTGATCTGCCATGCAAACTAAGAATCATATTTTTACAGTCATCGGGAAGATCCCATTCGTCTGACATTTCAAGGAGCAGCTGTGTCTGCATTAATAAGCAAGATAGAGGTTGACGGATCTCATGAACAAGTGCTCGCGAATCAAGTGAGTGAACATGCATTAATTCAAGATAACTGTTTTTTTCGCGCGTAAGCTTGTAGTGTAAATATATTTTTTTCAGTTTAATGACTATGAAATATGATACAAAAAGAGTAGAGATCCAAGAAAGGATTTCAAGGTTTGAATGATAGCTATTGATGCGAAAGATATATAAGGCTACCTGCAGGAGTGCAAGAGCGATCACCAAAATTCGATGCAAAGAAGTTGACAGGGCAAATGCGCAAACTGCTACAAGTATCAAAGAACAATAGGAATAGATTCTATCCGCAAAAAAGAAATGTTGAAGCACTATGAAAATGATACTTGCAACAAAAACATAGATTTGACGAGCTTTATTTTTAACTAAAGAGCGAAATAAGCTGAAGAGATGTTTGATGGGGTTTACTGCAGGCAACTAAAAATTATTGTGAATACTAAAGCTCTTGGGATAGAGTTAAGCAATTACACTTTTCCATCTTAGCACAAAGATGGGGCGAAGCTCCTAAGAGGCAGCGGCGAAAAGATGAATTAAACCCTATAAATGTTAAACGTTTCACTTCCATGAATTAGCGAAACCAAAGAAAGTCATATGCAGGAAATTAAATAAGTTACCAATGAATATAAATACTGTAATTGCTTGACTGGTTAAAAAACTTGTCAAAAAGCTGGCATGACCAATTATTGAAACAATTTAACTTAATTTGTCTCGTACTTAAAGAGAGAATATTGCTCGCGTCAATCGATAACAAGGTATTCTACTCGGTACAGACGATTGCATTCAACGGCTCTGTAGAAAGCTATCTTCTCTTTGATCGTTCACTAAATGAAGTGTTAGATCATTACTACTTTCCTAAAAAATACGTCGAGAGTCCGTTTTATTTGGATTAATATGTAGTAATTAAGCACCTGACTTCCGTTTATGGAATGGGTGCATTGTTTTGAGTATGCATCAGCAAGTAGTCAAATTATTCTATAGTCTTTTTGTGGAAATTTATTCTTCTTCAAACAGAAACTTGTCCCAACGCCAGCTACAAGTGAATGTTCCTATGTTTCATATAGAGGAAATAAGGAAATCACTTTATCTCCTTGAAATGAAGATCGCTTGACTTAAGATGGATTGACTATTTAAAGATCAATACATCAATTCGCCAAAATAGTAGAATCGTTATGACAGCATTATATGCTAGAAGAGTTTTTTTGAGTTTTCCAAAAGAAGTTTTCTGTGTCAATGAATAGATCGTCTTTATCAACCACAGAATAAAAAATTTGTTATCGTCGGCTTTCATTCATAAGCGAATTGTTAGAAGGCCTTTTGAGGCTTCGCTGGAGAAGCTCCAAGCAACCATGGCTAAAGCAGTCGGCATGGTTGGAAAAGCTTCAGGCCATTAATCCCAAACCGACCAAGGGAAAGCATCATTCTGAGGCTTTGCGGCTCTCTTCGCAGAATGAGAGTTATTCTCACTGTGGCATCTCTCATCATTGAGAATCCAAAATGCATTTAGATTCTATTGAAAAAAGTTTGTCAAAACCGTATTTTAAACTGACTAAATTTTATCAATGCGATCCGTCAACTTGTTATTTCTTCATTGTCTGAATACCACTATACTCGAATCAGATTGTAGTGCTGCCAAAAAGTGCCACAAGCGCTAACGCAAAGGTTTCCCTGGTTGAAATAGAAAACTCTGATCAAGAATGTTAGATTTGGCAATAAAAGAATTTTTCTTTATTGGAGTTAATTGCCTAGAGAATCTCACCAAATCCAGGCCTAACTCACCAATTATTCAGGATGGGCTTACCGATACTGAATAAGGCTTTAACGGCAATCAGAAGGGGAGAAAGCAGTGTTTAATTCCATCGCATCTCGATCTGGAGATTTGATTGTTCCCCTCCATGCATGTGGTCTCGCAGACATCAATAACATTGGAGGAAAGAATGCATCTCTTGGAGAAATGATTCGAGAACTACAATGCGAAGATATTAAAGTACCTGAAGGATTTGCAACCACAAGAAAAGCGTATCAGGCCCTGATCGGATCTGGAGGTTTAAGAGCCGCACTTAAAAATGCTCTTTGCGCTCTCAACTGTGACGATATCGCTGATCTGCAAGTAACTGGTCAAAAGGCCCGCGATCTGATCTTGGCCTCCGCCTTACCCAGCGACCTACAGAACGCCGTTCTCAACGCCTACCACGAACTTGGGGCACCTGCCGTCGCCGTGCGATCCAGTGCCACCGCCGAGGATCTTCCCAATGCCTCCTTTGCCGGCCAACAGGAGTCCTATCTCAACGTGCAAGGCGACGATGCGTTGCTGGACGCCTGTCGACGCTGCTTCGCCTCCCTGTTCACAGACCGAGCAATCTCCTACCGGCAACTCAACGGTTTCGACCATTTTGATGTAGCACTCTCGATCGGCATTCAACGCATGGTGCGATCCGATCTGGCTTGCTCAGGGGTGATGTTCAGCATCGACACCGAATCGGGGTTTCGCGATGCCGTTCTACTCACCGCTGCCTACGGCCTTGGCGAGAACGTGGTGCAGGGAGCGGTCAACCCCGACGAATACCTGATCTTCAAACCAACGCTGCAGCAGGGCTTTTCGCCAATCGTGAATCGACGCCTCGGGGAGAAAGCGATTCGCATGGTGTACGCCGAGCACGGATCCACCCGCAATGAAACGGTGCCAGACGAGGAGCGACAACGCTTCGCGTTAACCGACGCTGAAGCCCTGCAGCTGGCGCGTTGGGCCTGCGTGATCGAGGAGCACTACAGCAACAGACATGGCCATCCCACACCGATGGATATCGAATGGGCCAAAGACGGCACCACGGGGGAGTTGTTCATCCTCCAAGCCAGACCTGAAACGGTGGAGTCGCGGCGCAACAGCAGTGTGCTGCGCTGCTGGCACTTGGCACCGCATCAGGCCCAACCGCTGTGCCTCGGCCGTGCCATCGGCGCCTCCATCAGTACGGGACCTGCCCGCATCCTGCATGCCCCCTCAGAAATCCAGCGGTTTCAGCCGGGTGATCTCCTGGTGACCAATCGCACCGATCCCGACTGGGAGCCGATTCTCAAACGTGCCAGTGGAGTGGTGACCAACCAAGGCGGGCGCACCTGCCATGCCGCGATCATTGCCCGGGAAATGGGCATCACAGCGATCGTTGGAGCAGGCCATGCCACTGAGGTGATCAGCGATGGCGACACCATCACCCTCAGTTGCTGCGAAGGAGATGAGGGCCGGGTGTACCCAGGCGCTCTGCCCTTCTCCGTGGAGGAGCGGGATGTGGGAGAACTACCCCAGACCAAAACTCAGATTCTGATGAATGTGGGCAATCCCGAGAAGGCCTTCAACCTCTCCTCGATTCCCTGCGATGGCATTGGTCTCGCACGCTTGGAATTCATCATTGCCAACCACATCCGTGTTCACCCGATGGCCCTGCTCCATCCCGAACGAGTCTCCAGCCCTTCGGAACGCACAGCCATCAATCAACTCACCCAAGGCTATGCCCATCCGGCCGATTACTACGTGGATCAGTTAGCTCAAGGAATGGGGCGGCTCGCCGCGGCCTTCTACCCTCTGCCGGTGATCATTCGCTTCTCCGATTTCAAAAGCAATGAATACGCGCAATTACTCGGTGGCAAAAACTTTGAGCCGCTAGAAGAGAATCCGATGATCGGCTGGCGCGGTGCATCGCGGTACTACGCACCGGCATTTCGCGAGGCCTTCGCCCTGGAATGCCAAGCCCTGAAAAAGGTTCGCGAGGTGATGGGCCTCACCAATGTGATTCCGATGGTGCCGTTCTGCCGCACGCCGGAAGAGGGCGACCGCGTTTTAGCTGAGATGGCAGGCCAGGGGCTGGTGCGCGGGGAACAGGGCTTGGAGGTGTACGTGATGTGCGAGCTGCCCAGCAACGTGATTGCAGCTGAGGCATTCGCTCAGCGTTTCGACGGTTTTTCGCTCGGATCCAACGATCTCACCCAGCTCACCTTGGGGCTTGATCGCGACTCAACCCTGGTGGCCGAGTTGTTTGACGAGCGTCATCCCGCAGTGCTGGAGATGCTGCGCATAGCCATCCGCACCGCCAAGCACTGTGGACGCAAAATCGGCATCTGCGGGCAGGCGCCCAGCGATCACCCAGAGTTAGCGGCCTTCCTCGTTGCAGAAGGGATCGATTCCATCAGCCTCAACCCCGACGCTGTGATCACGACGCGACTCAAGGTGGCGGAGCTCGAAGCGCAACAGCACTAATGCTGCAATCGGTGGCCTCTTCAGCCAGTCAGTTGATTCATTTCTAGGTTCCAAACACAAGCGAGAAGAGCGTGTCGAGGTGCTTTCAAGAACTAGACGAAGTGCTCAAACGCCATGGCTACCAAGCCGAAGCTCTACTCGAAGTGCTAGCGGCGGCACAACATCTCTATGGCTCGTTGAGTGAAATGCTCCTCCGCCACGTCGCACGAACACTGCTACTTCCCTTCAGCAAGGTGCAGGGAACAGCAAGCTTTTACCAGCTATTTAGGCTCAGCCCCCCAGCTCCACAACAGTGCCTTGTCTGTACCGGCACCGCCTGCCATCTCCTAGGGGCAGGCCCACTACTTAAAGAACTGCGTGAACAACTCGACACCACGACCGTTGAGATCGGTTCTGTGCGCTGTGTCGGAACCTACAGCGGGGCCCCCCTGGTGGTGATCAATGGAGAAATTTGGAATCACCAAACGACGCCATCAGTGATTGTGCACCTGAAAGAGTTGTTGTCATGAGCCGATCGGCAACAACATGCCTCCGTTTTTGCACCTCGGCAAGCTGCCGCAGCCGAGGCAGTGAACATCTCCGACACCAGTGCTCAGAAGTTGCCCAACGGCAGAGGTTGCCCATCACGATCAAAGGTGTTGGGTGTTTGGGCCCCTGCAGCGAAGGTCCTTTGTTTGCAGTCGATGCAGGGTCGTCGTCATGCCTCTTCTCTCTCAAGGATATAAACACCAATGAACTTGCCGCAGAGTTCGAGCAATCCACCACAGCACTCGCGCATGAGGCTTGGCAGCCACGATGCAGCAAAAGGTTCAGCCCCAAGGATCCCTTTTTGGCATTGCAAAGGCGTCTTGTCTTAGCTCAGTGCGGGCGTATTGATCCCGAGTCGATTGAAGAAGCAGAGAAGGAAGGGGCTTATCGACAACTGCACAACGTTCTGCTGACCCAAGACCCAAGAGCGATCATCAAGGAGGTGCGCCTCAGTGGGCTTCGGGGCCGTGGCGGTGCCGGTTATCCAACAGGATTGAAGTGGGCCTCGGTGGCAGCGATGCCCTCACGAAGCAAGGTGCTGGTGTGCAACGCCGATGAAGGCGATCCCGGTGCGTTTATGGACCGCACTGTGATGGAGGGTGACCCCCACACCCTGCTGGAAGGGATGGCCATTGGTGCCTTTGCCGTTGGGGCGCAACGGGGAATCATCTTCGTGAGGGCGGAGTACCCGCTGGCGATCGATCGTCTTCATCACGCCATCGCGCAAGCCAGAGCACGAGGTTGGCTGGGTGCATCAGTCGATGGGACACCCTTTGCGTTTGATATCGAACTACGGGTAGGAGCAGGAGCCTATGTCTGCGGTGAAGAAACGGCCCTGATTCATTCCATCGAAGGGTGTCGGGGAATCCCAAGGCCCAGACCGCCCTACCCCGCTCAGCGGGGAGTCAACTCCCTACCAACCCTGATTAATAACGTCGAAACCTTCGCCAACATCCCTGCTCTGTTGCGATTGGGTCTAGAGGCCTATGGCGCCGGAACCAAGGTGTTCTCCCTCACCGGCCACATCCAACGCAGTGGTGTGATCGAAGTTCCGATGGGCACACCACTGCGCACGATTGTCGAAACAATCGGAGGTGGGGCAAGACATGGCCACCGGATCAAAGCAGTGCAGACCGGCGGTCCCGCCGGTGGCTGCGTGCCCGCCAGTGCGCTCGATACACCCGTGGATTACGAAAGCCTGCAAGCCCTCGGAACGATCATGGGCTCCGGCGGCATGGTGGTGATGGATGACTCCACCAACATGGTGGATATTGCCGCTTTCTTCATGGCGTTTTGCCGGGAAGAGTCATGCGGCAAGTGCGTCCCCTGCCGATCCGGCACTGTGCAGCTGGACATGCTGCTGCGAAAGATTCTGGAGGGCAGAGGTTCCGGAGCAGACCTGGAGCAGCTGGAAAGCCTCTGTCGAATTGTCAAAGATGCCAGTTTGTGCGGTTTAGGTCAGAACGCACCGAGTCCAGTGTTGAGCACACTGCGACATTTTCGCGGCGACTACCTCAAGTTGTTGAACCTCGAGGAGGCGTCCCAATGAACATCTGCTCCCTAAGGATCGATGACCGTGATGTAGCGGTTCAAACCGGAACCTCCCTGTTAGACGCAATTCGCTCAGCAGGACTCGACATCCCAACCCTCTGTCACCTCGATGGACTATCGGCAGTCGCGGCCTGCCGGCTCTGCCTCGTGGAACTCGAAGGCACCGACAAACTGCAGGCCGCCTGTGTAAGCACTGTTCAAGAGGGCATGCGGGTCAAGACCCAAACTCCAAAGCTGAAGGAGATCAGGCGCTCGATGATTGAGCTGCTGTTCACCGAAGGGAACCATATCTGCGCGGTTTGTGTGGCCAATGGCCACTGCGAGCTCCAAAATCTCGCCGTCGAGGTGGGCATGGATCACAGCCGTTTGCCTTATCGCTTCCCCGAACGCAGTGTGGATCTCTCCCACCACCGGTTCGGCCTCGACCACAACCGCTGCATCCTTTGCACCCGCTGCGTACGGGTCTGCGATGAGGTGGAAGGAGCCCACGTTTGGGATGTGGGTTGGCGCGGTGAACACTGCCGGATTATTTCCGGGCTAGCAGAGCCCTGGGGGGCTGTACAGGCCTGCACCGACTGCGGCAAGTGCGTGGAGGTTTGTCCCACCGGTGCCCTCTTCAACAAAGGGCAGACCAGTGAGGAGAAACATGGCCATCCCGAACGATTGAAGGCGCTCGTGGAAGCCCGCACCCATCAACGCTGGCAGCCATGACCGATCACCCTGCTCGCAAACGAATAGCCACGGTCTGGCTGGCGGGATGTTCGGGATGTCACATGTCGTTTCTGGATCTCGATGAATGGCTCATTGAACTCGCCGCACAAGCCGAAATCGTCTACAGCCCTGTGGCTTCCGACCAGAAGCGCTATCCCGACGATGTGGACATCGCCCTGGTGGAGGGTGGCGTGGCCAACACAGACAACTTTTCACTCCTTCAGGAAGTGCGCGAGCGAACACACACTCTGGTGAGTTTGGGTGATTGCGCCATCACCGCCAATATTCCCGGGATGCGGAACATGCTGCAAGGCGCCGATCCAGTGCTGCGTCGCGGTTACCTCGACTTAGCGGATGACAGTGGCCAACAACCCAACGCACCAGGCGTGATCCCTGAACTGCTGGAGCGAGTGCTACCCGTCCATGAGCTGGTGCCCGTCGACATTTTTCTGCCGGGATGCCCGCCTTCCGCTCAGCGAATCCGTGGGGTCTTGGAGGCACTGCTGCGCGATCAGAAGCCGCCATCGAAGGAAGCAACTCAAATTCGTTTTGGTTGAGGTCCGACACATGAGTGCATCACGCATCATTCAGATCGATCCCGTGACCCGGATCGAGGGACACGCCAAGATCTCGATCCATCTCGATGGGGCTGGTCGAGTAAAGATCGCCCGCTTCCACGTGACGGAATACCGCGGCTTTGAAAAATTCTGCGAGGGGCGGCCCTTCACGGAGATGGCGGCGATCACAGCTCGCATCTGCGGAATCTGCCCAGTCAGCCATCTGCTTACGGCAGCCCACACCGGTGACAAGATCCTTTCGGTGGCTATCCCACCAGCCGCAGAAAAGTTACGCCGGTTGATGAACCTGGCGCAGATTACCCAGTCGCACGCTCTGTCTTTTTTTCATCTCAGCAGCCCTGATTTTCTCCTGGGCTGGAACAGCGATCCGCTGCGGCGCAACATCTTTGGACTGATCGCAGCCAATCCTGAGCTTGCCCGCAGCGGTATTCGTCTACGGCAATTCGGCCAAGGAGTGATCGAAACCTTGGGGGGACGCAAGATTCATGCCGCCTGGGCGGTGCCAGGGGGGGTGCGCACCCCACTAACGCTCGAGAACCGCGATGCAATTCGAGCGGGTTTACCCGAAGCCTTCAGGGTGGTGGAGCAAGGGCTCAACGTGTTCAAACAGCTTCTTGATCATCAGTTGCAGGAAGAGCTGACCGTGTTCGGGCACTTCCCGTCTTTATTTATGGGCTTGGTCGGCCATGGAGACCGTTGGGAGCACACCAACGGAGTTAGCTGCCAGGGACTTCGGGTGATGAATAGCGATGGGCAGATTCTCGCCGACGCAGTCCAGGAAGACGACTACGCCGACTTCCTGGCCGAAGCGGTACAACCCTGGAGCTATCTCAAGTTCCCCTACTACCGCCCCCTTGGCCCTGAAACCGGCGGTTATCGCGTTGGCCCCCTGGCCCGCCTCAATCTGTGCGAGCGGATCGGGACTGAACGGGCCGATCGCGAACTGCAGGACATGCGTCAGCGCGGTGGGCGTGTGGTGACAGCATCGTTCCTGTATCACCTCGCTCGCCTGATCGAAATCCTGGCTTGTCTCGAGCAGATGGAGGTGCTTCTCGACGATCCCGAGATCTGCTCCAGCCAAGTGCGTGCCAGCGCTGAGGTGAACTGCCTGGAAGCTGTGGGAGTGAGTGAAGCACCAAGGGGCACACTGTTCCATCACTACCGCGTGGATAGCAACGGATTAATCCAGAAGGTGAACTTGA
>Ga0181591_10003192_pt1 | contig 14185 bp, 20 predicted proteins | sample 071ome_33_FD_133757 | JGI IMG/M metagenome (GOLD analysis project Ga0181591, IMG submission 133757) | Coastal salt marsh microbial communities from the Groves Creek Marsh, Skidaway Island, Georgia - 071412AT metaG (megahit assembly) | ecosystem: Environmental > Aquatic > Marine > Intertidal...
CATTATGGGGCTAAATTTGCGTCTGAACTTGTGTCATTTTGAATGCATTTTTTGAGTAAAGACACAAAGGCGTATTCAAGTAGTGCTGCCTTGGTTGTTGTGGTCATATCAAGATACACTGTAGCGTCGCCGTCTTCGTGCTCTTCTATGCCTGTTACACGTATCTGAAAGTCTTCTAGCTCTTGTTGTTGTTCTTCAGTCAATATTTTGCCTCCAGTAGCTCAATTAACATGTTGCAGTATTGTTTTGCTTTACGCACATCTTCTACGCCGTTTTTGTGCTTGTAGCGCGCAGCGTATTTGATGATGTTGCCTGCATAGTAGTCTTCGGCAATGCCTAGTGACTCCATGAACTCTGCGGGCTCAATGCCGCCTACGTTGTAGTGTGCAGGCTTTACAATGTTGTCTGTTTGCATTTGTGCCTGTTGCTCTCTTTCTTGTTGGTGCTGTCGTGACAGCCAGGTGTCTGTACTTTCATACAGTGCCTTTTCTGCTGTTCTCTGCTCATCTAGACTGATGCCAAAGGTGGTTGCCATAGTATTACTTCCTTTTTTTCTTGGTCCCAGTCAGAGGCTCTCAAAATGCGTGCTAAGCGCGCTTGAGTTAACGCCTCATGCTCTGTTAGTCCTGCAGCTTCATAGGCTGAGACTACGTTAGACCAATCGAGTGTTTGTAAGATTGACTCTGCTTTTTTGGGACCTACGCCAGGACAACCTTTGTAACCGTCAGTTACATCGCCCGTTAGCGCTTGTGTAAGAAAAGCACGATCAGCTTGCTCTTCGGAAATATCGTGAAGCTCGCCTAGCCTGTATGTACGCCCGGGTATAGACAACAAGTCCTTGTCATCAGATACGATAATCGGGTTTTTGTGCTGGCCAGATGTTGCCAATATGCCTAGTACGTCATCTGCTTCAAGATTGTCGACACACTTGTTTGGATACAAGCTTTCAATGTGCTCTCGCAGTCTTTTGTATGCGAGTGGCTTTCGTGTCTTTTTGCGGTTGCTTTTGTAGTCTTGTGACACTTGTTTGCGGAAGTTATCATGTCCACTGAAAGCAAATATGGCAGTGATGCCATCTAGTTCCTCCGTTAGATTTTTTATGTAATCAGTAAAGCTATCGGTGCAGTCACTGAAGCGGCTGTGCAACGTGTGGATCTCATCGTCCCACTGTATTTCTTGTTCGTGACCTACAGTGACTTGAAAAACCACCATGTCACCATCGATGAGTAGTGTGTTATTCTTCGACATACTCACCTCGCATAACATCCTCTAAGAATGTCAGACCATCGCTTGTGATCTTCCATAAGTTTGTCCAAGTTTCGTCTTGCATGTGAGTTGAGATCAAACCGCAGCACGCAAGCATTGCTACTGCATCTGCGTTTTCTCGTGCAAAATCACTTTTGGTTGTGAAGCCTTCAAAGTGAGCCTTTGCCAATGTTTCTAGCGCGACAGCATCAGCTTCAGTGGGTTGTTGCCCAACTGCTTCCGATACTGTATTCGGCGTCAATTCTGCATCTGAAGTTGAAGCTTTCGCCTGCCTCTTCTGCGCTTCTTCGAATGATATTACCGACATTTTCGGCTATGTCCTCTCTACAGGCCACTTGCACTTCGTCATGTACCCATGCGCAGAAGACGTAATCCTCCTGCCATCCGTGCTTAAAGCCTGATTTCGTTAGATTTTGTCTTGCTAAAATTAGCCATTTTTTTGCGATAAGCGCGCCGGCAGACTGCAGAAGCAGATTAACAGCGCTGTGGCTGCTGCGAGCGTGCAGTTTGCGTTTGTCGAGACCAAGAAGATACTTACGTGTCTCAACGGTGTCTTCAACTGCACTGCGCAAGCGCTTGATCGCAGGAATAGCGGTAAAGAACTTTTCTCGGATTTTACGTCCTTCAGTTCTTCCTTTTCCGATTACCTCACCTAGCTTTTGGTCACCTGCTCCGTAGATCAAGCTGTATATAAAGCGTTTTGCAGCATCGCGATCAGGAAGACCTGCAGCATGCTGGTTCTTGGTGTGTATGTCTCCATTTAGCACCTCGGCAGAATATTCTCCTCCGTCCCAAGTATGCATAAAATGTGCGAGGCATCTGAGCTCGAGACCTGACAAGTCGCAACCGACCAAGGACCACCCAGCGGGCACTGTAAATAATCCACGTATTTCTTTACCGTAAGGCAACCGCATGCTTGGCACTTGTGCAATGTTTGGTGCAAAGTGGGTCGCTCGTCCTGAAACTGCGCCATTGGGAATATATCTCCCTCGTATGTGGTTGTTTTTGTCGACCAGTTTGAGATAGCCTTGATTTCCCTCAGCAAGCATCGCAATGCGTTTTTCCAACATGAAATATTCACCTAGGAGCTTTGCCTCTGGGTAATCGAGCTGATCGAGGATTGTTTCATCGATTTTTGCTTGTCCTGCTGGTGTCCACTCTTTTGGTTTCCAACCGTACTTGTCGGACAAACGGGCTGCAATTTGTTGTCTGCTGCTTGGATTGAATGGGACCAACTTTGTCTTCGTCTTGAGCTCAACCACAGTGGGTTCAAAAGTTTCCTCCATTAATTCGCGGATTTTGTTGCGTTTTTCGCTTAGCGCGGCGTAGAGCTGCGCTGCAGAAGTGGTATCAAAAACAAAGCCTGTTTGTTCCATATCTGCGCACACTTGGGCTATTTCATGCTCAAGTTTTACAGCTTCTTCTGCGGGCTCTTGAGCCATGCAGTGCTGGTACAGTTGTACAGTTACACGCACGTCTTGTTGCATGTACTTCATCATGTCTTCATTGAATGTTTCGAAACCACCGTCGTAATCATCTTTGTAATTACCAAGACGGTGACCCCAAGCCTTCAAGCTGTGCTTGCCAAACAACTTTGGGCTCATGCCTTCTGGCCGAGACACAAAGTCTTTATCTTTAATGTTTGGAAACAGCAGTCTTGAAAGCACTAGTGTGTCGATCACATCGTTGTGCTTCCACTCTGGATACACAAGCTGAATAGCCTTGATGTCGAACCCGATGATGTTGTGGCCAATGATTAGTTGATCTTTGGCAAGATCGTCTAACCCTTGTTCAATATCATCAGGTCCGAATGACTTCAGCTCTTTGGTATCGAGATCGTAGTAAGCAAGACAATGGATCTTTGTCATATTGTCCAACAGATTGTCAGACTCTAAGTCAAAGACTTTTGCCATAGTGCTCCTTAAAAAGGCACCTCTTCAAACATGTGTTCTTTGAGACGCCCTGTGTTTTGGTCGTATGTCAAAGAGCAGGCTTCACCAGTTTCACCGGTAAATCTGTTTTTGACGACACGAACTTTTGTGGTGTTTTTGTCTTCACCTTGTTGATCTCGTTCAAGACCAAGCACGATGTCGGACAATTGCCCGATGCTGTGGCTTCCTCGGAGTGAGTTAAGGCTAACTTGAAGGCCATCTTCAAAGCCTTTGTTGCCTTCTGGTCTACGCAAATGAGACACTAGAAGCATGCCTATACCTGTCTCTTCGACAAGTGTACGCAGTCGCGTCATGCACACATCTATCGCTTTACGCTCATCCGCAATATCCAGGCCACTAATAAGAATAGAAATATGATCGAGTATAATCCAAGAACACTCGAGTCCTTTGGCCAAGTAGCGTATTTTGTTAACGATATTGTCGACAGCAATGCTGCCAAAGCTATCGTAAAGATATACGCTGTCACTGCCAAAAACGTTATCGAAAGCAGACTTGAGCTCACTCTTTTTAACGTTTTGCGCGTCGATGTGGAGCAGCTTGTTAAGCTCGATACCAATAAGACCGAGCGCAGTTCTTTTGACTGACTCTTCGAGGGCAATGTAGCCAACACGTTCTCCTTTTTGAATGAGGTGGTGAGCGCATTCACGGACAAAAGCAGATTTTCCAATACCGGATCCTGCTGTCACCGTTACTAACTCCCCTTTACGCATGCCTCTTGTTTTGTCGTTGAGGCCAGCAAAGGGATAGTCAATGGCAGGTGCTGCCTCCTGCCTGCTCACTACCTCCCATAGGTCTTTGGCAGCAATAATACCGTCTGGTCTGTATTGAGGGGCGTTCCACACGGCAGACACGAGATCTTTAACTCGCCCTGCCTGCAACATTTCATTAGCGTCTTTTAGTGGAAGCTGCGCAACAAACGCACGACCTGGCTCCATGATTTCTGCACAAGCAGCCGCTGCATCTTGACCTGGCTTATCACCATCAAAACAAAACACTACTTCTTCAAAATTCTGGAGCCACTCTAGCTCTCTTCTGACAGCCTTGGGCGCGCTTTGCGCACCTTGAGGCACAGAGACTACTGGCCACTTGTTACCAAGCGCCTGAGACAATGAGAGAGCGTCTATTTCACCCTCTACTACAAAAAGCCTTTTGCCTTTTGATTGCAGATTTTGGCCAAAGAATGGAAGATTAGAGCCGTCTCCAATGACACGAAACTCTTTGTCTTTGTTTCTTGTCTTGATAGCTACTAATTTTCCGTTGCGGTAATACGGTGCTAGCTGATGAGTAGAGTTGACTCGGTACCCGAAGTGTCTCGCAGTATCTGCTGAGATACCTCGGGCTTTGAGTGCTTGTGCTTGACCTTGCGCGTATACAACTTCCGCTTCTGTACTATTCTTTGTCTGTACTTTGGTGAACGGATTTGTGCTGCTATCGGGTTCCTCTTCTTCATCTGCTACTCCATATTGCTCGCATGAAAAGCAGAATGTGTGACCGTCGTCATATAGAGCGCCTGCGTCACTAGAGCCGCATTTGTTACACGGAATGTGAGTTAAAAACGACGCACTCGCTGATGAATCCTGTGTTGCCTGCATGATCTGGTGCACTCCAATCTTCTGGTTTAATTAAGTCCCAGCCTTTACTTTGCTCACGGCCTACCTTTGTGCCGCGCTCTTTCGACATGTTAGCTATATGGACTTCGTCCCATGCTTCTTGGATGTCGACACCCGCAATGGCTAGTGTGCCAAGTGCAAAGACAGTTAGGTCGATTAATGAGTCCACGACGCCTTCCGCGTCACCAGCAGCTAGTGCGGCACCATACTCAGATAGCTCTTCTTCCATCTGCTCTCCGCGGAAACATAATTTACCGAATGTTAGTGGTTCATGGTTGAAACCATATTTGGCTTGCAACGCATATACATCTCCTACAATTGTTGACATGCTTACTCCTTATGCATACGAAGCAAACGCCTTGATGAAATAGTCGGTGTCATGTTTTTTGTAGTCGTACAAAATGTTGACGCCGTATTTGCCGCTTGACGCTAGCTCATCAAAAACGTTCACAACTTCTGTTATGTCATCGAACATCTCACTGCGTGTTTGCTGAATACGCTTGTGGTCTTCAGCAGCACTTTCAGTGCGACAGAAAATAAATGTTGGCTTGTAGGCTTTGATCATTTCCTGCATCAAAGCTGCAGTGTCGTAGCTTGGACCATTTCTATAAACTAGGCCGTAAGCTGCTTCACTCATGGCAAATCGGTCAATAACAGTTGGTACTCCGGCTTGCTCTTCTAGTTTGCCGGCAGTATGACCTATAAGTCTGTGGTAAGCTTCAACGTTCCATTTTGGATGGTAAGAGCAATGGAAATATTGTCCGCCTACTTCTTCGCATATGCGTTTTGCCAGAGTGGTTTTGCCGGTGCAGTCAGCACCTTCAATTATTATCATTGACTGGCCTCCGCTGTTTGTTTGCGGCAGAAATCAGGTTGTAGATGAATTTGTCTGGTGATGTAGTTGCGCAAGCAACGCTGTAAGACTTGTCTCTGTTGTTTGTGGATTTGTCTCCTAGCCAAACTCCTGCGTCTTCAAAGTGGTGCTCGTATAAGTGGAGCGAGCCCACGCGAACACATAGCTTGCCAAGACCGACAGCTACATTTTTGATCTGCCATAGAAATACTTGCATGTACTTGGCGATTGCTGAAAATGTGAAGATGTCGTAAGGCATGCCCCAGACAACATCTTGGCTGCGCATATTTACCAAAGCATTTAATTTGCCATCACGGATGATGAATTGAATGCCTGTGGTGCAAGGGATGTCTTTGCTTGGACCGGGGCGCTCTCGCCAAATGTTGATATAACAACGTCTGCTGTCATTATCGTTGGCTAGCTCGTTGGCTGCCCAACTCACTTGTTCTATTAGTTTAGGACCATAAGCGCCGTTTAGCGTAAAGCCATCGTCGCTAAACCGATGGTAGCTTTTCATATACTGCATGATAAAATCAGCGTCGTTGCGACCACTTAAGATCCAAGCAGCTTCACCGTACATAAAGGCGTAGTTAAGATTACGACCCATATGTGTGACAATCGGAAATTCTAGAGGTGTTTCGTAGTTGTAGTTTAGTATTTCTTTGATTTTTTGGTTTCGAGGCTCACACTCATATTCATAATTGTACTTAGTATCTTCGAGTGCTTTGAGCCAAACATTAGTTGCTGTTTGCATACAGCCTCCCTCAAAGTGAAAGGGACGCCCGAAGGCGCCCCAGTTGATTAGGCAAGTTGCTTAGAGTGCGGCTTGCCCAAGTAGTACTCTGTGTAGGGAGTTCCACGAGTATCTGTCTTGGTCTTCTTTTTGATATTGTGACCCTTTGCAATGAGCTTACTGATTGTTGCTGTAAGGTTCTGCAAATCAAACTCATGCATAGCAATCAACCGTGTGACTTTGCGGCCACTTTTCAGGTGTTTAATGAGACGTTCTTGTTTCGTCATAAATCCACTCTCCTGGAATAAGTTTGTCGGCATACGGAAATCCGTATTTAGTGCACCAGTCGCCGTAGCTTGTTTTGCTACCTTTGTTGATCTTCGATGCACTGCGGGTAAAAATCATACGAATGTCTAGCTCGGGATTTTGGTCTTTTACTAAGCGCATTTTGCGGCGATCTTCACTTGTGAACCGTCCTTTGCATTCAATGATTACGCCGTTTGGTAAGACAAAATCTGGGATGTACTTAGCGTCGATCTGATATGGGACCTTAGTCTTTTCATACTCAAATACGACGCCAAGCTCATTTAGCTGATCAGCTACAGCAGCTTCTAATCCGCTCCTGTAGCCATTCGTGAATTTGATGTGTCTAAAAGTCGTAGGACGTCTCACTGCTTTCGGGCTCTTCTGCTGCAGTGTGGACGTAGCCGTTTTCGACTGGATCGAAAGCGGTACTACCAAACTCTTCAAGCGTAATGATTTGGACGGCATTGAGATACATAGTGACACCTGTTGCACCTCCGGCGTTGTAGGTCGACATCACTCCTGAGATTTTGATCTCCGAACCATTACCGACGTTAAGGTCCTGCTTAATAACGCTGCCTTCTGCATCGTATAGTACAGGCTTCTTGCTTGATTTAGCTCGAAAGCGGACGCCTCCACTTTCTTCGTCAATTTCGAATGGCCACTTTGCTTTGCTAAGTGCTTTTTCACCAAATTCTTCTATGTAAATTTTCTTTGCTTCAGCCATGATTGGTGCAGCTTCATCTTTTGGCACCATTAGGTCTGTCTTATATTTACCTTCAGCATCAAACCGAGTATCGGGAACTGAAAACCACGGCCATACTGCTGTGCCCTGTGGTGAAGTAAATTTTGCTTTACTCATAAAGCGCTCCTTCGTCTTCATTATTTGTAGGTAAAGTTGAGGCTGCTTCTTTGAACAGCCAATTTATATTGACGCCTTCGTGATCTAAATCTGCGAGCAGATCTACAGGAACTGGGACGTCATCAAGTATGAGGCTTACTGCACGCGCAATAAGAGCCTCACGTCGTGTTGTTTCAAACGACATGCTGACTCCAATTTTTGTATTTTTTTTTTGGTTATGCGAACGCGTAGTCGCTTACTAACACTTCACGCAAATCTAAGTTTCCGCGTTCTGGTACTTCGACCATGGACATTCGATCTTTGTCGTTTAATTGGCCATATGCGGAGTTATATAGTCTTTGCATGACATCATAGTGCTCGTACATCGCAACGAACTGCTCACGGATTAGGTACGAGAAGTTTTGAGTATCAGCTGCGTGGGTAGCAAAACTATCATGAATAAGCATGAAGTCTTCTATCCCCGCCTCTAATCCTGCTAAGACGCTGAACATGAGATGGCTAGCGTCAAGTGAATGAATAAAATTAGGTGCAGCTGCGTTGCGTTGCTTCATTTTATCCAAAGTGCCTTTAGGCGTAGTGCGTAGATTTAGCATTATGCAGTTATACACGTTGCCATCAGGCGTCACCTTGCTGTTTTTCGATGCATCACAAGGTGATATTTCTTTGTCATACAAAAATATGCGGACGCGGTTAATGTTGTAGTCCTCATATGCATGCACAACTGGCAAGCCAATAGGTGATGTCCATATTAACGGACGAGCTTCATGTGCACACAGTTGTGCGCACTTCTGTATGAAGCGCATGCCTTCAGCCGCTTTTTTAACGACATCATTAACAGCATCCCACACTTGGCCTGCCATGTAGGTTGCTGCGCGTGAACCGTTGTCTTCACCAAAAGGGTGCTCATCTCTTATGCCTTCAAGGACCTCATCTTCAAGAGGTTTCATCAGGTCTTCCATGAGCTGTTGGCGAAAGCCAAACTTTTCACTTGAGTAGGCAAACGTCATTACGTTTCGCTTTACTACTTTGCGCGACACACCATAGTTTTTCCACAAAGTGGCTTCTTCTGTTGTGTCTTGGCTGATTGCTTCATTTACACGGTCTGCAACAATTTGATAAACGTCAGCAGGTTTTTGCCCGCTTGTTAAGTTAACTGTTGCACCACCTTTTTCATCTCGCAGCGCAGCGCTGTAGTGCTGAACACCACTATTTGCTCCGTCCATTGCTGGAGGAAGATGCGAGACATGTTCATCTCCATGCTCGACATAACCTGCAAAATCGATGCAGGCAGCCAGAAATGAAAATGGCTTGTCGGCTTGTTGCCAAATCTGGCGCGTAAGCCCAGGCTTTTTACCTATGAGGTAAAGAGCTCTTTGGTTTGCGTTTACCCAAGCAATCCGATCATCTAGGGACTTCTTGCTGATTTTTTCGAAATCACCTGTATTTGCCAGATTTACACAAAGCCAATAAGCACCAGTTTTGCCTAATGGCTTACCGCGCGCAAATTGAAACAAAGCTCTAATATGGTCAGCTCTTTGATGATTGAATGTGGGTATCGGATAAAGACGTCCTCTGAAATCTAGGTTGTGAGGCAGATAAAACTTCTCGTGCTTAGCTAATTCATTCGCCAAGTTGAGATCTGTTGCCATATTGACGACATCGGCGTCAAAAGCCCTGTTTCTTAGGATGATCTTTTCTTTTGTCTTTTTGACATGTTTCCGCTGCTTTGTGTCTAGCTCGTCCCAATTATTTGTTTTGCCTGGGACCTTCAGTTTAGCTTTTCTCGGAAACTTGCCAATAATGTCACCACGTTCCCATGCAGCAATTACTTGTTTGAGCACAGGTGTGTTGATCGCAAAAGGAGTTGACTGAACCGCATTCAAAGCTCTCGTTATCCGGTCCATCGAACCAGACTTGAATGCAGCGTCAATCAGCTCCTTTTGCTGTTTGTTAGCACGTCGTACTAGAGGTACAAGACTAGCTAATTTCTTGTCGTAGTAGCAGCCAGTATGGAACGACGTCCATGGCCTAGGCTCTGAGAGCATTGGCTTAAACACTGGCGACATCCACTGTATTTGATCTGTGAGTTCATCTACTAGCTTTCGACCAACCTCAGTTAAGCCAAGATTTTTGACGAAGAACTTCTTCTTTGGCCTGTCATATACTTCAAATAGACCAGAGCCTACCATGACGCAGTTAAGTACTGCTTGACCTACATTTACAAGTTGTTCAGTCGTCCATCTGTCAACACCAAGACCTTCTCGGCTTGCCACTGCTGACATAGCTTTTAATCTGTGACGAGGTGAATTGTGATTTCTCTTGGCCATCTCAAACAACCTCTTAAACAACTTAGGGTTGTCTTCTTCAAAATTCTTGGCCCATAGCTCGACACAAATCTGCTTACCAATGTTAGTGCAGATGTTAGTGACGTCCGTATATTGACCAACACCAATAAAGGCATAGTTCAACCCTATATAGGCAGTTGTGTCATTTGAGAGGTTGTCTAGCGCATAAAACCAAAATGGTCTGCTTGTAGTGCGGCTTACCATCTCCAGTTCTTTTGCAATAGCATTAGAGACCAAAGGTAGTGCACCCTTAACAAGCTTAGTGTCTACAGTCCCTAATATGCCAGTTTTAGATAATTGTTCTTCTTGATTTGCGAATCTTGCGATTCCCTCTTCAAGCATATTTGTCTCAAGTAGAGAGTTCATAGCACCTCCATAAGCACACTAATCTGCTTTAGTGCGGCTTCTTAAAGCCTTGACTTTTGTGCGATGATATGAGTGTGTTCTTGTTTTGTTCTAATTTAGCAAAATTGCTTTATTAGCGTCAAGATCACAACAAAATTAAGCAGCTTTTAGCCACCATTTAGGCGTTTCCGAGGCACGTTTCCATGACGCAAAATAGGCCTTTTCTGCTTTGTAATATGCTCTGTAAGCAGAAACAGTGTGGCGCTTTTTGTATTCGTCAGGCATGCACTTAGGCGGCCATGTAAACTTTATGTCCGGTATATTTTGTGGGGGTTTAGCGAGTGCATCAGCAATGCCCCAGTATTTGTGTGTTGTTCCATAGCGGTGCTGTTGCTCTTTCAAGAGTGCAACGAAAAGACCATAGGCCCACAGGTACTGTGCTGACCCTGAGCGCACCCATTTTGTAGAAGGGTGATTAATGTGTGCTATGTTGCACAGAGAGTGCTTGTTAGCATAATCAGAGCCATCCAGCACGCGGTGAGCGGTAGAGAGCATCTGTGCAGTTTCTAAGATCATTTTGACAACATGTTTGTCGCAATGCATCTTTGCTGCTTTGTTGAAATCAGAGTGTAAGAAAAATACGTTCATTCCGTCTCCTTGGTTTGCCAAACGACAAAAAAGTAAGACAACAAAAAGACACTCGTGATTGCAGCTGGATAGAGCACCAGACTACGAATCTGGGGGTCGGGAGTTCGAATCTTCCCGAGCGCGCCATTTCTTTAGCAATCACGAGCCTTTTTTGTTGTTAGGAATTAACTGCATCCAGCAGATCTTGGTCATCAATATGAGCATAACGAAGTGTTGTGCTAATGTTTGAGTGACCTAGCATGCGCTGAACCATCGCGATGTTCTTTGTTTTCTTTAACATACGCGTCGCAGTTGTGTGCCTTAATGTGTGCAGCACAAATTGTGTGTCTTTTGACAAGCCAACTTGATCTCGGACCTTGGCCCAAAACCTGTGAACTTGATGGTCTTTTATTTCAAAAGGCACGTGTTTTAACAGCAGCTCTTTGGCTTTAGGTGTTAGTGGAACAGATCGAGCTTTGCCGTTCTTTGTTTTCCACAGGCGCACCCAATCACCATCGATGTTTTCAGGTTTTAAACCTAACACCTCACCACGACGCATACCTGTATCTATGAGTATGCGCGTAAGTGCTGACATTTCTTCTCTATGTTTTCTTGCTATCAAGTAGTCTGCTGTTTCGATAGCCGCAAATACCTTCTGTTCTTCATCAGGCGACAACCAGCGAACGCGGTGCGGCGCAGGTGTCTTGCGTGAAAAATGTGGAAGCTTGTCTATGTAATCACGCTGTTTAGCGTAACGTAGAAGAGTGCAAAGCACACTAATGTTGTGGTTTATTGATGAAGGACTCATGAGAGTGCCTCGATGTGTGACTACCTTCTCTAAGCCTTCGATATATAGATCAACCATCTTTGTATCGATGTCTTTGATCTTTGGGTCGTTGAGTATTTCAACGCATCGTCTTGCTTGAGAATGGAAGGTGTCACAACCTTCTTTATCTTTCCACAACTTCATGCCACCTTCAGCAAGAAGCTCACTTAGTTTCATTATTACCTCCATTGAAAAAACACCGGTCCGTGATTGGACCAGTGCATTAGATGGTAAAATTTGCGTCTGAACTTATTATTGGTATTCACCTGTTCGGATTTGCTCTGCAAGCTCTTTCGCGCGCTCGCCAACTTGAGTGGACCAACGACTGTCTAGCAGCTCTGCTGCCGCAGTGTCGAAGTCCGATTGTTTTAGCGCTTCCATTGCGTTTTCGAACTTGAGTGCTGTCCCTATGCCGACGTTGAAAACAAAGTTCATCAGGGCGTCGTAGCGTGCAGGATCCAGCATTTCTGCCCATGGCATCAGTTTTTCTATTTGCAAATCTACTCGGGCTAGATCGTTCATTAACAGAAACCTTGCTTCGTCTTCTGTAATGCCGACATCTTCCAAATTTCTTCCAACTCCGATCGTTAATTTGCCTGATGTGCATCTATAGGGCTTTAGCTCCATACCTTCATGTTTTGTGATCTGTGCAATTAGTTTGTCGTTTGTCATTTAGACACGCCTTTGATCTTTTCTGCGGTGCGAAGACCTCCTAAGCCGAGCATTCCAAGAAGAACAGTCATCAGGCTGTCCATATCAAAAACAGGTAAAGCAGGAATCTCTATGCCTACGTATGAGCATATGAACATAGTCATTGGCGCAACGATGAAGTGCCACGCCATAGCTGAAGCAAGGCACCAACCAAGAAATGGGCGCCATCCTGCAACGAATAAAGATCGGTGTTGAGCTTCTGCTTTATTGATTTCTAATTGTCCTTTAGCAAGTTCATGTGCGTGCCGCTCGGACATTGTTGCAATCTCATGAGCAAGTTTTGCTCGCTCGTCTGCGTCTGGAATAAATTTATCAAGCATCCCAGCTATGGGACCTATAAGCGCTTGTATCATATCGCTAGCTTTCCTTTTAATTGCTTGCATTTGAACGCCACAGCCTTATGGCCTGGCAAAGTGTCAATGTCCTTTGCCATCTCTATGCTACGTTCAATGCATCGCTGCTCTGTCACGTATGGACCACGAGTATCTGAAGCTTCAAAGCAGGCGTTTGGCATGCCCATAAGGCAAACCATTATCCATGCTTCAAACATTATTTTACTTCCTTATTGATCCATATAGCGAATGCACCGCTTGCGCAGCCGGTCACAATAGACACAAGACCTGCTTGTGCAGCACTTGGATCGGGTATTGTCATGAACCACTCAACAACGCGCCATGTAAGCACCGTGAAAGTGAACATCATAAACCTAGGCAAAATAGCCCATTTATTGAGAGTTTCAGGTGTCATGCTATAGGCCTTTCAAAAACATGACCCACTTGAACATGCCAAAAACAGCTCCGCAAAAAAGCAGAAAGCCAAGCCCACATGCTACCCAAGTGAGTATCTTCTCTCTCCTTGCTGTAGCTTCGGCTTGGCGTTGCTGTCGTTCTTTTCTTGCCTCGACCTGAAACTTGATCCAGTCGTTCCATAAGCCTGGACGACCGGAGTATATCATTAGTGTTTTTAGCTCTTCTTCTTTTTGGTTTATGGCTTCAAGAGCCAAAAACTCTTCAAGATCATTTTCTTTAGCGGGATCATAAAACAACGAGCGTTTGCGTTTTTCGCTTTTTTTCTTGAGCTCGTCTTTTGCATTAACAAAATTGGCAATGGCCTTGCCAGCTTTTACTAAGTCCCCTGAGTTTTGTACGGCGGTCTTGATAACACCGAAAGCTGCGTTAGCGGCGGCGAGTTCAGCTAAAATAACTGCCTCCCTAGTATATGGTGACAGCTCCCCTTTTGATTAGTTTTGGTACACAGTACGCTGTTATCTTGTCGCGAGAGTCTAATAGATCTGCGTAATTATAATTGCCGTATCTTTTTGAAACTTCTGAAGCAAAGAAATTACATCGTTCTATACTAGCAAAGTACATATCTCCGCTTGCTAAAAATCTTGTGTCGCCTGCGCCTAAGTAAACAAGCAACAAAAATACATGCTGCATTTACATCTTCATTAACATGGATGCTGCAAGACCCACGATGATTACTGTTGATCCCATAATCATAGCTTCAATACGCCACATACGTTTATCAAGTGCATCAAGTTTGTCCTGTACTGCTGAATAGCGTATGGCGCACTCTCTCTCGTGAGCATCAAGTTGAGACTGCGTATCCATCATTTATGCAGCCCAACTTGCTGGTACTGCCTGACGCATTGGCGGCGTTGCCATCTCAGCCATCCGCTCATCAAGAACAGCCTGCAATTCAGCCTCTGTCTTGTCGAGCGATGCCAGTGTCTTTTGCTTGGCCCAGTCC
>Ga0181591_10003194_pt1 | contig 14176 bp, 15 predicted proteins | sample 071ome_33_FD_133757 | JGI IMG/M metagenome (GOLD analysis project Ga0181591, IMG submission 133757) | Coastal salt marsh microbial communities from the Groves Creek Marsh, Skidaway Island, Georgia - 071412AT metaG (megahit assembly) | ecosystem: Environmental > Aquatic > Marine > Intertidal...
ACAGTAGAATAAAAAATGGATTACAGTACTGAAATTAACAACTTATTTAGTTTGTTCATTAATGAGGATTCATATTTCCCGATGTTTCAAAGATTGGGGGTAAATATTTCTAAAGTAAATCCTTCATTTGAAAAAAGTTTTGAGAATGGTGTTTTATTTCATCCATATGAAATTAATCCCAAACCTTCTATATCAGAACAGAAAATTAACAGAGAACTTCGTATCGAATTAGTAAATCTTATTAGAGAATATCTCAAACAATTTGACCAACAAACTTATGGTGAGATTTATAAACTATTTCAAAGTGTGGATCAGATGAGAGACACTATAAGATGTTCTGAAAGTTCATCCCACAAAATTCAATTCGAAGTCTTGATTAAAAAAGTTGAAGACAAAGTAGACAAATTCTCTAGTAGCTATCTATCTTTGCCTGAAGGTCAATAATTTAAAGCGTTATAGATTAATAATTTTTTCTTTATTTTATTGATTTTTAATATATTTTTTATTAAAAAATAATTCTTTACATTTTTCAAATTAGGCGTATATTTCGAATTTGAACCACCACATGTTGGCTTTAATTATTTTTTGTGGAGACAATATTATGGCTACTGATGATTATGACTATGATGAATTTGAAGATGAGGATGAAAAAGACTTTGATTATGACTACGACGAAGAGGAGTCAGATGATGATTGGTATTAATTAATCAAGGATTAAATGAACTCTAAATATTTTCTTTAGAGTTCAAAAAAAAATTGGCTTAAACCTATTAATTTAGCCTCCTTCTTAATAAATAGAAGTAAAAGGCGGTATAGAGAACCATAAATAAAACTGATAGGGATACAAGAACTTTCGAATTGTTATAAAAAAAGACTACCGGTACCGAAAATAAAGTGCATATTAAGAGAATTGGTAAGGCAGTAAGGCTATTTTTTGTAACTGTACTTAACTTTAACATTCTAAAATATTTATGGTAAATCAACATATGTAGATGGAGCTTATCAGGTCTCATAGGGTCTTTTTTCCTGATGAAAAGTTTTCTGAAAATGCTAAAAAGTGTTTCATATAGTGGGTATATCAGCAACAATACTCCTATCCAGATTGAAACATTATGATTTCTAATAGAGAGAAGAAGTATAGAATATGTTAAGAGAAAACCCAAAAAATAGGAGCCACAATCACCACTGAAAATTTTTCCTCTTGGGTAATTAAAGAATAAAACCCCAAGTATTGCACCAATATATAATGGTAGATTTGTTGATATAGGCTCAAATCCTATTTCATAGCTGATAAAAAGCAATATTAAGAATATTAGTAAACTGTACCCAAGCATCAACCCATTAAACCCATCAATAATATTTACTGCATTAATAGCCCCAAGAACTACAAATACGGTAAATAAAATACTTAAAGAATCAAACTTTAAGAAAAAATCTATTGCATCAACTTCAAGACTGGTAATTTCTAATTCAAAATGAATTACAGTTGTGGCAACAACTACAGCTAAAAAAATAAATCTATAAACTGGCTTAATTCCAGAAAATATATCCTCAAAAAGGCCAATTGTAAGAATTAGAAAAGATAGAGAGAAGAATCTTGGCTCAATAAATTCAGACTCTCCATTAAGAAACATAACCAAGAAAATAGCTGCAAAAATTGCAATACCTCCAAATCTGGGTGTTGGGTTTACATGAAAATCCTGCAAATTATTATGTTTATCTAAGGATCTTAAATTACTTGACCGTGAAAATAAAAAAATAATAAACCAAGAAATAGCTGCAGAATAAATTGTGGCGTACAAAAATTTCATAAATATAGTCACTATACGAATAAATTAACTATTAATTTCGGCACCATAACAAATGCGCCAATATTTGTCTGATGAAGAAGAAAATCTGTAGCGCATATCCTTCCTTCTTCTAGGAGCATTAGATAGTTTTTTAAAAATATTTTCTAACGAATCATCAAAGCTTGTTTTATTTCTTGGATCAAAGAAAATTGTATAATCTGGTGCGATTTCTTTAGTGGCGCCATTGGCACTTGATAAAATCCAAATATTCCTTGATTCAGCCTCAATAATAGGTATGCTGAATGACTCAAATAAAGAAGGCATAATTAATAATTTTGCCCTATCATAAAGTTTAATTAGCTCTTTATTTTCAAGCTGACCATAAAAATAAAAATTATTCTCTCTTGCATACTTTGAATTGAGATAACTTGACTCAATACCTACAATATTTATGGAGTATCCTGCTAAAAGATTATTATTCTCATTATGTCTAATTAAGTTACCTAAAAGAAAATCCATATTCTTTTGAGGATGACTTCCAGATACAATCAAAATCTCATTATTTTTATTATCCCAATTTGGTAATGGATCTGAAAGATAACGCTTATCTACCTCATTATTTACAACAAAAATCTTATCTTTAATTTTGACAGACGAATACCGAAAAATTTCATTAAGCGCCCAACTAGAAACTGTAAAGATCTTTACTGCCTTTTTTATGGAATATTCAAAAAGATAAGAGTGGTAATTTAATGCAATCCTTCTTCTGAAATTAACAAAAGAGATACTTTTTTCGAAATAACTCTTAGCGTACTTAAAAGATACATCATGAATAGTAAGGAAAATTTCACAATGTTTGTTAAATTTTAAAAAAACGGGAGCGACATTTGAAAAGAGGTGAAGTTTCTTAAGTCCAAGAAAGAAAACCCAAAAAGGGATGATAAATTGCTCCCTTAATAAATGATTTTTAAAGTGTGTATTAACATAGTTAATATTTGATTGAAGCTCATTAGGTCTCTTACCTACACCAAAAACATATATTTTAGAATGCTTGCCTATTTTCCTAGGTATGCCGATATTTCTTTCATGAACTCCAATTCCTCTTGTTGGTTTCAAGCAAGAATGAGACAAATCTATCCCTATTTTTTCCATAGATAAACCAAGAAATTTTAAAAAATTCAGCTCAAAATTATAGAATCAACATATTCATATAATTAATATTGTCTCTTCTAAAAAATTTATACATAATCATTTCTTAGAAGAATTGTTCATTTTTTAATGTTCTCACATTTGCTTTTACATAACCCTCAACTGAACCGCAATCAAATCTCTCACCTGTAAATTTATATGCAATAACTTTTCCCTGTTGCGCAAGAATGTTCAAAGCTGATGTTATTTGAATCTCTCCTAAAACAGACTTTGAGGTATGCTTAATAATCTCAAAAATATCTTTTGTTAGAATATATCTTCCAATGACAGCTAAATTAGATGGAGCTTTTTCTATTTCCGGCTTCTCTACTAAACCTTTAAGTCTATATAAATTTTTAGCCAGCTCTGATTCAATAGATATGACTCCGTAATTTGGAATATTTTCTTTTGCAACCTCTTCAATTCCAACAATACAATGTCCGGGATATTTGGAGTAAACTTTAGCCATTTGTTGAAGAACATTGTCACCAGTTGTGAGGCAAAAATCATCAGGAAGAATCACACCAAATGCATCTGATAAAACATAATCATTTGCTTGCAAAATTGCATGACCAAGACCAAGTTGCTTTTCCTGATTGATATAAATGAAATTGTTATCACTTATGGTAGCCTCTAACTTTTTCAGTTTTTTATGTGATTTTTCATTCTCCGAAAAATAATGTCTAATAGCTGGCTTGTTCTCACTTGTGATCAAAATTAAATTTTTTGCAGATGCAGCAACTGCTTCATCAACGGCATAATGAATTAATGGTTTTGCTAACACTGGAAGTAACTCTTTTGGGACAGATTTTGTAACTGGGTAAAAGCGAGAGCCTTTTCCGGCAACTGGGAAAATACATGTATCAATAAAATTACTCATTATTGTTTTTTGAGTTTAGACTTAAGAATTTCCTTGCCATCTTCTACAGCAGGCTGGTCGTATGTATTAATTTGCAAAAAAGCACCAATACAAGAAACAAGCAACTGAAATCTATACATAAGCGCTCCAATGCAATGCTCATTTATCTCATCAATAGTAACAATATCACATGGAATGTCTTCCTCAAGAAGAATTGACTCATATGTTGCATCCGCTTGATGGTTAATCAAATCATTAAACGATAAGTTGTCCAAATAACTCATATCAAAAATTTCATGGTCGTTAATCTCTGGAATTATTGATTTATCAAGGAAATTTTTAATTTTGAAAAAAGTAACTGTTTTATTTCTTACTCCATCTTTAATCAACTGAAGGAAGCTATGTTGATCTTCAGGACCCAAAAGAGCTACAGGGGTAAGACCCTGCCTTGTAGAATTTTTATTAATTTTGCCTAGTGACTCTGCCCATAATTGAACATACCATTTATTAAAGTCAGAAAAAACAGACGAATAGGAGAAAATAATATTGCTTGAAAACCTTGCTTTATTTTCAACAAGGAACCTTGCTTTATTAATTATATGATCGTAGTAATAGAGCTTTTCAAAGAAACTTTCATGAACCCCTCTACAGCCTTCAAGGATTTTTTCTATTTCTACACCAATTATTGCCAGAGGAATAAGTCCTACCGCGCTAAACACTGAGAAGCGTCCTCCAACATTTTTAGGGATATAAAAGACATTAATATTTTTATTTTTTGCATAATCATCAAGTTTATTACCTTGACTAGTAATGCAAGTCAGATTAGCACTAGAAATCTCTATTTTAGAACTGACATATCTAAATATTGCATGCGGCTCAATTGTATCCCCTGATTTAGAGATCAGAATAAAATGTGCATCTTGTAAGTTTACATTGAGGCAACTATTGATGTATAAGGGGTCAATAGTATCTAAAAAGATCAAATTCTTCTTGAAAGCTCCAAGCGGCTTCAGAAAAGAATATATTGCTTTCGCTCCTAGACTTGAACCACCAATTCCAATAACAAAAATATTTTTACTTTTAATAGTTTTGGCATATTCAGTGATGCCTTCAATACTTTGAAAGGGAAGCTCGTAATATCCAACAGTTGCTGCTTCCAATTTAAGCATTTCAAAAATGTAATCATTTGGTTTTATTTCATAAAAATTTCGAGAATAATGCATCATAAGGAGAATTGACAGGGAAGTCTGAAATCAAATAATGACTGTTATAATACTTAGAAATTATAAACCCTGGGTTTTATTAAATGAATCAAATTGATTTTAACAATAAATCTATACTTATTACTGGTGGTGCAGGCTTCATAGGAAGTAGTTTGGCATTTTATTTCCAAGATAATTACCCTGAAAGCAATGTCTTCATATTTGATATATTTAGAAGTGGTGAAAAATTCGAGAATGGCAATCTTAAGAGCTTTGGTCATTATAAAAATCTCATAGACTTTAAAGGCCAAATAATCACCGGTGATATAAATTGTTTCAATGATTTGAATGCTTTATCAGACATTAAATTTGATTTTATCTTTCATCATGCTGCAATATCTGACACAAGAGTCTATAACCAAGAATTGGTTATAAGGACTAATGTTAATTCTTTTTATTGGTTCCTTGAAAAAGCTAAGAGAGATAACTCTTGTCTTGTATATGCTAGCTCGGCTGCCACCTATGGCAGTCTTGCATCTCCACAATGCGTTGGTAAAGAGCACCCTGAAAACCCTTATGGTTATAGCAAATACAGCATGGATCAAATTGCATTGAGATTTATTAGCAGAAATAAAGGTTTGAGAATTTTTGGACTAAGGTTCTTCAATGTATATGGACCTAGGGAATATTATAAGAGTAAGACATCTTCTATGGTTATTCAACTGGGGCATCAAATTTTAAGTGGTCAATCCCCAAAACTTTTTGAAAACTCTGAAAATATTTATCGAGATTTTATTTATATTGATGATGTCATTAAAGCAAATATCCTATCTGCCACTTCAGAGAATAGTGGTATTTATAATGTTGGAACTGGAAATGCAAGAAGCTTTAAAGATATAGTAGATATTTTGCAAGAAGAATTAAATACTGACCTCAATGTAGAGTACATAAATAATCCTTATTCGGGATATCAAAATCATACACAGGCTGATATATCTCTAACACAAAGTTCTTTGAAATTTTTCCCTGAAATATCTCTTGAGCAAGGTATAAAAATGTACATACCTTATATTAAAAAACATCATAACCAATCAATAGATTAACATGCTTATCGATACAAACCATTCCGTTTTGGTTGTAGGTGATTTAATATTGGATCATTATATATGGGGCAGTTGTGAAAGAATCTCACCAGAGGCGCCAGTCCAGATCATAGATGTTACTAATGAATCATTTCTCTTAGGCGGATGTGGCAATGTTGTTAACAACCTAAAATCAATTGGAGCTAATGTATCTCTCATAAGTGTAATGGGAGACTGTCCAACATCTAATAAAATTCAACAAATTCTGAGTGATATTGATGTTGACAGCAAATACATATTTCAGCAATCCAATAGATTTACCAGCAAAAAAACTCGTGTAATATCCTCTAATCACCATGTTATTCGCTTTGACAAAGAAAGTAAGGATGATATCGATGAGAACTTACAACTTGAGATTATTAACCTTTTTTCTGAGATATTAAATAATTTTGACATTGTAATTCTTTCTGATTACGGCAAAGGCGTTATTACTGACTACATTGCAAGACAAATTATTTCAATCTCCAATAAAAATAATACAAAGGTTATTGTTGATCCAAAGGGTTCTGATTATTCAAAATATAAATCTGCATATCTATTAACCCCGAATAAGAAAGAAGCCTCGTTGGCAACAGGTATAGAAATTATTGATCAATCCTCACTTGAAATTTCTCTTAAGAAGCTAAAGTCTAAATTTAACCTCAAGATTTCACTTATCACTCTGAGTGAAGAAGGTATAGGTATTTATGATAATGAAGTTCATGTTTATCCTACAACTGCTCGAGAGGTTTTCGATGTTACAGGTGCTGGCGATACAGTTATTTCATTACTTGCTATTTGCATTGCAAGTGGGTTAGATATTCAAGAGTCAGTTCAACTTGCAAATATTGCTGCTGGTATAGTTGTGGGCAAGGTTGGATCTGCAACAGCTTCACTTGATGAAATATACAACTATCACCAAAATCTAAATTCCGAATTCAATAGTTACATCGAAAATTGGGGTCAACTTTCGGAAAAAATTAACGCTTTAAAAGGAAAAAAGATTGTTTTTACCAATGGTTGTTTCGATATTCTCCACTACGGACATGTTAAGTATTTGGAAGAAGCAAAGAAACTAGGTGATTTATTGGTTGTAGGCATAAATAGTGATAAATCAATTTCAAACTTAAAAGGTAAATCTCGTCCAATTAACACTTTAAGTGATAGGGCAAATATAATAAATTCATTAAAGTCTGTAGATATTGTTATACCTTTCGAAGAAGATACGCCGCTTGAACTTATAAAATATATTTCTCCAGATGTTCTTGTGAAAGGGTCCGATTACAAAGATAAAAAAATTGTTGGAGCCGAATTTGCAAAAGAAGTTGTCTTAATTGACTATATCAAAGGAAGAAGTTCCACAAATATCATTAAAAAAATAATGAATAATGAAAAAAATAATTGATCAGGATATCCATTCACACATTGAACTTTTTAAAAAATTATCTCTGCTGAATGATGATATCGAAAAGTGCGTCAAAATTATCCTTGAAGGTTTAAATAAAGGAGGAAAACTTATCCTATTTGGTAATGGCGGTTCTGCTGCAGATGCACAACATATTGCTGCAGAGCTAGTTGGAAGATTCAATTTTGATCGCCCTGGAATTCCAGCTATAGCAATTACAACCGACTCTTCAATTTTGACCTCTATCTCAAATGATTATAATTTCGAAAAAGTTTTCCAAAGACAACTCGAAGCGATATTAAATAAATCAGATATAGTCATTGGAATTAGCACTAGTGGGAATAGTGCTAATGTTGTAAACGCTCTAGATTATTCGAAGAAAGTGGGCGCTAAAACTATTGGTTTTACTGGTCTCAATTCAGGAAAAGTAGGCAATATTTGTGATGTAACTCTTTCTGTTCCCTCGACCGAAACACCTCGTATACAGGAAGCGCATATTTTTATTGGACATACTCTATGTAACTTGATAGAGTTAAAACTTTTTAAATAACCTTTGTATTTCCTCTAATACATTTCCTGAGGTAATTTCCTCCATACACTTATGATGACTCAATGGACAAACTCTTTCCATGCAGGGCTGACATGGTAAGTTGGTTTTGATAATTTTTGAAATTTTGTTGTTCCATTGGCATGTTTCATTATCTCTAGTTGGTCCAAATATTGAAATAGTTGGAACCTGAAAAGCAGCAGCAATATGCATTGGACCACTATCGCCAGTTATAAAAAGCTTTAAATCTTTGATCATTTCAACAAGACCACCAATAGAAGTTTGACCACAAAGATTCTTAAAACGAAGTACACCTCTTTTATTTAAACAATTTTCAATCTCTTTGCAAATATCACTTTCAGCTTTTGAACCAAAAATTAGTATCTCGTGATCTTTAGACAGTTCCTCAGCAACAGCGCAGAATCCACTAATCGTCCATCTTTTTGCACTTCCGAAAGCTGCACCAGGGTTTATTCCAATTTGATTTTTTAAGCCAGAATTTCTCTTTTTGGTATAAAGAGTCAAGTTACCAGGTTTTGTATTAATGTTAATTGATTCATTAACAAAATCATTGTATCTTGATACTTGGTGTCCAGAGACATGGGAGGACTTATCGTATTGAAATTTCTTATTGGAATTTATTAACTTCAAGAAAATTTTAGACCTAAATGAACTCCTGAAAGAGAAAGCCATATCATAATATATTTGTTGATTTTTCAGCTCAAGAGTCAGTTTAATAGTTTTGGGGGTTAAGTAGCTTTCTACAAGTCCTGGAAAAGAATTCATAAGATCAATAGATACTTTTGAGCCCATCATAAAATATTCAGCATGTGGGTATTTTTCTCTGATATTTTCCAATGCAGGGGTCACCATAACAGTATCACCTAGCCATGTTGGTAACTCAATGAATATTCTCATGTATGAATCATACCTTTCATAATATTATTAGAAGATCAATTTTTTTTAGTTGCTATAATTCAGAATATGAGTCATATCCCCATACTTATGTACCACAGCATTAAGTCAGAGCCGAAAGGATCTATTTTAAGGGGTTTGTGCGTTCCTCCATGGCTCTTCAAACTTCAGTTATTTACTCTTAAAACTCTAGGCTATCAAGGCATGTGTATATCGGAGCTAATGCCTTATTTAAATGGGCAAAAAAAAGGAAAGGTTTTTGGAATTACTTTTGATGATGGATATGTAAATAATTTTGAAAATGCTCTGCCCATCTTAAAGAAATTTAACTTTACTGCCACCTGCTATATTGTAAGTGGACTAATTGGTAAAAATAATGTTTGGGATATATCCAAAGGAGTTAATGAAAAAAGACTTATGGATCGTAAAATGATAGGATTATGGATTGATTCCGGTTTTGAGATAGGTTGCCATTCTCATAATCATAAAAGATTATCGCATTGCTCATCTAAAGAATTAGAAACAGAAATTAGAGATTCAAAAAAAATGCTTGAAAATATTTTTAAAGTGCCCATCCAACATTTTTGCTATCCCTATGGAGATTTTTCAGATGAAGTTATTGAACATGTTTCTAAATCTGGATTTAAATCTGCCGTCACAACATCAAGAGGAAAGGTAAATTTATCAACAAATTTCTTAAAGTTGCCAAGAGTTTTAATTAATCATAGAACTTATCCAATTTCTCTTCTAGTAAAGATCTTGACAAGCTATGAGAACAAAAAAACTTAAGATCGCTATTCTAATAAGAAGCTTCAGTGGGTCTAGAGGTGGTGCTGAAAGATATTGTGTTGAGCTAACAAAGAAACTTTCAAAATTTCATGAAGTTCACGTTTTTAGTCAAGAAATTATGACTTTGGTTGAAAACGTTACTTTTCATAAAATAAATTCTAAAATTTCTAAACCAAGATTCGTTAATCAGATAATTTTTTCCTTGGTTACAAAACAAGAAACCAAAAATAAATTCGATATTATTCATTCTCATGATATGGTCACGCACGCTAATGTATATACGATTCATGTACCATGCTTTAAAACAAAATTTACTAAATCAAACTTAGTATCAAAATTTATTCAATCTATTGGGATGTTGATAAGCCTCAGAAAGCTATCATATCTTTTATTGGAATATTTTGTATTCAAGCCTAATTCATCCAAGCAAATTATTTCCGTTTCTAATTTGCTAATGAAGAATATTAAGTTAAATTATCCCAATTCACCTAGTAATGTTGTAGCTTATCCGGGATTTTCTCATAGAGAGTCTACAAATAGTTCTGAGAAATTGCTGATTAGGAAAGGACTTAATTTAGATGATAAATATTTCACGATTCTATTTGTTGGAAATGGCTTCCTTAGAAAAGGTTTGCCTCAAGTAATTAAAGCCCTAGAAGAAATTTATGCGCCAAATATAAAATTACTTGTTGCTGGAAATGGCAACAGGCAAGAGATTTCTTTCCAAAATAAAGACTTAGAGAAAAATACTCAATTCTTAGGTCAGGTTCAAAACATGTCAGAATTGTATGAATCTTCTGATCTTCTTATTCATCCTACATTAGGCGATACATTTGGAATGACAGTGCTAGAAGCAATGCTTCATAAGATACCTGTTATTGTTAGCAGTAGTTCATACTGTGGCATAAGCGAGATTTTGTCAGTAAAAGAAGTATTCTTACTAAATGACCCCAAAGATTCTATAGAAATTTCTAATTACATCTTATTCATAAGGTCAAACCCAAAAATAGTAGAAGAAAAGTTAGAAAAGGCTAAAAAAATTGCTGAAGAATTGAGCTGGGATAAGACATGTGATAAAACACTTGAGGCTTACAAAAAAATTTTATAGACTTACATATGAAGATCTCTGTTGCAATTATTACTAAAAACGAAGAAAACAATATAGAGCGTTGTATTTCATCAATAAAGAATTTTGACGAAGTAGTCGTAGTTGATTCAGGCTCCAGTGATAACACTGTAGATATATGTAGGAGATTGAATTGCAAAGTTATCAATACCGAATGGCTTGGTTTTGGGCCTACTAAACAGTTAGCTGTAAGTAATACAAAAAATGACTGGGTGTTATCAATTGATGCTGATGAAGTGTTAACAAAACAACTAGTTGAGGAAATTAGCGCTCTTTCTGATTCAACTGAGATACTTGCCTATAAAATTAAAAGGAGATCATTCTACCTTGGGAGGCTCATAAAGTTCTCCGGATGGCAAAATGATTATCCAATTAGGCTTTTCAATAAATGTTATGTAAATTTTGATGATAAATTAGTTCATGAGAAGGTTATTGTCAATGAATCTAAAGTTGCTATGATTGAAAACTCAATTCTTCATTACCCTTACCCTGACATTCACTCTCATATAGCAAAAATTAATACTTATACAAATCTTGGTGCAAGAGAATTAAAAGAGAAAGGTGTTAGAAAAAATTTTCTATTTGCTTTCATATCTGGTTTTGTTAAGTTTTTAAAAACCTACTTTTTCAAACTAGGTTTTTTAGATGGCAAGGTGGGGCTCATATTGGCTGTAAACTCAAGCTTTTATTCATTCTTAAAATATTGCAAGTTATGGCTAATGAACAAAAAATAAATGTTCTCCATGTTGATACTGGTAAAGACTGGAGAGGCGGGCAAAGACAAGTTCTCAGCCTTCATATGAGTTTATTAAAAAATGGCATATCCAGCCATCTATGTTGTCATGAAAGAGGCAAACTTCTTAAAATGGCTCTTGATCAAAAAGTAAATAATATTCATACTATAAACTTCAAAGGGGCTTTGTCGATCAAGACCCATTTAGATTTCTCGAACATATGTAAAAAAGTTAAACCAAATATAATAAATTTTCATGATTCGCACTCACTATCTTTAGGGATTTTCATTAAAAAAAATGCAAAACTTATAGCTACAAGAAGGGTTTCCTATCCAATCAATTTACTATCAAGATATACCAAATATAAAGTTATTGACCTCCATATTGCGGTAAGTAATGAAATAAAGAACTACCTCTCAAATTTTTATAATCAAGTTATTTGCATCAATAGTTGCATTGACCTTAAAAGATTTAAAATTAAAAAAAGAGAATTATTTGATAAAGACAACATCAACCTGCTGTATGTAGGAGCCTTTTCAGAACAGAAAGGTTTAGATATTCTTTTGCCTGCATTTCAAAAAATTTCATTAACAAACAATAAAATTTTTCTACATTTGGTTGGGGAAGGACATTTATTAAATTGGGCAAAACAAGAAGTGGACAAATTGAATCTCCAATTTGTTACTAAATTTTACGGATCAAAAAGAAATATAGAGGATTTTTACTTGTCGTCTGACATTGTTATCTGTCCCTCAACTTCGGGAGAGGGCTCAAGTGGAGTAATCAAAGAAGCTCTTGCGGCTGGAAAAATTACTATTGCCAGTGATTTAGAGTGCAATAAAGAAATTATAGAAAATAACTATAATGGCTTTCTATTTGAAAATAGGAATGCTAATAAACTTTATCTCAAAATTAAAGAGTCAATAGATGGCAAATCAGAACTAAAAAAATTAAATCTTGAAAAATCTATAGAAAAATTTTCTTGCACTGAACAAACAAAAAAATATATTAAAACCTATAAAGAAATTCTATGCGGCACTATTTGAATCTTTTGATACTTTATTTCTAAGTATTCCCAAAAGTATTGCCACCATAGCCGAATAGAATAATGTAGTATTTTGATGATCGAAAATACCGTTACTGAGAGCATAAAAGAGGTAATGTAAGGTGATAATTAATAATAAACTAGTTAGATCTCTAATTTCATCTGTAAATATCTCGAACTGATTCTTTATAAGCCGAAAACATTCTAGTAGCGGATAAAAAAGAAGCATTAATAAGGCAATAAAGCCAATAATCCCATTTTCGACTAATGTAGAAAAAAATTGTCCGTGGGGATGGTTATAACCAGCAATGCCTGATTTAATTAGTCCATTATCTATTAACTTTTTGTTGGCTAATTTAAAATTATTCTCGCCAATTCCAAGGAATGGATTCTCCTGAATAATATATATTGAAGATTTCCACATTTCTAGTCTTTCTTGGACACTAGGGCCCCTCCTTAAATCTGAATTTCCATTAGTTGTATATTCTGTTATTCCAATCACTGCGTTTTTTGTCCTTTCTAAAACTCCAGTTTGAGGAATTGCAAAACTCACAACAAACAACACAAAGAACAAAAAATTTATAAAAAATCTTTCAAGTCTATTCCAGCCTTGGGGATTGATAAAAAACATTAAGATTAAGGTTATAATGGCAGCAACCCATACTCCCCTTCCACCCATTATTAAAGAAGTGGCAATTCCCATGAACCCCGAAACGGATAAAAAAGCTATTGAGAATAAATTTTTAGAGTATCTGAGAAAATATAAACTAGAAATTCCAAATATAGAGCCATACAAACTAACAATACCGGTCCCCTTAGTGAAACCATCAATCAATTGAATTCCAAAGAAATGACTGGAAATATTCAAAACTCCAAATATTATTGCAGCCAAAGCAACGCCATAGACAATCAAAGTACTTTTTAAATCAAAAGTCCTTAAAAAAAAATATATAGGAAGGACAAATAAAAATCGAGAGTTAACATCCAATTCTCTAATCTCGGTGTTAAATTGATAAAAACTAATTAAAGAGACTAAAGGCATTAGTAGAAAAATTATTGAAAATATTAAATCCTTTTGATCGTATTTATTTTTCTCTCTCAAGGCTAATAGGCCAATTAATGACAAGATAAGAATAAATAAAATAAGGTAGCCTGAATATTTTGAGGTTACGATTAGACTAAAATAAGCAAATATAGCCAATCCGAATATATAAGCATATATCTTTGGAAAATTAATTGAAATCATATATGCCTAGCACAATTAAAAAACTTAAACATCCCTTATTCATTGTTTTTGTATATCTTCTGATACATTTTCTTATTCGTATAAGTTTGTCTGATACTATTCAGGTTGATGACAGGGAGCAAATTATAACTGCTCAATTTCTTCAACTTGGATATAACATGCCACAGCCGCCACTCTACTCTTGGATAAGCTGGGTATTTTTTCAAGTG
>Ga0181591_10003211_pt1 | contig 14127 bp, 11 predicted proteins | sample 071ome_33_FD_133757 | JGI IMG/M metagenome (GOLD analysis project Ga0181591, IMG submission 133757) | Coastal salt marsh microbial communities from the Groves Creek Marsh, Skidaway Island, Georgia - 071412AT metaG (megahit assembly) | ecosystem: Environmental > Aquatic > Marine > Intertidal...
CAAATGTAATTGTTATTGCTGCTACAAATAGACCTGACGTATTAGATCCGGCTTTATTAAGACCAGGAAGATTTGATAGAAGAGTTGTTGTTGATAGACCAGATATTAAAGATAGAGAAGCAATTTTAGAAGTCCACGCTCGAAAAAAACCTTTAAAAAAGAATGTTGATTTGTCTGCAATAGCAAAGAGATCTCCGGGATTTACTGGTGCTGATTTAGAAAATGTAATGAATGAAGCTGCAATTATGTCTGCTTCAAAAAATCTTAAAAAAATAGGACAGCCTGAGCTAGAAAATGCCCTTGAAAAAGTAGCATTGGGACCAGAAAAGAAATCAAGAGTATTATCTGAAAAAGAAAGAAATATCACTGCTCACCACGAAGTAGGGCACGCTGTTGTTGGTCATATGATGCCTGACTGTGATCCAGTTCATAAGCTATCAATTATTTCAAGAGGGCAAGCTTTGGGTGTTACTTGGTATTTACCTGAAGAGGATAGACATTTGTATTCAAAGTCTAAATTTGAATCTGAATTGTGTGCTATGCTTGGTGGATATGTAACTGAAGAAATTTTCTTTGGACAAGTTACCACAGGACCATCAAATGATTTGGAAAGAGCAACTGCTATGGCAAGAAGAATGGTTACTGAATTTGGTATGACAGATCTTGGACCTGTAACCTATGGTGAAAAAAATCATGAGGTTTTTATTGGTAGGGATATTGGACATTCCAAAAATTATTCTGAAAAAACTGCTTTTGAAATAGATCAAAGAGTTTCAAATCTTATTAACGAAGCTTACAAAAAAACTGTTAAAATAGTTAAAGAAAATAAAGATTTAATTTCTAAAATCTCATTAGATTTATTGGAAAAAGAAAATATTGATCGCGAAGAATTTGAAAGTTATTTTAAATAAAATTTATGGAAATTCATCAAAAAAAGTTTACTGAAATTGGATCTAACGATCAAGATTTGAGTGTGAAACATGCAATTGATGTTGACATAATAGAGAGTAATGAAGCTTTAGTTTTGTATTTTGACCTACCTGGTTTTGCAATTTCTGATATTAAAATGATGGTTTCAATGGACGGAATTTTAAAAGTTTCTGCATCTAGAAATATAGACTTTTCCTCTTTAGAGTCAGCTTTGTTAAGTGAAAGATTGATGGGAGAGTTTTATAAAGAGATTGTTTTGCCTCAAGGTTTAAATTTTGAAAACCCAAAGTCCAGCATGGAAAATGGAGTACTGAAGTTAGAGTTATTTAAGGTTTAGGTTGTTGTTATTGGTCTTTGATTGTGATACAATTAAAGGATTTAACAATAAAATAATGAGATCAGAAATGCCGAGTGAGGTTTTAAAAAAAGCTGAAGAACTAAAATTGACTGGTGATCATGAGAAAGCTATAAAATTTTTAGAGGATGTATTAGTAGATGATTTAAATGTTTCTAAAGCATATGAAGAAATTGCAGATAATTTTTTATCTTTAAAAGAATTCGATAAAGCTATATTAGCATTAGAACAGGCTATTAAACTTGATCCTATTTCTGCCAATGCTCATTATTTGTTGGGGTTTGCTTTAAGTGTAAAGGGAGATTTTGATGCTTCTATTCAAGAGCTTGAGCTTGCAGATAAAATTGAACCTAATCATCCTGAAATATTAAGATGTTTAGGTTGGTCTTACTTTAATGCTAACGATAGAACTACCGGAATAATTGTTTTAGAAAGAGCACGATATATGTCTCCAAACGATGCATTGATTTTATCTGATTTGGGTGTTTGTTATTTAAATAATAAAGACTTTGAAAAAGCTGAAGATATTTTTAATCATATTTTAGAACTTGAGCCAAATAATCAACAAGCTTTTGATTGTCTGAAGGCCTGTCAGTTTCATAAAATAAAATCTGATTTAGATACTAGAAAATAAATTAAAGCCTTTAAGGCTTTTTTTTTGACATTAAATTCATATTTATTAAAATAAATATGCTCTTTGAATTTTTGGTTTGCGTTAAACACGAGGAAAGTCCGGGCTTCGCAAAAGGAATAAGTAGCAGATAACGTCTGCCGGAGGCAACTCCAGGGAAAGTGCCACAGAGACTATACTAATTTGATTCTTTGAATTAAATGAAAGGTGAAAAGCTAATCTTAGATTAGAATTTATAGGTAACTATAAAATTTGGTAAACCCTACTTAGAAGTAAGTGTAGAATGGGAAATTAGTAATTTATTTTCTTCCTTTGTTGATTATTGATTTGCTACACGCTTTAAGTTGATAAGTGATTATTAACATAGATAAATTTACCATTAAAACAGAACTCGGCTTATACATTTCAAAGGGCTTTAATTTTTATTTATGAAAAAATATCAAATTTTTTATCTATTTTATTCTATTTTTTTAGATTCTATTGCAATTTTTTTGTCTTTTAATTCTTTATATTTAATCCGACAAACTCAAATTGCTCAAGAATTTTTAGGCTTAATTACACAATCTTCAAACTTTATGCCTTTTTTGGATTTTACTTTTTTTGTATTAAAAGTAGTTGTTTTATTTTGTGTAATTATGTTTATTGTTGGCGGATACAGTTTTTCTATAAAAGATCGACTTAAGCATCATTTTTCTTTTATTTCTAAGGCTAGTGTGCTGTGGTCGTCTTTTGTTTTCTTATATTTCCTTTTGATGCGCTCTGTACCATTTTCAAGATCAATTGTGATTTTTTCTTTTCTTTTGAGTTTTTTTGTTATCGTTTTTTTCCGTTCCCTTTTATTAAAATCGAAAATTAAAACTTCATCACTCGATCAAAACAAAACTAAGGTTTTGATAATATCTTCAAATTTATCTCAGTTTGATAATTATTTTACTCAGTTTCAAAAAGATACTCGGTTTAGACTTGTTGGTTTATTGTCTAATTTTAAATCAGATCTTAAAGTTAATCAGTTTAAATCTTTTGATGAATTTGTTAAAAGTTGTTTAAAAGTGGATGTTATTGTTGATTTAGACTCTAGGGAACATTTTATGAAATCTGAAATTTTAGCATTCGCCAGATATAATCAAGTTGAGTACTCTTTTGTACCGGGAATTGCGGAGTTTAGTAAATTTAATTTTGAATATGATTTTGAGCACAATTATTCTGAGCTGACTTTGATTCCTTCTAGACTTGTAGGGTGGCATATTGTTGCTAAAAGAGTTTTTGATTTAATTGTTTCGTTTCTTTTGCTTTTGATTTTATCACCTTTTTTATTGCTGGTTGCTTTGTTGATAAAATTGGAATCTAAGGGCCCTGTTTTTTTTACTAAAGGCGATGATGGAAATCCTGTTTATAGAATTGGGCAAAATAAAAATCCTTTTATAATGTATAAATTCAGAACAATGCGTAATAATTCACATTCTATGCGTTATAATGAGCTGAGTGAAAATGATTTAAGAAAAGACTCGCCAATGGTTAAAATCCAAAATGACCCTAGAGTTACAAGGTTAGGAAAGTTTTTAAGACGTTTTGATATCGATGAATTACCACAATTGATTAATGTTTTAAAAGGGGATATGTCTCTTGTTGGTCCAAGACCGCATTTGCAAGAAGAAGTTGCAAAATATAGTGATTATCACAATTTTGTGTTTACAATTAAGCCTGGAATAACTGGTTTACCTCAGATCAGTGGAAGAAGTGATTTGGACTTTGAAGATGAAGTTTTATTGGATTCTAAATATATAGAAAGTTGGTCTTTTACTCTGGATTTAAAGATCTTGTTAAAAACTCCAATTGTTGTATTTTTAGGTCATGGAGAACAAGCTTCTGTTGCAAAAAAATAAAGATTCTTTATTCTTATTCTAATAATTAATTACAAAAAATGGTACTTCAGAAATTAGCTGCCTTGATATCAGGAGACAATAATAAAAAAATGTTAAAAAGTGCAAAGGCACTGATTCCAAAAATAAACGAATTTTACGATAAATTTGTAGAGGAACTTAGATCAAAAGAAGATTTTGTTCGCCATTATAATCTTTTAAAAGAACAACATTTAAAAGAAGGGAAAACACTTGATGAACTTCTGCCTGAGACATTTGGTTTGATTAAAGCTGCTACTAAATTTTTGTGTGATTCTGAATTTGATTTAATGGGAACTCAAACTGTATGGAATATGGTTTATTTTGATGTTCAATTAATTGGTGGTATTGCTATTCACAATGGAAATATAGCTGAAATGAGAACTGGTGAAGGTAAGACTTTGGTTTGTACTCTTCCTTGTATTTTAAATTCCCTTACGGGACGACCTGTAATGGTTGTAACTGTTAACGATTATCTAGCTGAAAGAGATGCAACTTGGATGTCTCATTTATACAATTTTTTCGATTTAAAAGTTGGAATTAATAAATCGGGTCTTGAAATTGAAGAGAAAAAAGAGGTGTATAATTCAAATATTATTTATGGAACTAATAATGAGTTTGGGTTTGATTATTTAAGAGATAATATGGCTCAAAGTATAGATCAAGTTGTACAAAGTGATTTATATTTTGCGATAATTGATGAAACGGATTCTATTTTGATTGATGAAGCTAGAACTCCATTAATTATTTCAGCTCCAAAAAATGAATCATTAGATGTTTATGGTTTATATGCAAAAATTCCAACTCAGTTAAAAGAAAATGTTCATTATAACGTTGATGAAAAACAAAGATCAGTGACTTTGAGCGAGGACGGGATAGATTTTGTTGAGAAATTTCTAGGTTTAAAAGATTTATATGCTGAAGATGGTTTTAAAATCGTTCATCATGTTGAGCAGGCTTTGAAGGCTGAGGTTTTATTTAAGAAAGATCGAGATTATATGGTTGTTGAGGGTGAAGTTATGATTGTTGATGAGTTCACTGGTCGTTTAATGAAAGGTAGAAGATATTCTTCAGGTTTACATCAAGCTATTGAAGCTAAAGAAAATGTAGAAGTCAAACAAGAGTCTTCAACATTGGCTTCTATTACGTTTCAGAATTACTTTAGACTTTTTGATAAACTTGCTGGAATGAGTGGTACTGCTGAAACTGAAGAAGAAGAATTTTTTAAGATATATGGTTTAAATGTTTGTGTTGTGCCAACTCATAGACCAATTGCAAGAATAGATAGAGATGATTTACTGTTTGCAAATCAAAAAGGCAAGCTTTTGCGTATTGCTAAAAGAGTTAAAGAGCTTAATGAAACTGGACAACCAGTTTTGATTGGGACTGTTTCTGTGGAAAAATCTGAAGTTTTATCTAAGGTTTTGACTCTTCATGGTATAAAACATGAGGTTTTGAATGCAAAACACCATCAAAGAGAGGCTGAGATTGTTGCTAATGCTGGTCAAAAAGGTGCAGTTACCATTGCAACTAATATGGCAGGTAGAGGTACGGATATTAAACTTGGTGAGGGGGTTAAAGATTTAGGTGGATTATTTATAATTGGTACAGAAAGACATGAGTCTAGAAGAATTGATAATCAATTAAGAGGTAGATCTGGGAGACAGGGTGATGTTGGTGCATCTGAATTTTATATTTCTATGGATGATGATTTAATGAGAATTAATGGTGGTGATAAAGTTCAATCTTTGATGTCTGCCTTGAAATTTCCAGAGGATGAACCAATTAAAAATTCATTTTTGACTTCATCAATTGAAAAAGCTCAAAAAAGAGTAGAGGGAAGAAATTTTGATATTCGTAAACATGTTGTTGAATATGATGACATTATGAATTTTCATCGTAGTATTGTTTATAAAAAAAGAAGATCTATTTTAGAATCAGAATCCTTTTCAATGGAATTTGTTGAATTAGTTAAAGAGTATGCTGAGTACTTAGTAGATTCTCATAAATTGGATGTTAAATTTGATTATAAAGAAATCTATGAAACTTTAATTGTACTAGCTTCTGCGAACCATAATAGTTTAACGTTAGAGATTTTAAGTTCCAAGGTTTCTCGCGAAGCATTAGTCAATTTTGTTGAGGACTATTTAATTTCTTATTTCTTAAGAATCCAAGAGCATGCAAATGAAGAATTTGATGTGGATGCTTACATTAAAAGAGTTTATTTGGGTACAATGGATTTGTTATGGATGGAACATATTGATAATATGACAGCTTTAAGACAGAATGTTTCTCTTCAGGCATATGGTCAAAGGGACCCTTTAATTGTGTATAAGAATCAATCTTATGTTGACTTTCAAAATCTCTTGAATTCAATTAAAAATTCAGTTGTAATAAACTTTTTTAGATCGATTAATATTTAGTTTGATAATTATAAATGAAGTTGCATTTTATGCATATTCTGATATTATTTTTGTGTAATATCTAGTATTTTTTTCATGAATTTAGCTAATTCATCTCAAATCCCTAGATTTGAACACAAACAATTTCACACTCCATATAAAGTTGATTCTATGGAAGCTGTTATTTTAGATCACTATTTAAGAGGTTTAATTAAACCTTCTGTACCGATTACTATGGCTGAACAGGAAATTAGTGAATTGTTTTCAAAAAGATATCCAGGTGTTCTTGTTCATGGTACTGATGTTAATACAATAGTAACTGAATTGCGAAGATTTTATTATGATTGTGGATATGAAACTATTGGAGAGATGTCACCAGACTTTTTATCAAAAAGTATTGCGCTTTCTGTTAGAAGTATTTTTGAGAATGTTAGAGATACTGGTGTTTTACCTTCTGGGTTTCCGTATATTGGACCTGGGGCTGATATGTATTTTGATTTAATACATTCTTCTGGTTATGACGTTTCAAGAGAATCTTTAAATGATTATACAGATTTTCTAGCTACTTTAATTGTAAATGGTACATTTTATGAAAATTTGATCTTTTTAGGGATGGGCGATGGTGCTGAAATATCGGCTACTTTGAATTCTTTGTCTGAATCTGTTACTAAAAAAATCAAATCGATTACTATGGTTGATATGACTTTAAGTGGTATGAAGCATGTTGTTAATAAGTTTAAAACTGATCCAACTATAACTAAGCTTCCTGACTTGGAAATTATTGGTCGAGTTAGTCGTTTTGAAGATGTAAAAATTACTGCAAGAAGAGATGAAACTTATGATGGTAATTTATACCTTTGGATCGGAAAAACTTCAGGTAATTTTAAGATTAAGGAGTATATTAATATACTAAATGGTTTTACTGCTGATGGTTCCTCGGTTGTTACTGATTTTGGTATTTACCAAAATGTTGATGAACTCAATCGGATTAAATCTCAATATGAGGGAGAAGGAAATAGAGAGTTCCTGTTAAAGAATCTGATTACAATTTTAAAAGACTTGGGGTGTGATGATTGTCAAATTAGACAGGTTTACGACTCTTTTAGAGTTTCATTGCTACCAGAACCTGATTTTCAAACTTTTATTTCAATTAATTCTGAAGTTACACTTCCTAATTCTGTTGTTGGAATTGTTCAAGATAGGTTTGGATTTGAAGTTCCAAATGATATTACTTTGATGCAATCTTACAGAAGAAAGATGATTGATTTGATTGATGTTTTACAATCTTATGGATACAGTCTTAATCAACTTTATAGAGTTAAGGGTAAGAATGATATATTTACTTTGATTGAAAGAAAATCTAAGTAAACTAAAGTACTTTCCAGAGTAGTTCTTGAATACCTCTAATTGATTCAATTATGGTTTTATTTTTGATTTGAATACCAAATGGAGTATTTTCATCTAAGCAAATGAATGACATTTTATCTTCGTAAATAAGAATTTCAATTTGAATTGGTAGGTCTAAATCATAGCATTTAATTTCTCTAAGATGTTTTTTTTGGTGTTCTTTATCCAACCAAATAGAATCTTCTTTTGGTTTTGAGGAGATTATTTTTACGAATATTTTTTTCTCTAATCTTTTTGGTAAATAGTTTTTTTCTAGGTATTCAAGTATTTTTGGTGGGATTTTATTAAATCTAATAAAACTTACAATTTCTTTATGATCTCCATTTAGCGAATCAGCATATAAATTCATGATAGCTTCAAAACCTTCGAAGTAACTTACTCTGGGTTTTGTAGAATCCGTTTGAGCTATACTTTCTAGTCGTGGGATTTGTTTTTTTAAGTAACTTTTCTTTTCTTCTAGATCTATTTTTTGGTTTTCTAAAAGGTTTATTATTTGCTTTGGGTCTACTGCTTCAAAATATTGGATTCCTTTTCTTTCGAATCTATTAACTAAACCTTTTTTTAGAAGGTCTTCTAATGTTAAATATGTTGTTGTTCTGTTTATTCCAGCTTGTCTTGCAACTACACTAGCTGGTTGAGCTGATGTTTCAAGTAGAGCTAGATAAATTTTAGATTCTTTTTCGTTGAATCCAATGTTATTTAAAATTTGCCAAAGCATTTATTTTCGTTACTTCAAATATATTTTATCATTTTATTGCCTTTTTGGCTAAATTTTAAATTGTTTTACGGATAATTTATGTCATATTTACATTAATTTTTTTCTTTTTTTTTAATATTCTTGTTGTTATAAATTGTCAACATCTATAGTTTTGCTCTTTTTTTAGGGAAAAAGCTTGCTATTGACAATATTCCGGAATAGTTTGACATTAATAAAGTTTTTTGTTAAAATTTTGACGTAAATTTAAAAACATTTATGAGTTTAGCAAGCGTAAGAGTTAGAGATTTATCAACATTTCAAATTGCAGATATGGCAACAAAGTGTAAACCTGTTGAAATTGTTAATGATTTAATCTCATTATTAACTGACAAAGAAGCAGACGTTATTGTTTCAAGATATGGTCTTAGAGGAAGTCAAATTAAGACTTTGGCTGCTCTTGGTCAAGAATATGGTATTACACGAGAAAGAGTTAGACAAATTCAAGCCTATGCATTGAAGAAATTGCAACGTAACGCTGTCCAAACTAATATTGCACAATTGCATGTTGAGATTATGAAATTAATGATGCATTATGGTGGAATCGTTACAGAGTTAGAATTAGAAAACTTTTTGAAGTCTCAATATCCTGAGTTAAAGGATAATGTTCAAGAATTAAAATTAGCTGTTATTTTTGATGACAGAATTATTCAAGAGCACAATAAAGTAAATTTCCAACCTCATTTTAGATTAGCTTCTATTAAAATTGCACAAGTTAAAAAAACTTGTGAGCTTGCTATTAAATTACTTAAGAAGTTTAATTCTCAAACTGATAACGATCTTTTATATTCAGAGGTTAAAAAATATACTAAAGAAAATTATTTGCATTTTGCACCTTCAACTATTGAAGCCTCTTTACTTTTAGATAGAAGACTTGTTAATAAAGATGAAAAATACAGTTTATTATCTTGGAGACATATTAATCCAAAAACTTTATACGATAAAATCGTTTACGTTTTAACTGACAATAAACAGCCACTACACTTTTTAGATATCGTTAATAATATTGAAGATAATTCTTTTGATTCTAAGAAAGTTAGTCTTCAAGCAGTACATAATGAATTAATTTCTAATCCGGCTTTCGTTTTGATTGGTAGAGGTATTTATGCACTAAAAGCTTGGGGGTATAAAGATGGAACTGTAAGTGATGTTTTAGAATCTGTGTTAGCCAAAATGGGTCCATTGAACTTAAAAGATCTTACTTCTGAAGTTTTAAAATTAAGAAAAGTAAAACCTATTACAATTCAAATCAACCTTTCTTCTAAGAAACACAAGTTTAGAAAAAATAAAGAAGGTTTATATGAATTAGTTTAAAGACTAAATTAATCCTAAATTTTGCAGGGCAGTAATGTCCTGTTTTTTTGTATGCATTCCTTGGTTTTTTCCGGTTTCAATATGGTTTTGGATTTGACTGTAGTCTAGTTCTTGTATCATTTTTGAATTTTCTTGTTCTAAAATAAATATTTCTGATAGAGGGTAAAGTTTTTGATCGGCTTTTGATTTGTGTACTTCCATGTTGATTATCATTTTGAGGTGTTGGCCTAGAATTTTTTTTCCAAGAATTGTATCAATGTTGCAAATGTTTTGAATTGTTTGAATTACAGAGTGTGCGTATATGGATGTAATAATTTTTTTTCCTTCGTTTAGAAGTTCATTTATTACTATTAATTCTTGAATTGTATTTAAATTGTCAATTACTAGAATATCTGGTGAGATTGATTGAATTTCCTCTAATGTAGAGTTAATAATGATTGAGTTTTGGTTATGTACTTTAATTAACTCCTCGTCTTGTAGTATGCAAATTACTTGTTTGTTTTCATCTTTATTTATCTGTTCAATCAATGCTCTGAGGGTTGATGTTTTTCCATCGAATTTTTCTCCGGATATAATAAAAAGTCCAGATTTTTCTTCGATTATTTTGTTTGTTTTCTCTGTTAGATTTAATTCACTAATATTTAAATTTGATTGATTTAGATTTGTAATTTTAACAAATGAATGATTTTTGCTGAATGATATAAAGACTTTCAAATCACAGAGGTCACTAATTTTATAATGAAAATTTAAGTGTTCTTTTTCTTTTATGGTATTTAGTTGGTTTTCTGAAATGATTTCAAGTAGAAGATTTTCTATCATTACAGAATTTAATACTGCTAGGTTTTCAATTTCTATAATTTCTTTGTGAATTCTTAATGATGGCTTTGAGCCAACTGTTAAAAAGAGTTCTTGAAAGTTATTTTCTACTGCAAATTGGATGATTTCTTTAAAATTCATAATTTGTTTTATTCCTAATATTATACCATTTTCAATAAATGTTTGCAATTTTATTGACGGAGTATGTTAATTTGTTAGAATTTATTTAATATAATTTCTTATTATGGAGCTTTATTTAGTTAGACATGCTCAGACCGAATTAAATTTGGAAAAAAGAATAGCTGGTTCGCAAATTGATACTTTGTTGACTAAAGAGGGAGAACTTCAGACTGAAAAGATTTCGGAGCGGTTAAAGGATGAAAAATTTGATTTGATTTTGTGTAGTCCATTAACACGTACTAGGCAAACTTTAAAAATTATTTTAGAAAATCAAGTTGAAGAAAACTTGCAATTTGAAGAAGGTCTAATGGAAAGAGACTGGGGGAGTGCTTCTGGAGAATTCCATAAAGATGTTGATTTTGAAAATTTACCTGATGATTCTGAAAAAATTGAAGATTTTGAAAAAAGAATAATTAAAACTCTAGAAAAATATTATCACAAAAATAAAGATTCAAAGGTTTTAGTTGTTACTCATTCTGGTGTGATTAGAGCTATGCTGAATAAGTTTTTCCCGAAATCAAGTTTGATTGTTAAGAATGTTTCGTTAACTGTTTTTAAATTCTGTATAGATGGAAATCATAAGTTAGTTTTAGAACCTTGTGATAGTCATCTAAATTAATCTTTGATTTTAAAGGTTGCTTGCAATTTCATCTAGTTTATCTAGGGCATCTTGAATTGTTGATACTCTAACTAAGTCAAATCTGTAGTGTGCTGCGTTTGGAATGTCTTTAATGTAGTTTGCTAAATGTTTTCGCATTTCTAGCATTCCTACTTTTTCACCTTTGAATTCGCATGCGAGTTTGATTTGATGTTTGATGGTAGGGATTTTTTCAATTAGTGTTTGAGGTCCTTTGAATTTGTTACCTTTAAAGTGTTCAACAATTTCTTTTAGAATCCAAGGATTCCCGTAAGTTGCTCTTCCGATCATAAGACCATCAAGGTTTTTGAGTTTATTGATTGCATCTTCTAAGGTTTTAATATCACCATTTCCAGTAACTGGAATGTTTAGATGTTTTTTAATTTCATAAATTGGTTCAAAGTTTGCACTTCCTGTGTATTTTTGTTTGGTTGTTCTTCCGTGAATTGCAATGTGTTTTGCTCCTGCATTTTCAAGGCTTTTTGTAAATATTTTCAATGGTTCAAGTTCGTATTTTGCAAATCCGAGTCTCATTTTTACAGATACATCTAATTTAGTTGCTTTGGCTGTTGCTTCAACAATTTCGCTAGCCAAGGTTGGGTGATTAAAAAGTGCGGATCCGTGGCATGAATTTACTACTTTAGATGATGGGCATCCCATGTTGATATCAATTCCATCTACTCCCATGTCTTCAAGCATTTTTGCGCATTCGGCAAAGTGCTCTGGGTTTTTACCAAAAATTTGGGCGATCATGGGTCGTTCAATTTCTTGATAGTCTACTTTTTGAAAACTTTTTTTAGATCCATATTTTAGACCATCTGAAGATGTAAATTCTGTGTATACGATTACTTCTGGAGTTATTTCTTTTATTAATTGTCTGTAGGCTGAATCTGTATAACCCTCCATAGGAGCTAAACAAATCATAGGTTTATTTTTGGCTGCGTAGTCTTTCCAACGAAACATATTGTAAATTATATGCGATTTTTATAGCATATATTCTTTTTGGTGTAAAGAAAAAGCCCTCTTGTGAGGGCTTTTTTGTTATTCTTTGTAGATGATTTTCTGCTTGGTTTCTTCGAAGCTTTGAATCCTTAGGTCTATGTATTCAAAGCGCTTTTTTTTGAAGTCTAAGGTTGGCTGTGCGTTTTTAAGTTTATTTATTTGTGAGGAGTAATTAATTGTTGTATCAATCCAGATTTTTGTTCCGTTGTCGGTGATTAGGTGTATTTCTTTTGCTGTTGGAAGAAAATCAATTTCTTTTAAGGTTTGGTTGAATTCTTTTCTAAAGTAAAAGTATGCGTTTTTAATATAGATTAGTTGTTCTTGGTTTAGTATTTGAGAGTCTTCGATTAAGTTTTTCTCGGATTTGTAGTTTAAAGTAATTAATTTTGAAATAGGGATGTCTTGTTTTTTAATTTGACCGTTTTCAAGGATTACGAAATATTTGTCATTGTTTTTTAGATTTGCGATTATGTTTTGTTCTTTTAGATTAATTTTAAGTGTATTTGGAAATGATTTTTGAATTTTAAGGTCTTTAAAAGGAGTAAATTTTTTGATTTGTGTTTCATATTTTTCGGTATTGAACAAAAAGTAATTTTGATTTAAAAGAATATTTTTGAATTTTTCTAATTCTTGAGATTTTGTTTGTATGTTGTTTTTGTAAATTTCGATATTTTTTATTTTAAAAAAGTTGCTTGTAAACATTGTGAATCCAATGGCTAAAAGTAGAAAAATCGTAATTGAAGTAACTTTTAATTGTTTTCTTGGCATTTTAATTTTTTTTCAAATTATAATCTAAATTTTATAATTATTGAATTAAAAATCCATTTCTTTGATTGATAGATTTGTATATAATTGGATAGATTTAATTTTATAGAGATGAATTTATTAGATATCATTATTATCGGTGGGGGAGTAAGTGGAGCTGCTAGTGCAATGTATGCTGCAAGATTTAACATGAAAACTTTAGTTTTTGCAGAGCAGCCAGGTGGGTTAATTACAACTACACATTTAGTAGAAAATTATCCAGGTATTAAATCTATTTCAGGGCCTCAAATGGGGATGGATTTTTTACAGCATGCTCAGGACACAGGAGCAGAGTTTAAATATGAAAAAGTTACCGATGTTGAAAAAACACAAGTTGAACTAAATGGAAAAAATGTTCCAGCTTTTAATGTTGTTAGTTCATCAGGAACTTATACTGCGTTAACAGTAGTAATTGCTACGGGAACAAAACATAAACACTTAAATATAGAGGGTGAAGAAAAATACAAAAACAAAGGTGTAAGTTATTGCGCACTTTGCGATGCTGCCTTTTTTAAGGATAAAGATGTATTGGTTGTTGGTGGGGGAGACACTGCTGCAATTGATGCAAATATTTTATCGAAACAATGTAAATCTGTTAAGGTTTTAGTTAGAAAAGATTTTATGAGAGCTGAACCTACCAACGTAGATCGATTAAACAAGGATCCTAAAGTAGAAATTTTATTTGAAACTGAGGTTGAAGAAATTCTTGGTAATGGAGAAAATATGACAGGAGTTTTACTTAAAAATGGTGAAGAGTTGAAAGCGGATGGACTTTTTGTTGCAATTGGATGGAATACACAAAGCGAACTAGCCGAAAAGCTTGGTGTTGAACTAAATGGTAGAAAAGAAGTTATTATAAATAGAGAAGCAATGACAAATGTAACTGGAGTATATGCTGCAGGAGATGTTACTGATGCAAAATTCAAACAAGCAATTGTTGGTGCGGCTGAAGGAGTTTATGCTTCGGTGGAAGCTTTTAATTACTTAGAAAAATTAA